>WNFJ01174081.1_pt2 | contig 18069 bp, 14 predicted proteins | sample 5400461 | NCBI WGS metagenome assembly WNFJ01 (sample SAMN13153349, study PRJNA577476) | soil metagenome | isolation source: 115 cm saprolite on Douglas fir-dominated hillslope | place: USA:California | collected 2013-09-17 | reverse complement strand
CACGATCGGATCGGCTCCCGCGAGCAGCAGGAGCGCCGCCGGATAGAGCACGGTGGTGATGCGGTTGAGTGCACGCTCGGTCGCTCGCGCGAACCGCGCGGCGTCGTCCTGCACGCGGGACAGAGCCGGAAAGAGGACCTTGCCCGCGATCGTCACGAGCTGAAGCGGCTGGAACGCGAGCGTCAACGCCCAATTGAGGAAGCCGACCCCGGCGACGCCGCTCCACGCCGTGACGACGACCGGCATGCTCGCGTCGCGCGCGGTCGTGACCAGAGCGTTCCCCTGGAACGGCAGGCCGAACCGCAGCACCGGCGCGAGCTCGTGCGTCCGCCAGGCCGGGCGCGGCCGGAGGGGCGCCGCGCCCCAGACGATCGCCACGTTGGCCAGACGCGCGAGGAGCGCGCCCCACACGAAGCTCCAGAGCCCGGCGCCCGCGAAGGCCGCGGCGACCGCGACCGCGTAGAAGACTACGGTGTCGGCGGTCTCGGCGATCGTGAGCGGCAGGTAGGCGAGCTGGCGCTCGAGGAGCACGGCGGCCGGCGTGCGCAGCGAGGCGAGCACGATCAGCGGCGCGAGGCAACGCAGCGGCGCCGTCACGTCGGCGGCGGCGCCGAGCCAGCGCGTGACGACGGGCGCCAGCAAAGCGAGCCCGACGGCCAGCGCGGTCGCGAGCGCGAGGTTCAGGGTGAAGGTCGTGCCCAGCGTGACGGCGGGGTCGAGGTCGCGCCGCTGGACCAGCGCCGCCCCGAGCCCGAGGTCGGAGAGGGTGACACAGAGGCCGATGACGAACGAGAAGATCGCGTAGAACCCGAAATCCGCGGGCGTGAGCAGGCGGGCCAGGGCGATCCCGCCCGCCGCGATCACGAGGAGGCTCGCGACCCGCTGCGCCGCGAGCAGGATGAAGCCCCGGAGGGTCCGGCCGCGGAGCCCCGGGGCGCCGGGCGGCGTCATCGTCCTCCGTGCTCGCTCACGTAGGCGCCCACGACGCGCGTCCAGGCGCCCTGCGCCCGGAGGATCAGCTCGACGCACTCGCGGACCGCCCCCCGCCCGCCCGCGGCGCGCGTGACGACGTGGGCGACCGCCTTGACCGGCGGCGCGGCGTCGGCGACCGCGATCGCGAGCCCCACGCGCTGCATCGCGGGGATGTCGAGGAGGTCGTCGCCGACGTACGCCACGGCCTCGGCGGGCAAGCCGAACTCGGCCATGAGCGCCTCCACGGTCTCGCCCTTGCGCCGGGCGCCCAGGACGACCGAGTCCACGCCGAGCTTCGCGCCGCGCGCCTTCGCGATCGGGCTCGACTCGCCCGTCACGATCGCCGTCCGGAGGCCCGCGCGCTTGGCGAGCGCCACCGCGATACCGTCGCGGGTGTTGAACGCCTTCAGCTCGTCGCCGCGCTCCGAGAGGATCATGCGGCCGTCCGTCAGCACGCCGTCCACGTCCATCACGAGGAGCTGGACCCGGCGGGCCCGCTCGCGCACCCTGCGCTGTAGTCTCACGCGACGCGCCGGGCCGTCCGCGCCGGGCGCGCGGGCACCGCCGTCTCCTGCGCTGCCAAGACGGGGAGCGTGACGATCACCGCGGCGAAGAACCAGAAGGGCTCCATGATGCGGACGATGATGAAGGTGTTCGCGCCGATCGCGTGCACGAGGAGCCCGACGAGGCCCGCGACGAAGCCGAGCGCGAGCCCGCGCTCGTCGTCGTCCCGGAGGGAGCGGATCGCGCCGACGCCGTTCCGGAGCACGGACCAGACGAGCCAGAGGAAGGCGCCGAGGCCGAGGATGCCCGTCTCGACGAGCGTCCGCGCGTACTGGGCGTCCATGAACCCGAACCCCGTCACGCCGTAGCCGAGGAAGGGGCGCTTCGCCCAGCCCACCAGCGCCGACTGGACGCTGATGAGGCGCGCGGACGTCGAGGGGTCGAAGGCGATGCGCCCGAGCCGCACCGTCGCCTGGCCGGTCTCCGGCTGGAACGTATAGAGGAGCCGATCCACGACCGGCTTGGGCAGGAGCGTGACGACGAGCGGCGAGGCGACGATCGTCACCACGAGCGCGCTCACGACCAGGCGGCGCCGCGTCGAGAAGACGGCCATCGTCCCGAGGACGAACGGCACCCCGAGGAACGACGCGCGCGAGAGCGTGTAGGCGAAGGGCAGCGACATCAGGACGATGAGGCCGAGGCACGTGGCGCGCACGCGGAAGCGCTTGGTCTCGAGCGCGATGCCGCCGGCGATCGCCATCATCAGGAGGAGGTAGCCGCCGAAGGTGTTCGGCTCGCCCTCCCGGCCCTCGAACGGCGCGGACACGCGCTGGCCCGACGGGATCTGCGCGGCGCCGATGAGGCTGACGATGATGGCGGTGAGGAACGCGGCGGTCACGAGGCGCCACGCCTGCGGGCGGTCCCCGAGGTTGTTCACGACCATGTAGTAGACGACGAAGTACTCGACGTACTTCAGGACGTAGAAGAAGCCGCCGAGGCCGCCGACGGTGCCCGTCGCGTAGCCGACGAGCGTCGCGATCGCGGTCGCCGCGATGTAGATCGAGATCGCCTGGTTGAGCGGCGTCTTCACCGTCAGGCCGAGCTCCTTGTTCACCGCGGTCTTCGCGAACCAGCTGAACGCGACGACGAGCAGCAGGACGTCCTCGGTCCGGACGATGATGCGGCGGCCCTCGGCGAGCCCGCCGCCGGCCGAGCCGAGCTCGGGCGACAGGAGCATCGAGAAGATGACGAGGTAGAGCCCGACCTCCGTCTTGATGAAGACGACGAGGAACACCGCGAGGGCGATCGCCAGGACGAACGCGAAGTCCATCGGCCGGCCGGGTGCGGGGCGCTACTTCGCCCGGACGACCTGGTTCGCGAGCCCGGCGCGCATCAGCTCCTCGCTCTTCGCCCGCGCCTCCTCGGCCGTCGCGAAGTTCCCGTGCCGGATCGTGAACGTCGTCGCCTCCCCCGGTTGCGCCGCCACGCGCACCTGGTAGCCGGCGGCGCGCAGCCGCTCGGCCAGCTGCACCGCGCCGCGCAGCGGCAGCGGCGCGCCGACGCGCACGCCGAGCGGCTCGGCGCTGCCCACCACAACCGCGTCGCCGAAGCCCTGCGCGCGCAGGGCGGCGACGACCGCCTGCGCCTCGCGCGCGCTCGGGACCTTCTCGACGACCACCGCGTAGACGGCGGCGCCGGTCTGCCGCTGGCGCGAGCGCGCGGTCGCGTAGCCCGCCTGGCTCAGCCGGCGCTCGACGCGATCGGCTTCCGCCTGCGTGACGAACGGCCCGAACTCGAGCGCGAAGCGCACGCCCGTCGCCGGCGGCGGCGTCGTGGACACGGCGGGGGCGGACGGTGCGGGGGCCGGGCTCGGCGGCGCGCTGCGCGCGGGTGCGGGAGCGGGCGCGGAGGGCGCCGGAGCCACGGGCGCCGGAGGGGCGCTGCGCGCCGCCGCGGGCGGCGGACTCGGCGGCGCGCTGCGCGCGGGCGCGGGAGCGGGCGCGGAGGGCGCCGGAGCCGCGGGCGCGCGAGCCGGCGCCGGCGTCACGAGCGCCGGAGCGGGGGGCGCGCCGGGGGCAAGCAGGGTGGGCCTGGGCGTGTCGAGCTTCTGGCGAAGGAGGAGGAGCGCCTTCGGCCGGAGGTCGGCCGGCAGCCATCCCGCCAGCCAGCCCGCGCGCCAGGCAAAGACGCCCGCCGCCGCCGCGCCCGCGAGCACGACGACCAAGGCGAGCAAGAAGCCGCGACTCGCGCCGCGGCGCGGTTTCCCGGCGGGGCGCGCCGGAGGCTCGACGGCGGCCGGCGGGCGCTCGACCGCCGCCGGCGCGGCCGCCGGTTGCGGCGTCTCGGGCGGGAGCTCGACGCCCGCCCTCTCCTTCGGCGCCTCGCCGCGCCGCAGGAGCCTGCGGAAGAAGCCGCCGACCCGCTGCAAGCGCTCCTTCCCGGGGTCGACGACCGTCTCCTCGCCGTAGTAGTGCGTGTAGTAGTGCGTGTACGCGTAGCCGGCGATCTCGGTCTTCACGTCGTTGAGGACGACGCCCCAGACCTTCCCGCCGACGTTCTCGATGTGGATCTTTGCGCGCTTCAGGACGAGGCGTCCGACCTTGCCCGCCTGATACACGAGGACGACGCCGTCCGCCTGCGAGGAGACGATCGCCGAGTCGGTGACCGGCAGGACCGGCGGCGTGTCGATGAGGACGATGTCGTACTCCTCGCGCACGGTGCGCAGGAACGCGGTCATCGCCGGCGTCGAGAGGAGCTCCGACGGGTTCGCCGGGATCGGTCCCGCCTCGATGATGTGCAGGTTGTCGAGGCCCGGCGCCGACATGACGTCTTCCATCTCGAAGCGGCCCATGAGGATGTCCGCGACCGTCCGGATGCAGTCGCGCCACTGGACGCTACCGACCAGGATGTCGGAGAGGCCGGGCTCGCGCTCGATGCCGAAGAAGCGATGGATGCTCGGGCGACGCATGTTCGAGCCGACGAGCAGCGTCCGCTGGCCGCTCTGCGCCATCGTGATCGCGAGGTTCACGATCGTCGTCGTCTTGCCCTCCTGGAGCGTCGGGCTCGTGATAACGAGGAGCTTGCCGGCGCGCTCCAGGCGCGCGAACTGGATGTTCGTCCGGAGCGTGCGGTACGCCTCCGCGACGGGCGACTTCGGGTCGAAGTGCGTGATGAGCAGCGCGTGGCTCAGCAGGGCGTCCGGCTCCATCTGCGCCAGCGAGGGGCGCCGCGCCAGGATGCGCTGCACCGTCTCGCGCGCCTCGACGTCCTCGATCGTGCCGATCGACGTGTCGAGCGTCTCCTGCACGAACGCCAGGACCAGGCCGAGCGACAGGCCGACGAGCGCGCCGACGAGGACGGTGTTCAGCGCCTCGGTGCCGACCGGCGCCTCCGGCTCGACGGCGGGCCGGACGAGCGTCACCTCCTCGATCTTCTCCGACTCCTTGATCAGCGCCTCCTGGTGCTTCGCCTTCAGGAGCGTGAGGAGGTCGTCGTTGTTCTTCGCCTCCCGCTGGAGGCGCTGCATCGCCAGCTCGACCTCGGGGATCTCACGGTTCTTCTGCAGGAGCTCGCCCATCTGGCGGCTGAGGATCTCCTCGCGGCTCCGGAGCGCCGCGATCTGGGCCGCGACCTCGCGTCGCATCTCCATGCGCACCTCGCGCATGCGGTCCTCGAGCGCCTGGAGCCGCGGGTGCTTGTCGGTCACCTCGAGTGCGAGGTTGTTCCGCTCGAGCAGGAGCTCGGAGTACATCGACTGGAGCCGCTGCACCGCCGGGTTCGTCGTGTCCACGAAGACGCGCTCGGCCGCGCCGACCGTGTCGCTCCGCGCGAGCCGCTGCTGCACGAGCTCGAGCTCGGTCCGCTGCTGGCGGGCCTTCTCGATGTCCCCGCGCACCTGCGTGAAGAGCGAGAGCAGCACGGCCGACTCGGCGCCGGGCGAGATGATCCGGTTGGCCTCCCGGAACGCCCACACCTCCGCCTCGGCGCGCTTGACACGCGCCTCGACGTCCTTGAGCTGGCCCTCGATGAACTTGCGCGCCTCCGTGAGACGGAGGTTCCGCTGCGTGCGGTTGTAGTCGCGGTAGGCGTCGGTCACGGCGTTCGCGATGTCGCGCGCCTCGCGCTGGTTGGTCGAGGTGACCGCGATCTCGAGGATGCTGGTGGTCGGCACGCGCGTGACCTTGATCTTCGAGGCGATCGCGTCGAGCGCCCCCCAGTAGGTCTTCGACTCCCGGAGCGCCTCGCCGGAGACCGTCTGCGGCAGCCGGCCGAGCCGCTTCGCGACCTCCTCGAGGATCGGGTAGCTCTTGATGATCGTGACCTGCGTCTCGATGTTGTCCGCGGTCGAGTACGACAGCACCTCCACCAGGAGGCCCGAGAGCTGCGTGGACTGCTCGTACCTGACCGCGGCGGTCGCCTGGTAGATCGGGACCTTCTGCTTGGCGAACCAGAAGCTGAACAGCGCGACGAGCACCGTCGAGGTGATGATGATCAGCCGGCGGCGGCGGACGATCAGCCAGTAGTCGCGGAGGTTCATCTCGTACTGCGCCACTAGCGAACCTCCCCGGCGCTCACCGCCCGCCCTCCGCGACGGGACCGGTGACGTAGAGGAAGGGCGCCTCGGCGAGGTCCGTCGTCTTCGGCGCGGCCAGGCGGTGGCCCTTGCCGTCGGCGATGATCTCGAGGCGCGGCCGGAGCGGATGGCTCCGGTTCACGGCGACGACACGGCCCACCTCGCCCGTGTTGAGGCGCACGAGCGTGCCCGGCGGGAAGACCGACACCTCGGAGAGCAGCGCCTTCACGAGCGCGGACGGGAAGGACTCGTGCTTCCCGCGCACGATGTCGCGGATCGCCTCGTGCGGCCGGATCCGCGGCCGCGAGGTCGGCGGGACGGTGAGCCCCGCGTACGTGTCCACCAGGCCGAGGATCTTCGCGTCCGGGTTGATCGCCGTGGCGGCGAGCCCCAGCGGGAAGCCCTGCCCCTGCTCGCGCTCGTGGTGATGCAGCACCGCCTCGACCAGCCCCTCGTAGGGCGGTGACCAGCGGCGCAGCTGCTCGGCGCCCAGGCGCGGGTGCGACTGGTACTGCGTCTGCTCCTCGGGCGAGAGCGCGTCGACCTTCCGGAGCACGCCCTCGGGGAGCTGCCAGAGGCCGATGTCGATGAGGCAGCCCGCCATGCCGAGCAGAATGAGCCGCCGGCGCTCGTAGCCGACGTCCATGCCGATCCGGACGGCGAGCACCGCGACGCGGGCCTGGTGGAATGCGAGGTAGTCGACCCCTGGCGGCGCGGCGGGGTTGTTCGCCGCCCAGAAGAGGTCCCCGGAGCGCTCGAGCGACACGACCACGCGCGCCATCAGCCCCTCGAGCTCGGCCCACGGGAACGGCCCGCCCCCGCGCACGAGCTCACGCACCCGCGCGAGAAACTCCTGCAGCTCGCCGTGGAGCGCCTCGACCTTCTCGCCCGGCGCCTCGACCGGCGCGGCCGCCGCGGGGGGCGTCTCCGGCGCCGGGGGCCGCGGCGCGGGCTCGGCCTGCGGCGGCGCCGGGGGCTCGGCCTGCGGCGGCGCCGGGGGCGCCGGCGCGGGTGCCGGGGCCACGGCCGCGAGGCGCGTGCGCGGGAGCGCCGGCGGGACACCGGTCCCCGAGGCCGGCGCCGGCCGCTCGGCGGCCGGCGCCTTCTCGGCCGCGGGCCTCGGCCTGACGGTGCCGCGGACGAGGTCGCTCATCCGCACCATCAGGAGACTCCCACCATGTCCTTGATGACCTCGGCGATGATCTTCTCCCCGATCTCCTTCACGCGCTTCGAGTAGCCGACGAGGAGGGCGACGTCGCAGAGGTTATTGATCTCGCGCGGGGTGCCGCGCGTGAAATCGAAGATGAGCTTCATCGCCTCCTCGTTGAAGAGCTGTTTCGCCTGGCCCGCCATCTTCAGGCGGTGCGCGATGTAGTTCGCCGTGTGCGCGTAGTCGAGCGTGTTCAGGTGGTAGCGGAGCGTGATCCGCTGGTCGAGGTGCTTCAGGCGCCGCACCTTGCTGGCGAGCTCGGGCGAGCCGATGAGGAGGAGCGTCACGAGGAATCGGTCGTCGGTCTGGAAGTTCAGGAGCAGGCGGAGCTCCTCGAACACGGCATCGTCGTCGATGAGCTGCGCCTCGTCCACGATGACGACGCTGTCGCGCCCGGCCTGGTAGTTCCGGAAGAACACGTCGTTCAGCATGTGGAGGAGCTCGGGCTTGTTCTTCTCCTCCGTCTCCACGCCGAGCTGGTAGAGGACCTCGCGGAGGAAGTCGACCGGCGTCCAGCTCGGGTTCGTCAGGAGCCCGATCTCGTAGCGCTCCGCCTCGAGGCGCTGGATGAGCGCGCGCGAGAGCGTCGTCTTGCCGCACCCGTACTCGCCCGTGAGCATCCCGCAGCCCTTGCGGTGGCGGACCGTGTAGACGAGCCGCACCAGGGCCTCCTCGTGATCGGGCGAGAGATAGAAGAACTTCGGGTTCGGCGAGTTGTCGAAGGGCGGTTCGGTGAGCTCCCAGTACGCTTCGTACATCGCTTACAGGCCGCCGCGGCTCAACGGGCCGTTGAAGAGGATGTAGACACCGGTGTACGCGGTGACGAGCCCCGCGAGGACCGACGCGATCTGCAGATAGTCCTGCCACCACTTCACCGCCACCTCGGGCACCGTGACGACCGCGCCCGGCTCGAGCGGCGGCGCGTCGGCCATCGCGTACGCGCGCCCATTGCGGAAGATCACGGACGTCGCGCGGAGCTTCGCGCGGTTCGTCGGCCCGCCCGCGAGCGTGACGTACTCGCGCGGCGTGAGGTCGGGGCGGTAGTCGAAGCCGCCCGGCAGCTTGACCTCGCCGACAACGTAGATCTTGTCCTCGACGATGGGCAGCTGGAGGACGTCGCCATTCTGGAGGAGGACGTTCTGCGCCTCGTCCTTGTCGACGAGCAGCCGCTGCAGGTCGACCGGGATCCGCTGCCGCGGCCCCGTCTGGCCGCCGCGCTCGATCACCGCGAGCCGCAGGTCGGCGTAGGCGGCGGCGCCGCCGGCGCGCTGGACGATGTCGCGGACGCGGTCGCCCTGCGCGAGCTCGAAGCGCTGCACGATCGTCGCCTTGCCGGCGACGCTCGTCTTGCTCGAGTCCGCCGTGCCGACGAAGGCGCCGCGGACCTCGACGACGTCCTGGAGCACGGAGAGCGGCGGCACGAAGAGCGCGTCGCCGGCCTGGAGCTTCACGTCGGCCGGCGGCAGGAGCGCGGTGAGGAGGTCGAGCGCGAGCGTCTCCTTGCGGCCGTCGGCGCCGACGCGCGTCAGCCGCGCCTCCGTCCCGGCCGCCGCCTGGCCGAGGCCGCCGACGAGCTCGAGCAGCGCGGCGAGCGAGCCGTCCGGCCCGATCTCGTACTCGCCCGGCCGCCGCACGGCGCCTGCGAGCGTCACCGACGGACCCTTGGGCGGCACGACGATCCGCAGGCCCTCCTCGACGAACGGGTTCTGCGAGAGGTCGCCCTTGAGCTCGAAGCGCAGCAGATCGAACTCGGCGTCGGCCTTCCGGCGCACGAGGACGCGGCGCATGCTGCCGCGCGGCGTGACGCCGCCCGCTTCCAGGATGACGTCGTGGAGCCGCCGGGTGGCGGTCACCAGCATCGTGCCGGGCCGGTCGACTTCGCCCGACACGGTGATCTCGAAGGCGCGCGGCGCGGCGACGGCAAGCGTGATCTCCACGAACTTGTACACGGCGTGCGCGCGCTCGGCGACGCGGCGATGCGCCTCGAGCAGCGTGAGGCCCGCGAGCGGGATCGAGCCGATGGGCGGCATGCTGATCGCGCCCTCGAGGTCGACGACGACCTGGGAGCGGATGACCTCGAGGCGGCCCGCGATCTGCACGTCCAGGACGTCGCCGGGACCCAGCCGGTAGTCGGGGCCGGGGATGGTGCGGCTCCCCGGGGGGATCGGGACGGGCACCGAGCCCCGAACAGGGACCGACGTCGCGGGCACCGGCAGAACCGGGGCGGGCTGCTGTGCCGCCCCCAGACCTGGCGCCAGCAGGGACAAGATCAGTGTGACGCAGAAGGTCCTGCGTAAGAAATGCCGTATCATATGGGTTCTGAAGACTTCGTTAACTATTACGTCATTGTCGCTTTTCGAGCTTTGGAGCGTCAAGGAAAATACATGATTGCAATAGTTTCCTTGACACTCGGCCTCCGCGGTCGCTAACATTCTCCTCCGCCCCCGCGCCGAGCGCGAGCCGGCCGCGGAAGCGAGCCCGATGCCCTCAAAGACTGGCCGCGCGATCCTCGTCTTCAGCGCCAGTTTCGCCTTTGCCGGCGCTGGGTTCTGGACGCACGCGATCCTCTATACCGGCCGTGCCGCAGTGCGTGAGATCGCGCCGACCCCCGTCTCCCCCGCCGACGCGCTCCAGTCGGCCTTCGTCCAGGTCGCCGAGCGCGTCCGGCCCGCCGTCGTGCACATCGGGACCGTACAGGTTGCCCGTCCCCGGCGGGCGCCCGCGATCCCGGGACCGTTCGCCGACGATCCGGCCTTCAAGGACTTCTTCGACCAGTTCTTCGGCCGTGGTCCGGGCCGGCGCGAGGAGTTCCACCAGCCAGGACTGGGCTCGGGCGTGATCATCGACAAGCGCGGCTACGTGCTCACCAACCTCCACGTCGTCCGCGGCGCCGACGGCGTGACCGTGCGGCTCGCCTCGAAGGAGGAGTTCCGCGGACGGATCGTCGGCTCCGACGCGAAGACCGACCTCGCGGTGATCCGCTTCGAGCCGACCGTGCCGCTCACGGTGGCGGCGCTCGGCGACTCCGACGCGCTGCGGGTCGGCGAGTGGGCGATCGCGATCGGCAACCCGTTCGGGCTCGACCAGACCGTGACGGTCGGCGTCGTCAGCGCCACCGGGCGTGCCGACGTCGGCATCTCGACCTACGAGAACTTCATCCAGACCGACGCGTCGATCAACCCCGGCAACTCCGGCGGTCCGCTCGTGAACCTCAGGGGCGAGGTGATCGGCATCAACACGGCCATCGTCGCGACCGGCCAGGGCATCGGCTTCGCGATCCCGGCCAACATGGTCCGGCGCGTCACGAGCCAGCTCATCGATCGCGGCCGCGTGACCCGCGGCTGGATCGGCGTCGCCATGCAGCCGCTGACGCCGGAGCTCGCGCAGGCGCTCGGGATGCGGGACACGCACGGCGCCGTCGTCGCGCGCGTGTACCCGGGGAGCCCCGCCGCCGCGGCCGGCCTCCAGCAGAACGACGTGATCGTCACCTTCCAGGGCACGACCGTGGACGACTATCACCACCTCCAGCGCCTTTCGGCGGACGCCGAGGTGGGCCGGGCGGTGACGCTCGGCCTCGTGCGCAACAAGGAGCGCAAGAGCGTCCAGCTCACGATCGCCGAGGCGCCGGACCGCGCGGGCGCCGACGCCCCGGGGCCGCGACGCTGACGGCCGAACTTTGGGGGGGTATGGGGGGCCATGTCGGGACCCCCCATGTCGCTAGGCGACGAAGGGCGGGATCGGCGGGATCTCGAGCTGCTGGGTCTTGACCTCCTTCACCCCGGGGACAGTGCGCGCCACCCCGACCGCGCGGTCCAGCGCGGCGGTGCCCTCGAGCGTGATCACGCCGCCCTGCGCCTCGACGGTGATCCGGTACCGGCGCGTTTCCGGGTGCGTGGCGAGCGCGACCTGCACGCGGGAGGCGAGGGCCCGCGAGGCGACGAGCTGCTGCCCCTCCGGGCTCGTCGCCATCTCCGGGCGACGCACGAGCCCGGCGAGCATCTCGACCACCGCGCCGTACACGAGCTTCTCGACGTTCACGATAAGCTCGTAGAGGTTCGGGTCCGAGATGTCCACCTCGTAGAGATAGCGCATCCGGCCCGCCTTCTCCGAGTCGTCGCGCCGCACGAAGTCGGCGGCCGCGCGCTGCGTGGGCGCCTCGCCCGTCATCTCGGCGGTGCGCTTGATCCACTGCTTCACGCGATGCTCGAACGGCGCGATCAGGCGCACCCGCAGCGCGTGCGGCACGCCGCGCAGGAGCCACTGGCCGCCGCCGCGCATGAGCACGGCGTTGTCCAGCTCGGCGAACTCGAGGAGCGTCGTCTGGAGAACGGTGATGTGGTGCCGGGTCTCCGTGTCGAACCGCTCGAAGAGGGTCGGCTTCGACTCATCGAGGTGCGAGAGCCGCTCCTCGGCGAGCCCGTACCGGCGCGCCGCGTCGAGCAGGAGCTCCTGGTTCACGTAGCGATAGCCGAGCCGCTGCCCGAGCGCCATGCCGATCTCCGGGCCGCCCGCGCCCATCTGGTGCGAGATCACGAGTATGGCCATGGCTCACCCCCGCCGGTACTTTTCCTTGAGCGCCGTCGGGGCGATGGCGATGCACTTGCCGCCGACGTCGTCCAAGATGTACACCTCGTCCGTCAGCGATCCGCTCGCGAACACCTCGAACACCTCGAGCGCCGCCTCGAGCGTCGCGTCCGGGCGCTTCTCCATCATTTCCTCGACGGCGGCGCGGCGCAGCCGCTTCATCCCCACCCTCCTGGGCCGTCGAGCCTATCCCACAACGCCACGGCGGGGCAAGGCGCGCCGGCGCGCCCGGTCCTAGCCGAGCCGGCGCTCCCCGGACGGCGGGGCCGCCGGCACGCGCGCGAGCGGCAGGCGATCGAAATTTCCGGCGAAGGAGTAGGCGGGCCACGGCCCCGTCGGGACCACCGCGATCCCCGCGGCGTGCGACGCGACCGGTGCGATGCGCGCGAGGAAGGCGTGCACCTCCTGCCGCGGGACGAGGAACGCGACCGAGCCGGCGATGTTGTCGCCGTGGGCCGAGGAGGAGAAGCGCCAGCGGGCCACGCCGGCGCGCTCGACAAGGCGCTCGGCGAGGTCGCCGAGCTCCGCGGCCCCGGGCGCGCCGCCGGCGCACTCGGGGCACGCGCGGTCCGCGCCGTGCCCGCAGTGGAGCCGCAGGAGCTTGACGCTCATCTCCACCTGGCCGCGCAGCTCGGTCAGGGTCGTGCGGATCCGCGTCCGGTGCGCCTCGAGCCAGTCGGGGAGCTCCGTCGCCGGCACCACGGTGCCGAAGCGGAACGGGAGGACCGCGGCCGCGTCGAGCGTCGAGCTGACCACGTCGTGGTGGCTCGCGAGCGTCCGCGCGTTGGCCTCGGGCACGCCCTCGCACGGGCTCGCGAGGAGGGTCAGCTCGTCCACGGGGCGCGCCGCGACGGCGCCGAGGGACGACGCGGGCGTGCGCCAGAACGCCGGAAGGCGCTCGACGATCGCGAAGAGGTGCTGGTACATCCCCTGCCCTCTCGCCCCGGCCGGGGCGCGGAACCGTTGCGAACCGTCTCGGTAGTCCCCCGAGCCTACGGACGGGGCGGGTCCACGTCAAGCGTCATGACATAATGAGCCTCGACCGTGCGGAAGCGGCCCCGTCCTCCGACGCCGGCTCTCGTCCTCGCCGCCGCGGCGCTCCTGGGGCTCGTCGGGAGCGCGTTCGCGGCCCGGCCGGCCCTCACGCTGCCCGCCGACCTGGCGCCGGCCGAGCGGCTCCTCCTCGCCGAGGTCAGCGAGCAGGCCTCGGTCGCGACGCGCGCGGACGGCGAGCCCTTCGTCACGCGGCGCGACGTCTTCGAGTACCTCCTCGACCACCCCGAGCTCGCGGCCCACGTCACGCGCGCGCTCAAGCTCGCGCGGTACCGGATCTGGCGCGACGCCGGCGGGCTCTGGCTCGACGACGGCTGGGGCGCGACCGGGCGGTTCATGGTCGTCTACGCGACGAGCGGCACGCGCATGATGTACGCACGCGGCTCCTACAAGACCTGGTTCCTCCCGCGGATCAACGGGCAGGCCGTGGTCGTCATCGAGTACGCGGCCCAGCCCGCGCCCGACAGCCGCAGCCTGATCACGACGACGGTCACCGGCTTCGTGAAGCTCGACAGCCGCGTGCTCGAGTGGGCGGGGCGCCTCGCCCACGCGGCCGCGACGGCGAAGGCGGAGAAGGAGGCGCGGACCCTCGTCCACGTCTTCGCGCGCGCCAGCCGGGGCATCGAGAGCGATCCGGCCGGCGTGTACGCGCTCGTGGCGCGGCACCCCGACGCGCCGGCGCGCGACCTCGAAAAGTTCCGCGAGCTACTGAAGCTTCCCTAGCACGCGCGCGAGCCCTTCGCGGAACCGCGCGACGCCGGGGTTGAGGCGCACCGCCGTCTCGTACGCCGCGCGCGCCTCCGCGAAGCGCCCCTCCTCGTAGAGCGCCCGCCCGAGCCGCGCGTGGGCGTCGGCGTGGTCGGGCCGGCGCGCCACGACGGCACGCGCCGCCTCGCGGAGCGCGCGGAAGCGGCCCTGCGCCTCGAGCGCGTCCCAGAGGACGAAGTGCGCGCGCGCCTCGTCGAAGTCGAGCCGGATCGCCTCGCGACACGCGGCCTCTGCCTCCGCTTGGCGCCCGAGCGCCTGCAGCACGCCGCCCAGCCCCGTCTGCGCCGTCACCGACTCGGGCGCGATGCGCGTGGCGGCGCGGTAGACGGCCTCGGCCTCCGCCCAGCGCCCGCGTTCGACGAACATCTCGCCGAGGTCGCAGTGGGCGCGCACGTAGTCGGGCTTGAGCCGGATCGCCTCGCGGAATGCCGTCTCGGCGAGGTCGTAGCGGCCCTGCCAGTAGAGCGACACGCCGAGCCCGCGGTGGAGCGCGGGGTGCCGCGGCCGGAGCGGGAGCGCCTCGCGATAGGCCGCTTCCGCCTCGGCGTGGCGGCCCTGGCGCCCGAGGCCGAGCGCGAAGTTGGCGCGCGCCTTGAGCGAGTCGGGCTTGAGGCGCACCGCCTCGCGCAGCGCCGTCTCCGCGTCCGCGTGGCGCCCTTGCCGGCCGAGCGCGACGCCGAGCTCGTAGTGGAGGTCGGCGTCGTCGGGCCGGAACGCGAGCGCCCGGCGGAACGCGTCGGCGGCGGCCGCGTAGTCGCCGGCGGCGCCGAGGGCGAGTCCGCGGCCCGCGAGGAGGTCGGCGTCGTCGGGCGTCACCCGGAGCGCGTCCGCGTACGTCGCCGCCTCCTCCGCCCACCGGCCCTGGCGCCGCAGCGTCGCCGCCAGGCCGAGGTACGAACGCACGTGGCGCGAGCGCAGACGGATGGCGGCGCGGAACGCCGCCGCGGCCTCGTCGTGGTGGCCGTGGCGCTCGAGGGCGACGCCGAGGTGGTGGTGGGAGCGCGCGTCGCGGGGCGCCCAGCGGATCGCCTCGCGGAACGCCGCGACGGCCTCCCCGTAGCGGTGGCGGCGCCGCAGCGCGAGGCCGAGCCGCTGGTGGAGGCTCGCGTCGTCGGGACAGACGCGCACCGCCTCGCGGTAGGCGTCGATCGCCTCGGCGAGGCGGCCCTGGCGCTCGAGAGCGAGGCCCCAGCCGAGCCGCGCCCTCGCGTGCCGCGGGTGCTCCGCGAGCGCCGCGCGGAACGCCTCGGCCGCCTCCGCGTACTTCGCCTGCTGGTAGAGCGCGACGGCCAGCTCGACTCGCGACGTCGCGGCGCGGCGCGGCGCCTCGCGGTGGATCGCCTCGGCCTCCGCCGGCCGGCGCTGACGGCGGAGCACCGTGCCGAGGTTCGCGCGGGCCACCGGATCGCCCGGCCGCAGCCGGAGCGCCTCGCGGAGCGCCGCCTCGGCGTCCGCCCACGCGCCCTGCCGCGCGAGCGCCAGGCCGAGGCTCACGTGAGCCTTCGCGAAGTCGGGACGCAGGCGGACCGCCTCGGCGAAGGCCGCGGCCGCCTCAGCGTACCGCCCCTGCTCGAAGAGCGCGCCGCCGAGCTCCACGCGCGCCGACGCGCTCGCCGGCGCGAGCGCGACCGCGCGTCGGAACGCCGCTTCCGCCTCGTCGGGGCGGCGCTGCCGCCGCAGCGCCCAGCCGAGCCCGACGTGCGCCTGCGCGTCGTCGGGGCGGCGGCCGAGCGCCTCGCGGTACGCCGCCTCGGCATCGGCCCAGCGCCCCTGCGCGCTGAGCGCGCGCGCCCGATCGAGGATCGGCGCGATCCCCTCGGTCATCCAGGCAGGACGGCGATCGCCTCGATCTCCACCAGCAGGTCGTCGCGCACGAGGCGCGAGATCTCGACCAGCGTGCTGGCCGGGCGGTGCGTGCCGAAGTACTCCGTGCGGGCGACGTTGATCTTCTCGCGGTCGGCGACGTTCTTCAGGAACACGGTGACCTTGCACACGTCGGCGAACGTCGCGCCGGCCGCGGCCAGGCACCGCTTGAGATTCTCGTGCACCTGGCGGGCCTGCGCGGTGACGTCGGCGCCGCCGACCGTGCGTCCCTGCGCATCCGTCGCGACGCAGCCCGAGACGAAGACGAGGCGTCCCGCCTTGACGACGTGGGTGAAGTGACTGATGGGCTCGGACATGCCGGGCACCCGGATCTCCTCGCGACGACCCAGATCGCTCATCTCACGCTCCGTGCGGTGGGGTGGACGGGAGAGCTGAACAGTGGAGCCGGCGGTGGGACTTGAACCCACGACCTGCTGATTACGAAGAGCCCTCCTGATCCCGAAGCCATCGATATTTCGAAATCGGACACGCCAAAAAGTGGCAGATCGAGGCGAGAAATGCAACCCAGCTGCAACCGAGGGGTGCATTGATGACGTGGCTCTGCTTGTTGCTCTGTTGTGTCCAGTGGTGAAGCGATCGTGCCTCGTGTGGCGGGCTCACGGAGCTTCGGAAGGTGCTCTGAAATCTCAACGAGTGCTGGCTGCGCGGAGTTCGCCGACGAATTGATCAACCAGGTCCGCGTTGGTGTAACGTGGCTCGACCGTCTTCCCGAGCATGCCGGCATGCAACCGGCATCGTAGTATATTGCCCGTATGAGGCTTGGCTGTCACTGGACGCTCCTGCTCGTGCTCTACATCGGAGTCGACTTCGTCGATCCTTCGACCCCCGGCGTCTTTTTCTTCGATAACGACGCGCTCTTCATGGATGGAGTGGTCCAGCCCAGGGGCGAAGTCGTTGCATCGCCAGCACACGCTGAATCCCCTCAGCCTGTCGGCAGAGTGAGCGATGTGATCGAGTCACCGGATGTTTCGTCGAAGCTCATTGTGTTCGCTCCGACTCGGCACGGCCGACGAACACAGTTTCTGCGGGATTCCCCGACGTCGTCCGCCCGACCGTCTGCGTCCGAAGACCACTAGCCCCTCGTCTCGCTCTCGTCAACCCAGCGCTGGCTCCAAGGGCCCGGCACCCGGCTCGACATGGGAGACATCCAGACCGTTTCGATGGAGAGGTCATGAAGTCGAGCGGCACATTGATCAACCGATACGAGAGTGTTCCGCAACCACGTCGATGCTTTGACCGTCAGCGGTGAACCGGCTGGCTAGGGAGCAGAGACGTTCTGCCCATATGCTCCCGGCCAAATCACTCGTCACGATGGCGGTCGCGCTGACCTGGCTTGTCGTCGGCGTGTGTCCCGCAGCCGCAGAGTGGTTCACCGACCTGTACGAGCCATCATTTTTCCCTCGACGGGCATCTTGATGGCGTGGCCACGGCCGGCCTGGTCTCGAATGTCAGCTTCGATAAATCGTTCTCGGTGGGCGGCCGCGTTGGGCATTGGTTCGAGTCCCCCAAGTTCTTCGGGCTCAGCCTAGACGTGTCCCATTTTCGACCAGACATCGGCGCTCAGACCAAGATAGGAAAGGGGACGATCACCGATACCAGGGGGGTCCTGTTCAAGGCCCCAATCAACGTCTCCGGCGCAGGGCCCGTGAAATTCCGGGAGGTCGATTTCTTCATCACCGCGGTTTCCTTCGACCTGATGCTCCGGTGGCCGATGCTCGTGAGCACGGACTTCCCTCATGGCCAGCTCCAGCCGTACCTGACGATCGGACCGGGGTTCTACATCCAGCATCTCGAGGGCTTCGACACGCGCGCGACCCATGGCCTGAAAGTGGGAGGCGGCGTGGCGTGGGAATTCACGCGGAGCATCGCCCTCTTCGCCGAGTATCGGTATACCCACGTCCGGGCGGCGCTCGACTCGGGGGAGATCAAGTTCAGACCCCACCTGAGCACGCACCACTTCCTCAGCGGAATCTCGTTCCGCTTTTAGCTCAGAGCGATCTCCTGTCGTCGAAGGAGAGCCAGTCGTGGTAGACCTCGGCGTTGCGCTGTAAAAGGTGATCTAAGCTCCTCGCGGTGAGCAGCTCTTTGGGGAGCACTCCAATCACGTACCGTGGCCGGCGGAAGGCGAAGCGTGTGGGGGATCGGCGGGCGGCGGAAGAGGTCGCGTCTAAACTTCGGGGATTTCTCGGGTCGCGAGCTAACTAGCGAGGAAGGCTGGAGCCGGCGGTGGGACTTGAACCCACGACCTGCTGATTACGAATCCCGGTCGGGATTCTCACACGCCGCCGCATCCGAACGCAACGCCGCGTGATTGCGACGAAGTCCCATGACGCCCAACCCGCGTGCATCGCGGTGTATCGGGGTGCGTTGGAACCACACTGGAACCAGCGCGGGTAGACGTTCGAGTGTCACTCCCTCACGCCCGCCCTGCCAGCGCCCGCTTGAGTTGGTCCAAGTGGTTGTCGTCGTGCCAAGCCATGTGGGTCACGATGTCGTTGACAGTCAAACGCCCCCGCTTTGG
>WNFJ01150229.1_pt2 | contig 18074 bp, 18 predicted proteins | sample 5400461 | NCBI WGS metagenome assembly WNFJ01 (sample SAMN13153349, study PRJNA577476) | soil metagenome | isolation source: 115 cm saprolite on Douglas fir-dominated hillslope | place: USA:California | collected 2013-09-17 | reverse complement strand
GCCACTTCATTCAGGAGGTTGAGCGCGACGTACAGCCGCTCGCCTCCGGCTGTGAGCGCGAGCCCGCTGGGCGCCGCATTCGAGATCGGAATCGAGCCGTCGGGCGCGAACAAGCCGTTCGGCGTCGCGGAGAAGATCTTGACGTCGTTGCTCGCCCCGCCGCCCACGTAGATCCTGTCCCCCGCCGGGCTAAACGCTATCCCCACGAAGCTGTTGGCGATCGGGATCGTCTGCAGCAGCGCCCTCGCATTCACATCAATGATGTGCAGCGCTCGCGGGTTGAAGTTGCTGCCCGTCACGACGGCGAGCAGGTTGCCAGCAGGGTTCAGCACCATCCCGAGGGGCCGATCGTTGACCTCGATGTGCTCGCCGGCCGGCGTCAGCGCCTGCCCGGTCGGTATCAGTATTACTCCGTTGGGCTGGACCCCTACGACTACGAAGTGCCGGCCGGCGAAACCCGCGGCCGTCGCCAATGCCAAGAGCGAGAACCACCGCATCATTCGTGTAGAGAATCTGGGGCGCATCTGCAAAAGCCTCCATGGCGCAACCGCTACGCCACGCAAATCGCAAACTCCAGCCATCGCACGGCTGCGGTTCAGAAGCCGTAGGCGATCGCTGGAGCCTCCCTTCGTGCCGTCCGGCGCTTCCTGGACGGTGAAACCGGGCACAGCCTAATCCCCCGGCGCGATGGAGTGATGCAACGATGTCGTAAAGGAATTGGTAGTGTTCCCAGCGTCACTTCAGGACTGGCCGCAGATCCTCGAGCTTGTCGAAGAGATGCCAGATGTAGTCGCGCGATGCGGATGCAGATCGGCAAGCCTCGGATCGTTGCAATAGCTGTCGAAGGCCTCCTTCGAGGCCCATTCGACGAGGATGAGGATCGAGCGCGGCTCGAGCTGGCCCGCCGCGCTCTCGCGGAACCGGCCGAGCGCGAGGACCCGGCCACCGTGGGCCTGCACCTCTTTGGCCGATCTTCGCGAATAGGCCAGATATTCTTCCTTGTTCGTGATGTTGAACAGGTTGAGGGCGTAAACGGGGCTGCTCATTGAATCCTCCGCATCCCATGAGCCGATGTGAATCTCAATCGTAGACCAGCACCCACCTGCATCTCCTCAAGAAATCGCGTGGCTCACCGGGAGTGGGGCAGCTCACCGTGCGGATCCTGACGAGAAGCGCGACGCGAGACTGCTGATGGACAAAGCGTGGACAGATCTGGCCATCCTGCTCCATCGCAAGGGTTCCTCCCGAGTGCACCGCCGCGGCGTCCGTAACGTTCCACTGCCAGCGCAGTCTCCACTAGGGGTTTGAAAGGGCGGATCGATCAGGAGCTGCCCAAAATACCCGAGGACATATGGAGCTCATGAGAATTCGCCTCACCACCCTAGCAGTGCTCGCCATTGCCCCAATACTGGCCAACTGCGCGCACACGCAGACCGAGGATGTGGCCAGTGCGCAGCCGCTGCCGACCCAGGCCGCGCAGCAAACGACTGCACCGCAAGAGACGACTGCACAGTTGAAGCAGCTCGTGGCACCGATCGCCTTGTACCCAGACTCGTTGGTTGGGCAGATTCTGGCAGCGTCGACGTATCCAACCGAAATTGTCGAAGCAGAGCGATGGATGCATCAACACCCCGACTTAAAGGGAGAGCAATTGGGCCAGGAGGTAGATAAGCAATCCTGGGATCCAAGCGTAAAGGCTCTCACGCAATTTCCTTCAGTCCTTGCAAACATGGACCAGAATCTTTCCTGGACCTCACAGCTAGGGGACGCCTACGTCAACCAAGAGCAGGACGTACTCAACGCTGTTCAGGTGATGCGTCAGGAAGCGCAGAATGCGGGAAACTTGAAGAGCACGCCGCAGCAGACGGTAACGACTCAGGGACAGGAAATCGTCATTCAACCGGCGAACCCTCAGGTCGTTTACGTGCCGGTATACGATCCTTGGTTGGTGTATGGGCCGCCCCTCGCGATCTATCCCGGCTGGGCTCCGTATGGAGGGCTCTACGCTGTCGGTCCCGGAATTTCGTTTGGGTTAGGCTTTGGGATCGGCGTCTTCGGCGGCTTCGGCTGGGGATGGCACCACTGGGACACCGATTGGCACCGCCACAACATCATCTACAACCACAATACCTATATTTCCCACAGTAGGACTTTCGAGAATCGCAACAACTTCCATGGCGGCGGAGGTTTCCACGGCGGCGGAGGCTTTCGCGGCGGCGGAGGCATTCACGGCGGCGAAGGGTTCCATGGCGGAGGCGTTGCCGGCGGCGGAGGGTTTCACGGCGGCGGTGGTGGAGGTCGCAGGTAATGGGAAACGATAACGACAATGCGAACGGCCGATACGGAGAAGAAAACATGCCCGGTATGAATATCAGGTTCGAAACATATCTTGGACGAAAGCAAGTCACAGCGGTTGCGTTCGCTATATTCGCGCCTCTGCTGGCGGGGTTCCCTGGAGCTGCTCTGGCTCAGGCGTCGCACCAGAAGACCTTTGCGTCTGCCGAAGAAGCAACCCGCGCTCTTGTTGTAGCCGTCCAAAGTAACGATGAGCGTGCGATCACAAAGATCCTCGGAGCGGGGAAAGAGCTCAGCTCCTTGGATGACGAATTGGAGAACAAGGCCGAACGCGAGTTGTTCATTCAGAAATATCGTCAGATGCATCGCTTGGTCGGAGAGCCCGACGGAAACACTGTTTTGTATATCGGCGCGGAGAACTGGCCCTTCCCAGTTCCGCTCGTTTCAACGAATGATGCCTGGCGCTTCGACTCAAGGGCCGGTGCGATGGAAGTCTTGTTTCGGCGAATCGGCGAGAACGAAGCTACCGCGATTTACGTCTGTCACTCGCTCGCCCTGGCGGAAAGGCAGCCGGAAGGCGCCGACTCCGTCGGTCAGTACCCCCAGGGAGCGCAAGGCTCCATCCGCACGCTGCTGGCAAGTACGAGCAACAGCCGTCCGACCAGCCAGAACAAAACCCGGGTTTCTTTCCACGGCTACTATTTTCGTATTCTGACCAAGCAAGGCAAAAATGCGTCCGCGGCGAAGAGCGACACCTCCGACGGCAAGATGAGCAACGAGGTCGCCTTCGTCGCCTATCCCATCGAGTATCGTTCATCCGGGGTGATGACGTTCATCGTCAACCAAGATGACGCTGTGTATGAAAAGGACCTCGGGCCCAAGACGGCGAAGCTGGCGAGAGCGATAACCGAGTACAATCCGGACTCGACCTGGAAGCCGGCAGAATAGCGGCCACACCGTCTTTGCCAGCTCGTACGGTAACTTCAGCGCCGGATCTTCACTCGTCGAGATCGATGAATGCGGGCCGCTTTCGGGGCGGGGGCTCGTTTTTCGGCGGGAGCGCGCCTCGCGGCGTGGCCCCGGGCAGAGCAGGGATCAGCTCTCCCGGTGGAAGCGGATAGCCAATGGCATCTCCCCGCGACGCCAGCAAAAGACCGAGCACCCGTCCGAGAACCAACAGCGCGTACAGCATCAGGGCGTCGAAGAAGGGACCAAAGGGACCGAGCTCGTTCTGTCGCGCGAAGGCGGCCGAGCGCTGCCAGGCGTGAGCGAGCAATCCCACCAGGAAAAACACCCCCGCGAGGATCGCATAGTCCTGGCCCAGCGCTCGAACCCGTTGCCAAATCTGCGCCGGGGAGAAGGCGGATGCCAAGGAGCTCTCCACCGCAAGGCCTAAGAGCACGGAGGGGGCGGTGGCGCAAACCATCACCATCAGCCACGGCCCGCTGATTCCCAACGCCCACCAGACCGCGGCGAGCAAGGCGGTGGCGGCCGAGGCCCCGGCGGCCGGCTTTACCACGTGCTGCATCGCTTCCGTCGGCACTTGGGCGCCGCCGTGAGCAGATGCGCGCAAGGTGGAGAAGAACGTCGCCCAGAACAGCGGCGCGATCGCCGCGAAAACCCAGCCCGCCCGGGCCCACCCCTCCGCGTGACGGAAGGCCCAAAATAAGGCCCACATGGCGACCCCCGAGCCCAAGGTGAACGGCCCCACCGGTAGGCTTAAGGCCCCGACCAAGCGGCGCGGAAAACTCTGGAGCGCGCCAGGAACCATCAGCTCGCGGGTGGCGCCTCGGCACAGGGAGCAGCTGACGTAGTGCGTGTTTCCGAGACCTCCCCCCTCGGCGCAGTCTGGGCAGAGCAGATTGCCGCAACCGATGCACTCCCAGGCGGCGGGCGACGCGGGATGGCGAGAGCACCAATAGGGATTTGCGCCCGCGGGCATCCCTCGATGCTACTGACAAACTGGTAGGCGGAACAAACGAGCGCCCAAACCGGATACCATCTGGCGCCGATCAGTCCATGCCACCAACCGGCGCCACGATTGATTTAAATGTGGGGTGGCGAGAGGAATGAGGTGGCACGGACTTCTTACACCGCACCTTCGTGCTTCGATGAGGACCAAGCCACAATAGACTGGATTAGGCACCCTGCTCTTCGGCAACGCAAAAGGTTTGCAGTCGATCCACCCAGCGCTATTTGTCCTCTGAGTCGTCGTCGATCAGGAGAATTCCTGCCACCGTCGCCTCGCGCCCCCAGCCAAAGTCTCACTCGATCCTCGTCCCAGAAGTTGCGAGCTTATGAAATGGAAAACGACTCGATCTATTTGCCCAGCATGTCGTCGAGCCGGAAAAACTGTCGCCTTAGCATTAGCGTTGCCCGTCGAATCTGCCGTCCGGCCCACGCGATGAGGCCCAGGAGTGCCGATTCTTCCTCCGGCGATATAGAGCCTTTTCTCACGTGATAGGCTACACGCCGCGCGATGTCCCGGTACGAAAAGATCAGCGATTCGGTCTCTTTGAGGGGTTGAAAGCTGTCGTCCGTGTCGGCCAGGGCGAGCCTGGCGGCCAGATCTTTGAAGCGGCAAATAAACTCCTCAGCGTCCAGTACACTCTTATCCAGTTCGGCAGATAGATGATCGAGCGAGACTGTTTCATCGAGCATTTCGGAAACTCGCTCGAGCGTATTTAAGGATGCACACAGACCGATGCAAGCTTCGATCTGAGTCGAGCCGCTGGACCGGTGTCGAGTTTTTGACACGGCTTGGAACTCACGCGGCGTAGAAGGTGGTTCTTTGGTGAAAGGACGGTGGTCCGCACGCCTTGATCACTGTGACAACCTACTCGACCGAGCGAGAACCAGTGTCGCTAGGCTAACTCATGCCGAGGCGGAGACCTGGGATGCTTCTTCCATCACGTTCTGAGCTCGTTCTTGATTGATCCGTCAGCGGAGGCGCTGGAACAGCCACGCCCTCGCCAGGGCCCAGTCGCGCTGCACGGTGGTTCGGGAGACGCCGAGAGCGTCAGCTGTTTCGTCAATCGAGCGTGATCTGGAGATCGATCACCAGCACGCGGGGCAGCCTCGGCCTTCGACAGCAGCATCTTTCGATCACCGCGTGACGCGTGCCCTGCTCGACGTCGTTCGAGTCGTGCGACGGGCCGAAGAAGCTCGTCTACAACGGTACCGACACTGGAGGTGAAATAGCAGGCCGGTTTGAAGCGTACCCCCATATCTCATGCGCCCGAAGTCAGAGGAGGGAAGATGAATTCAACCAAGAAGACGGCAAGACTCGCAGGATTGCTGTACGTATTGGTGTCCATACCCGGTGCCTTTAGCCTCTTGTATATCCCTTCTCACTTTGTCGTGTCCGGCGATGCCACGGCTACCGCCAACAAGATCGTGGCTTCTGAATTTGTTTTTCGCCTCTGCATCGTGGCCGAACTGACCGGGTTTATCGGATTTATCTTCGTGGTCAGGGCCCTGTACCTGTTGCTCTGTGGGGTCAACAAGACGCACGCTTCGCTCATGCTAACCCTGATGCTCGTTTCTATCCCCATCTCATTGCTGAATGTCCTGAACGAGATCGCCGCCCTGACACTCGTCCGCGGTGCGGATTTTCTGTCGGTATTGGACAAACCCCAGAGAGACGCGATGGCCATGCTGTTCCTCGATCTGCATCACTATGGAGTTGTTGTCCCGCAGATCTTTTGGGGTCTTTGGCTCGTTCCGTTTGGGATCCTTGTATTCAGATCGGGTTTCCTGCCACGAATTCTAGGCGTTTTACTAATCATCGCGTGTTTCGGATATGTCGCTGACAGCGTTACTCCACTACTCTTTCCACGTTACGTGCATATCGCTTCCAAGTTTGCCAGCAAGCTGACTCTCGGGGAGTTGCCGATCATCTTCTGGCTTTTGATCATGGGTGCAAAGGATCAGCCGCTAGCAGTTCCAGTCTAATCGTCCCGGGGCTAGACGCGCGCAGTGAAGGCGAATACACACGGGCTCTCGATGAGGACCACGTTCCTGCGCAAGCTCGCTGCGGTGATGCTGCTCCTCGCCCCCAGCGGTGCCTGGGCGGAGGCCGCCGAGATCCGCATCGCCGAACAGTACGGCCTCGCCTTCCTGCCGCTGATGATCATGCGCGACCAGAAGCTGGTCGAGAAGCAAGCGGCCAAGGCCGGACTGGCCAAGCTCGAAGTGGTCTGGTCGAGACTCGGCGCCGTCAACGCAATCAACGACGCGCTGCTCGGCGGCAAGCTCGACTTCGCCGCCGGCGGCGTTCCATCGCTCGTCATGCTCTGGGCAAAGACCCAGGGCACGCCCGCCGCCGTACGCGGGGTAGTCGCGCTCGGCGACATTCCCAACGAGCTTGTCGTCTCAGGGCCAAAGGTGAAGTCCATCCGTGACTTCGGCCCGCAGGACAAGATCGCCGTTACCGCAGTGAAAATCTCGAACCAGGCGATCGCACTGCAAATGGCCGCTGCCCGCGAGTTCGGCGACTCCGCCTACGAGAAGCTCGACCCGCTTACCATCGGGATGGCCCACCCGGACGCGGCGATCGCGCTCCTCTCCGGCAAGGGCGGGATCACCGCCCACTTTTCCTCGCCTCCCTTCATGGAGCGGGAGACCGCAAAGCCGCCGCTGCATTCCATCCTCTCCACGTACGACGTGCTCGGCGGGCCAGCGACGCTGAACGTGATTTGGACGCGAGTGAGCTTCCACGGTGAGAACCCGAAGAACTACCGGGCCTTCGTCGAGGCGCTGGAGGAGGCCGTCAACATCCTCAACCGGGACAAGCGGGCAGCGGCGGCCACCTACCAGCGGATGGCGGGCGGCTCCGAGGGCGTTGAGGAGATCCTCGCGATTCTCGAGGATCCACGCATCGTCTTCACCCTCACGCCCCACCGGGTGCAGCGGACCGCCGACTTCATGTACCGCGTCGGTCGCATCAAAAGCAGGCCGGCGAGCTGGAAGGACTTGTTCTTCGAGGATGCCCACCGCCGCGAGGGCGGAAGCTGACCTGACGGTAGACGTTGGCTGCCACCGTCGTTCGCGTTTCGCCTGGGAAGTTGTTCCGCACCAGACAACGCCGACCGACGATCCGGGGAAGTCCGCACCACGGGCGCACCAAAGTTGTCGCCAACCGCCAGCGGAATCACCTCTGCACTGGGTTCGTCGGGGCGGTTCTAGCGAAACTAAGCGCTATCGCAGCAGCTGGAGCGAGAGCGCGACCGGTATTGCCGCGGCGAAGACCACTGCCGCAGCCACCGTTGACGAAATCTTCGTCTGCTCGCGGTTCCAGATCAGCCCAGCGCAGACTGCGATAGCGGTCCAGACGAGGGTCCGCACGTAATGCGCGTGCAGGGCGATCAAGTTCAGCTGTAGAACCAGGCCGAGTGACGATGCCACGACAGCGCCGATGGCGAACCGACGGTCGCCGCGGTTCTTGTAAAGAAGGTACCCCGATCCTGCCACTGTCACGAGAATCAAAAAAAGGCGCAGCTTCATCTTGCAACCTCCATGGGTGACGATATCCGAGAGGCGCGGCTGGACAAGAGGCAATGGTCAGTACACGTATGCGCATGTATCGTGTCCAGAGCTGTGCTCATTCCGGGTAGGGATAGGAGCGATGAAAGGCGCGTTGGGTAGGACCGGAGCGCTTAAAGCATGCTGCACTCGACCATCGCCGTGCGCCCCTGAATCCTGCGCAGCATTCCTTCCTAAGGCGATTGCTCGAAGAAGCGTCTGCGGTGCCGAGGACTCCCGCTCCGATCCAGGATCACGCGAATCCCGACGACCGCAACACTCAGGGCCACCGTTCCGGAAACCAATGGGCCACGCACGGCGCTATTCGTTTCGCGGCTGCAGAAGCAGCCAATGCAAGCACCATCATGCCCACTGGAACGACCATGTATCCTTTGAGGCCCCACCGGTCGTCCGCGCTAAACGCGAACCCAGTCAAGAACAGCGGCGCCCAAAAGATCGCGATCAGAATCAGGCCCACGTCATTGCGAATCCACGCGAGGCGCTCGTGACCACGGGGAAGAAACCGGCGGAACAAACGGCGGACCATTACCAACAACGGCAGGCCCATGGGGAAGGCCAAGGCGACCCAGGTCGTGGACAGACGAGGGGCGTCGGGCCGATTGAAAAAGATGAAAGTGCCCCAGAATACGAGCCCGAGCACTATCCACAGGATCAGGACGGTGATGACGCGCCGCATGTGCACCGTGGCAGTATCGGTCCATTCGTCGGTCCGACGTCAAGCTTGGGCTACCAACCTTTAAGGTTTCCTATGGCGTCGCCTGGGACACCGCAGGGTTCCGATCCATCATCTCGGTCGCGTCGCGTCCCTGAACGCGTCGCATCCGCCGTTGACCGGCCAGGGCTCTACATCCACATTTCGACGTTATCGATCGCGTTGGGCCAGGGGCCCGAGTCGTCGTAGACGTTAATCCGCCCAATCGGCTGGTCGCACCAGACACGGAAAAAGGCCGTTTCGGGCTCGGGGCCTGGCGGCCCAGGGAACTCGAACAGCCCGATAGTCTGGTTCAGCCCGTCATAGATGCTGACGTGCCAGCCGGCCCGAAGAAAGAACCAGGACAGCTCGAGGCCGACGCCGCTGGACTGAGGAGCGGGGAAGACCAGGTCCAAGCTCGCCTGGATGAATTTGATGAAGAGATCCCCACCTACCTTCTTGCTCGTCGCGCCGAAGAAACCTTGACCGATGACGTAGAGGGCGAAGTCGCTTCCCGAAGGGTTGAGGTCGGGCGGGTTGGGTCCCGGGGTTACGTTGTCCCAAATGACAAGGTTCTGCTGCTCAAGCCCACTGGGGAAACCGAAGCCGGTCACCGTGTTTGGGTTCTGATCCAGCGGAGCCGGCAGATTTTGTTTCCCCTGTGGGGGGATGTTCGACTCTTCGAACGTCTCGACGCCTTGCAGCTGCTTGCCCTCGGCTTGGTTGAAGGCCTCGAATTCGGCCTGGTTGTAGAACGGCGTGCACGAGGCCTGGGCGAAACCCGCAGGTGCTGCGACAGCGAGGACCACGACGCAAATTATTATTGTACGCATGTTGTTACCCCCTTGATAGCGTCGTAAACGGCCTAGGTTGACAACTCGCCCGTTGTCAAGAGCTGACCATTTTATTGATGTGAGGACGTCTCATGCACCATTCGCCCCGGACACCGTCTTGTCTCCATGTATCGGAGAATCATTTCCGGCGACGCAGAGGAATTGTCAATCGGCTTGCCAGCCTGATGGCACCTTGCTTCGGCCCATCGGTTCGTTCGCCCTAGAGGCAGTGCGATATCTGGTAGCCCCATGGCATCCGCCGAAGAGCGAAACCTGAGTTGCCCTTACTGTGGGGAGCAAGTGGAAATTTCTGTAGAAGAGACTGGACCTGCGTCTGAGCAATACGTGGAGGACTGTCCGATCTGCTGCCGGCCCTGGGACGTTCGAGTGTCGCGGGGAACCGAGGGAGAGTCCGACGTCGTGCTCCTAAGGAATGATGACTGAAACCTAACTTGGCCAGGGGGGCCGTGCTTCCGGGACCTCGGCTAACCGAGAAGGAGAGAAGCGCTGGGCCGTTCGGTGGCTCCGCGAAACTGCCGTTTCGATGTTCAGCAGTCGCGCAGGATCCTCTGTGATGTCAGGTGGGTTGAGCACGGCAGATCAACAGGCCGAACGAAGAAACAACACGCGGTAGCCTACTCGTCGTAGGCGTTGGAAATTTACAGTCCTCCGCTACGGCTTCTGGTGTCGTTTGACCGCTCCTCGGGGCTGGCCAGAGAATTGCGCATGCTCGCGAGATTCCTTGCGGCGACCATTGCCCTGGCAGTGGTGGCCGTCGGTACCACGGGTTGCAAACCCACGCTGAATTATTCGGCTCCAGGAAACCCGGATGGCGGAGGCGGCAACATTGGAATCGATGCCGGTGTCTCCGTTCTCGAGCACCACAACCATCCCTCGCGAGACGGTGTGTATGTCGAATCCGCTCTCACCAGGACCGCTGCCGGAGGAATGCATCTAGATCCTGCATTCAACGCAACAATCCAAGGACCCACCTACGCACAGCCGTTGTTCCTCGACAACGGCCCCGGCAGGCAGGATCTCATTTTCGCCGCAACCGAACAGAACGCCGTCTACGCGTTGGATGCGGCAACCGGTTCCGTCGTTTGGCAGCGAAATCTTGGAGCGCCCGTCCCACTCGTACACCTCCCCTGCGGCAACATCAATCTGCTCGGAATCACCGGGACTCCCGTCATCGACCTTGAAACACGGACACTCTTTGTCGATGCAATGACAACGCCCGACCAGGGCGTGACCAAGAAACATCTCGTGTTTGGACTTTCGATCGATGACTCGAGCATTCGCCCGGGCTGGCCGGTGGATGTTTCGGCGGTTGTCACTTCGCCAGTGCAATTCGATTCCGCTGTGCAAAACCAACGTGGGGCTCTCGCGTTACTCAACCGAACGCTGTACGTCCCCTATGGCGGCCTCTGGGGTGACTGCGGGACTTACCACGGGTGGGTGCTCGGTATGCCGCTCGCGAATCCCTCCTCCGTCGGAGCGTGGCACACTCGGGCGCGGGGCGGTGGCGTCTGGGGGCCGAGCGGAGTCGCGTCGGATGGAAGCTCCTTGTTCATTGCCACCGGGAACACTTCCGGGACAACGATTTGGCAAGATGGTGAGGCCATCCTCAAGTTGGGCCCCGGCCCGGTCTTCAACGGGCAGCCCGCCAGTTACTTCACGCCCAACGACTGGAAATACCTGGATGACACCGACCTGGATTTGGGAGGAGTTGCACCTGTCTTGTTCACGTTGCCCGGCCCGGTTCCAGCAAGCTTCGTCGTGGCCCTCGGTAAGAACAGGAACGCCTATCTGCTCGATCCGAACAATCTCGGTGGCCAGAGCGCGGGGGGACTCTTCAGCGCCACGGTGACAACGGATGAAATCATCACTGCGGCGGCGGCTTACACGACACTGCAGGGAAGCTACGTGGTGTTCAAAGGTCGAGGAACGAATTGCCCAGGCGCCTCGGCAGGAGACCTTGTCGCAATCAGGGAGAGCATTAGCCCTCCGTCATTTATCACTGCGTGGTGCGCCACCCAGAATGGAGCCGGGGCTCCGATCGTCACCACGACCGACGGGCGGGCGAATACCATCGTGTGGTCAGTGGGGGCGGAAGGCGACAATCGTTTGCGAGGCTTTGACGGCGACACAGGGCAAGTGGTCTTCGCAGGTGGAGGTGCTTCCGAGGCGATGGGTAACGTCCGACGATTCCAGACCCCCATCGTGGCAAAGGGCCGAATCTTCGTCGCCGCCGATAATCGCATTTACGCCTTCAGGCCGTAACGGGCAGCACCGGTGAACTGGCCCTCCGGCTGCAGCCCGATGATAGAAAACTGCCCTACTTCTCGTTTCTACGTTCTGGGAGCCGGAGTCCCAAAAACGAAGACCGAGGAGATTCGATGAGATCAAAGCTCGCAATGAAGACGTTTGTTATTGTCCTGGCCAGCATCGCGCACTCAGCGTGGGCCGAAGAGGAATGCTCGCTCAGCACCCTCAATGGGGACTATCTGATGACCGGCAGGGCAATCGGGTTTGAAGGTTATGAGGCTCGCATTATCGTCGGCGTGCTGATGGTTGATGGAAAAGGCGCTTTATCAACAAGGGAAACCCAGAGCAGGAACGGCGAGATCACCCGGTCTGTCTTTAACGGAACTTACACTTTGGAGGCCGATTGCACGGGCATAATGACATCAGGAGTAGGGCACTGGGATTTCGTGCTGACCAAAGACGGGGGAGAGGGTGTCTTTATCCGAACCGACCCTGGAACCCAGGTCACCCGAACAATCAAGAGGCGGTAACGTAGATCCATCAAGGGTGCGGGGTTGCTCCCAGCGCTGCGAACGGTCCGTCCGCATAGACAATCGATCCATCGACGACGGTCAACAGGGAGGTTGTCGCTGGCAACGCCTCCAACGGCGCGGTCAGAATGTCCTGCGACAGCACCGCCAGATCGGCGGCCATGCCGCGGATGATCCTTCCCTTGTGCGCTTCCTCGCGCTCCGCATAGGCACCGCCTGCGGTGTACGCTGTCAACGCCTGCTCACGTGTGATGGCCTGATCGGGACGTCGCGGATAGCTCACTGCAATCATGATGTTGAGAAACGGGCTGGCGGTGTCATCAGCATTGTTCGAGTCGGAAGACAACGCCAACGGAATGCCGGCAGCGAGCAGACTCCGCAGCGGCGTGAACTGATCCGCCCGGACGCCCAAGCGCGCGTCCTGAATCAATTGGCCGCCTTCGACCTTCAGCCCCTTCGCATGAATGGGCTGCTGGTCGAGCACGGCTCCGAGCGCCGCCACGCGTGTGAGCCGCTCGCCAAAGATTCCATCGCCATGCTCGATGCGCACGCGGACGCTCCGCCAGCGCGTGGCCGGCGCCAGCTCGCCCATGATCCGGATCAGCAGGTCCGCCTCGGCGTCACCGACGGTGTGCAGCGCCACTTGGTGTCGCCTCGTGAGCGCGCCGGAGAGAATCTCGCGCAATTGCGTCTCGGAATAGTTCGAGTGGCCCCGCCATCCTGGCCGATCGGTGTAATCCTCGAGCAGGAACGCACCGCGCTCCAGCGGGCTGCCGTCGAGAATCCATTTTAGTCCGCCCAACCGCGTGCGCGGGGGCCAGACGCCCCCATCGGTGTCGACTTCACGCCATGCATCCGCAATCGCGACTTGCGGCAATGCCCAGGCGTAGACGGTCCACTTGATCGGCAGATTGCCGCGCTCCAGCGCCGCGCGCACCGACATGAGCGGCAATTCGTCTGCCATGTGATGCACCGTCGTTACACCCCAGCGCGCATACGCGGCGGCGCCCTGGCGCAGGGTCTTCGCTTCCAGGCTCGCACCCGGATCGGCCGGCATGGCGCGCCGGCTCACGATCGTTACCGCCGCTTCGTCGGCTTGGCCGTTGAGCCGGCCCGATGCGTCTCGTCCCCAGTGGCCGCCGATCGGATCGGCGATGCCGTCAGTGATGCCAAGCGCTTCGAGCGCGCGCGAGTTCAGCAGCATCGCGTGGAAGCTAAAACCTACCAACATGACCGGATTGTTGGGCGCGACGGCATCGAGCGCATGACGCCAGTTCCGCGGATCGTTGAACACGGCATCGGTCATGCCCCAGATCCAGCCTGGACCCGCCCGGGCGACCTTCGCCACACCGGCCAAAGTCTCATTCGTGTCCGGCCCAGGGTACGGAAAATCTGGCAGCGTGATGGGGCGCCCGGGCAGTGGCATGTCGAAGTGCGCGTGGGCCTCGATCAGCCCCGGCGTCACGAGTCGCCCGCCGACATCGACGATGCGTATCGCCGGGCTGACCAAACGGCGCACCTCCGCGGTCGTTCCGATCGCGGTGAAGCGCCCCTCCTCGATCGCGAGCGCTTCGGCATACGGGTGTGCGGGGTCCGCCGTGAAGATTTTGGCATTGACCAGAACGAGAGCGGGTGCGGGCGTGAGCTCCGATCTGGCGGTCGGCACCGTGGCGCCACGGCTGCACACCGTGGAGAGCGTTGCGAACGGCACGATTATCCAACGCACAGCGCGGCCCTTGTAGCATGGCTCTAGCCCGAGAAGCTGGGCTTGCGGGGCGTGCGCGGAGTAGAACGCGCGGATGGGCTTCGACGCGCTGCTCGCACGGATGCACGAGCTGAAGGATCTCTCCGGGCTCATCGGCCTGGCGACGTGGGATGAGCAGACGTATCTGCCGCCGAAAGGCGAGGACGCCCGGTCCCATCAGCTCGCGGCGATCCAGGGCCTCTTCCACGAGCGACTGGTGGACCCCGCGCTGGGTGAACTACTCGAGCGCTCCAAACTGGGACCGCTCGAGGACGATCAGCGCGCGATGGTGCGGGTGCTCTCGCGCGAGCGGGACCGGTCGGTGAGGGTGCCGCAGAGCCTGGTGTGCGCACTGGCCGAGGCGCAGTCGCGCGGACTCTCGGCGTGGCGGGCCGCCCAACGGGCGAGATCGTTCGCATTGTTCGCTCCGGCCTTGAAGACGCTGCTCGAGCTGCGTCGGCAGCAGGCCGACGCGATCGGCCACTCGGGCGAGCGATACGACGCGCTGCTCGACGGCTACGAGCCGGGGATGACGGTGGCGCGGCTGACCCCGGTGTTCGCGCGGCTGAAGGAGCGTCTCGTGCCGATGGTGCGCGCGCTGGCGAGCGCCCGGCACCCCGAGGACGTGCTCTCGGGGCGGCGCTTCGAGGCCGGTGCGCAGTGGCGGTTCGCCCTACGGCTGCTCGAGGAGATGGGCTTCGACTTCGGTGCCGGCCGGCTGGACCAGAGCATTCACCCGTTCAGCGGCGGAACCCACCCGCGTGACGTGCGGCTCACCACCCGGATCGACGAGGGTCAGCTCTCGCCAGCGGTGTTCGCGTCGATCCACGAGGGCGGGCACGGGCTGTACGAGCAGGGCTTCTCCGAGGCGCACTACCGCACCCCGCTCGCCGCCGCACCCTCGGCGGGGCTCCACGAGTCGCAATCGCGGCTGTGGGAGAACCTCATCGGTCGAAGCCGACCATTCTGGCGGAGATTCTTCCCGGTGCTGCAGCAACACTTTCCGCAGAGCCTGGGCGACGTCTCCGCCGAGGGCTTCTATGGGGCGATCAACCGAGTCGGGCCCTCGCTGATCCGCGGCTTTGCCGACGAGGTGACCTACAACCTGCACATCGTGCTCCGGTACGAGATCGAGCTGCTGTTGATCCACGATCAGCTCCCGCTCGAGGAGCTGCCACGCGAGTGGAACCGGCGAATGACGGAGCTGCTCGGGGTGACACCGCCGCACGACACCGACGGAGTCCTGCAGGACATTCACTGGTCCACGGGTGACTTCGGCTACTTCCCGACGTACACGCTGGGCAATCTCTACTCGGCGAGCCTGTTCGCTGCGCTCCGGCGCGAGGTGACCGATCTCGACGAGCGGATCGAGCGCGGAGAGCTGAAGGTCGTCACACACTGGCTACGCGAGAAGATCCACTCGCACGGTTCGCGCTACGACGCCGAGGAACTGGTCGAGCGCGTCTGCGGCCACGGCCTGCGAGACGACGACTTCATCGGATATGTGAAAACGAAATATTCCGAGCTGTGTCGCATCGCCCTCTAGCCGCCCCAGCATCTATGTCTTCTACTAATCAGAATCGCCTCACGCGATCGCTTAGCGCATCGAACTCGGAGTACGACTTCTTTACCTTCGGGCCCAAGGTTTCCTATGGCGCTACGAGAATCTCCGTTGCTGGATCTCCTCAGATTTAATCGGGCCGAAGGCACGATTCGGTGGAAGCATCGAAGAATGCTGCTGCTTGATGCGGACGCAATGGGGCTCCTCCGCCGTGAATTGATTGTACGCTAGGGTTGGCGGCGACGAAGAGAATTCTCACGCGTTTTGGATACTTTTGCGGATACCGGGATGCTCTAACTTCAAAGGAACTGCTCCAGTGGAAGGACGAGCACGAGCTGTGGGAACTGGGTCCATGGCTGCTCGCGCAAGAAGGGATCCAAGTCGTCCGAGTACTGCACTCCAGAATCGATGCAGCAAACAACATCTTCGAGGTTGACGCCGAGTGGTTCAATTCCTATCAAGCTGAACAGCACCGCCAGCATATCGAGCCGATCTCAGATTCCCCCGTTTGCTGGACTCTGACCGGATTTGCTTCGGGCCACTCGTCTGCCGTATTCGGTCGCGAGGTCCTCTACTACGAAAAAGAATGTCTGGGAAAGGGAGACAAGCGCTGTCTTGTTGTCGGTATTCTTGCAGATGACAAAACCGAAGAAGCTCGAAATCTCAAGGCGCTGTACAAACTGGAGAGCATTGAAACCGAGTTGTCACGCCTCGTAGTATCACTTGAAGAAAATGCGCGGGAGCTGCAATCAGAGCGTGAAAGGGTAGGTTCGCTGGAGATTCAAGTCGCGCACCTTCAAGAAGCAATTACGCAAGGCGCAGGAACGGACGAACTGGTAGGGGGCCATCCCAAGTTCCGGCAGGTAATTGCCGATGTTGCGCGTGTCGCTCCGACCAATACAACGGTGCTGATTTGTGGTGAAACAGGTACCGGCAAAGAGTTGGTCGCCCGAGCGATTCACGCGAGAAGCGATCGAAAAAATCAAACGATGGTAACTGTCAATTGTGCTGCGCTTCCGCATGCTCTGGTGGAGAGCGAGCTCTTTGGCCATGAAAGAGGGGCGTTTACCGGAGCACAGGCTCGCAAACTAGGGCGATTTGAGATAGCAAACGGCGGCACCATCTTCCTCGACGAAGTGGGTGAACTCTCACTTGAGACGCAAGCAAAGCTGTTGCGTGTTTTGCAAGAAGGAGAATTCCAACGACTTGGTGGAACCCACACGATTCGGGTTGATGTGAGGGCCATCACTGCTACGAATCGCGGCTTGGATGAGCTCGTCGCCAAAGGCAAATTTCGTTCGGACCTGTATTACAGACTCAACGTGTTTCCGATCACTGTACCTTCATTGACCGATCGCCCCGAAGATATCCCCTTGCTCGCTAACTACTTCGTTCAGAGATTCAAGAGTGAATTTGGCAAGAATATCTCCAGGATTGATCGGGCTTCTATGAAGGCCCTAATGGGCTATCGATGGCCTGGAAACATCCGCGAGCTTGAACATGTAATAGAGCGCGCCGTTCTAATCTCAGAAGACCCAATTCTTCGGATCCCTTCGCTGAGTGGAATTTCTCACGAGCCTGCAAGCTCAGGAACGGCCGCGGCGCAACGTGTCGCACTTCGGACCGCCGTTCAAGATGCGCGGGCGCCCGAGCCGTTCAAGCCAGGAGCGGGCAGAATCCCCGCGTCCAGCGCCGGAGCCGGCGGGAGTCCGGTCACCTCGAGGATCTCCCGCTCGTTGAGCGTCTCGCGCGCAACGAGCGCCTCAGCAAGCGCGTCGAGCTGCTTGCGGTGCTCCGTCAAGAGGCGCTTCGCCTGTTCGTGGCTCTCGCCGATGATGCGGAGCACCTCGGCGTCGATGACCCTGGCGGTTTCCTCGCTGAACGGCCTCTCACCTACGTAACCAACTGGGCCGCCCAGGTACGGATTTTCGCGTGGCGCAAGCTGCACGAGCCCGAGCCGCTCGCTCATGCCCCAGCGCGTGACCATCCGACGAGCGAGTGCCGTGGCCTGCTCGATGTCGTTTTCGGCGCCCGCCGTCCTCGTCCCGTAGACGATCTCCTCGGCCGCGCGGCCTCCCAGCATGCCGACGATCCGCGCGCGGAGGTACGCTTCCGGATAGTTGTAGCGGTCGCTGTTGGGCCGCTGGTACGTGAGGCCCAGTGCCTGCCCGCGCGGCACGATCGTCACCCGGTTCACCGGGTCCGCCCCCGGGACGACCAAGCCGAGGATGGCGTGTCCGCCTTCGTGGTAGGCGATTCGCTCCTTGTCGGCGCGGCTGAGAAGGAGCGGGCGCTCGGGGCCCAGCACGATCTTCTCCAGCGCATCGAGGAAATCCTTCTGATGGACCTGATTTTGCTCCCGCCGCGCTGCTAGCAGAGCCGCCTCGTTGACCAGGTTCTTCAGGTCGGCCCCTGAGAAGCCCGGCGTCGCGCCGGCGAGCTCACCAAGACTTGCGTCGGTCGCGAGCGGCACGCGCCGGGTGTGGACCTTGAGGATCGCCTCGCGGCCGGCCTTGTCGGGAAGGTTGACCACCACGCGACGATCGAAGCGACCGGGCCGCAGTAGCGCCTTGTCGAGCACGTCGGGCTGGTTTGTCGCTGCCAGCAC
>WNFJ01625421.1_pt1 | contig 18082 bp, 15 predicted proteins | sample 5400461 | NCBI WGS metagenome assembly WNFJ01 (sample SAMN13153349, study PRJNA577476) | soil metagenome | isolation source: 115 cm saprolite on Douglas fir-dominated hillslope | place: USA:California | collected 2013-09-17 | reverse complement strand
GGCGGGCCGCCGTTGTGCGGCGGATAGCTTGGCGTCCGCGGCCGCTCGCCCTTGCGGCTTTCCAATCGCCACACCGCGCGGTCGACAAACTGGTCGATCATGACGGTCTGACTGCGCAGCACGTCGAGCGCCTCGCTCGCGAAGCCGCTGGTCGACTTGGCGATGATGCTCCCCAGATCGGTCTGGCCGACCAGGGCGTCGACGTCGACGCGCTCCATGAGCCCATTGACGTCCACACGATTCATGATGCTGTTGACGTCGACGCGGTCGAGCAGCGCGCCGACATCGACCCGCCGCATCACCGCGTCGATGTCCACCCGCTCGATCACGCCGTTCAAATCCGTCCGGTCGAGCAGGCTGTCGACGTCGACGCGGTCGAGCAGCGCCGTTACGTCGATGCGGGCGAGGACGTGGTTGAGGTCGACCTGGTCGAGGACGGCGGTCAGGTCGATGCGGCTGATGATCTCGTTCATGTCCAGCGCCTGGACGACAATCTCCACTACGCGCTCGGCGACACCCTGGGCGAGCGATTCGACTGGATCGGTCACTCGCCGTCCGGCGGAGCGCAACACCTGGAACGGATCCACGGCACCAACGTACGGCCGGGGTGGTCAGCGGTAATCGCCCGCAGCGGGCGATTACCGTTTGGCCGGGGCTGGTGCCTCGCTCGCGCCCGCGGATGGGGCGGAGCGCGGTGGGCACGTCAACCGCAGCGTTCCTGGGCCGGTGGTGGCGGGCGAGTCGTCCGCGGCGCCCGCCGCGGTGGTCAGGTCGTTGGTGGCGTAGCTGCGGTGGGCTAGCCGTCCGCGGTTAGCCGTCCGCGGTGCGCGCCGCGGTGGTCTGGTCGCTGGTGGCGGCGGTGGGCTGGCCGCCGGTGGCGATACGGGCGGCGTCGGCCTTGTCGTCGTCGGCCATGCGGGCCGCCGAGGTCTTGTCGTCGTCGGCGATGGTGGCGGCGGTGGCCTTGTCGTCCGCGGCGATACGGGCGGCGTCGGCCTTGTCGTCGTCGGCGATGCGGGCCGCTGTGGCGGCGTCGTCCGCGGCCATTCGGGCCGCTGTGGCCGCGTCGTCCGCGGCGAAGGTGGTTGCCTGGCCACCCGCGGCTTCGCGGGCGGCGGCGGTTTCGCGGGCGGCGGCACCGAGACCGTCTCCGGCTCCGTTCGGGCCCCCGATCGCCTTGGCGCCTGCCCCACCGGTGACTTCGCCGGCCGGGTCGCCCGGCGGGAGGCTCTCGCTATCGGGCCGCGCGTCACCCTTCGCCCCGTCGAACGCCGAGGTCACGGCCTTGAGCGCGGTCGTCACCTCGCTCGGGATCACCCAGAAGGTGTTCCCCGGCCCCGCCGCAAGTTGCGGGAGCATCTGCAGATACTGGTACGCGAGCAGCTTCGGATCCGGGTCGTTGTGGTGAATCGCCTGGAAGACGGTGCTGATCGCCTGGGCCTGACCTTCCGCGCGGAGCACCGCGCGCTGCTTGTCGCCTTCGGCCCGCAGGATCGCACCCAGCTTGTCGCCTTCCGCCGTGAGGATCTGTGACTGCCGCGCGCCTTCCGCGGTGAGGATGGCGGCCCGCTTCTCCCGCTCCGCCCGCATCTGCTTTTCCATCGCGTCTTTCACGCTCTTCGGCGGGTCGATCGCCTTGATCTCGACGCGGGTGACGCGGATGCCCCACTTGCCCGATGCCTCGTCGAGCACGCCGCGAAGCATGTTGTTGATCTTGTCGCGCGAGGTGAGCGTCTGCTCCAGATCCATCGACCCGATCACGCTGCGCAGCATCGTCGCGGTGATCTGGTCGATGGCCTGAATGTAGTTCACGATCTCGTAGTCGGCCGCGCGTGGATCGGTGATCTGGAAGAACAGGACCGTGTCGATGAGCACGACCAGGTTGTCCTCGGTGATGACCGGCTGTCCCTTGAACTCGACCACCTGTTCACGCAGGTCTATCAGCGGTTTTACCCGGTCGATGAGCGGAATGATGACGTTCATCCCGGGCTCGAGGGTCTTGCGGTAACGGCCGAGCCGCTCGACGTTTCTGGCCCGCGCCTGCGGCACGATCCGGACGGTCTTGATCATCACGATGATCACGAGCAGGGCGACAAAAATGCCGACGATGAGCTCGGCGAGTCCCATGGCTACTCCCGGGGATGTACGAGCGCCGTGGCGCCCTGGATCTGAAAGACGTCGACCATCGAACCGACCGGGATCACGAGCGTGTCGTCGTACGCACGGGAGGACCACAGCTCGCCGTCGATCCGGACCCGGCCCGTGTGACCCGTCACTTCCTCGACGACGATCGCCTTCCGCCCGATCAGGGCAGCGGTGCCGGTGCGAAGAGCCGGGGGTTGCTTGATGTGCCGCAGCGCGAATGGCCTGACCAGGCCGAGGCCGGCGCCTGCGGTGAGAACGAACGCGAGAAGCTGGAATGGCAGCCCACCGTCGGCGGCGGCCACGGCCGCGGCGGCGACGGCCGCCGCGGCGATCAGCGCAAAGGCCAGCGTCAGGGTAAGCAGCTCGGCGATTCCAAGCACGGCTGCCAAGATCAGCCAGATGAGCCACGCATTCACGGCTTCTCCGGGGTATTCGAGCGCCACGCGGCAAGGTCTTCGGTCCGCAGAGTGCGGCCGGTTTCCAGGGCCGGACGCGCTCTCAATCGACAGTATCTCCAGCAGAGTTCTTTCGCATGTCGTCGTTATCCGGGTTTCACCCACGGGCCTTGCGGCTCACGATCAGCTCCGCGGCTCACCATCCGGCTTCGCGGCTGACGATCGGCTCCGTGCCCGCGATCGGCTCCGTGACCGCGCCGCCCGCGGGGCCGGCGGGCCGTAGCGGGGCCGGCCGGGCGTCTGGGCAGATCGGCACGTGTGCGACCGCCTAGGATTTGCGTCCTGAGGACATTCACTGCTGGAGGTGAGATGACGGACGCGGCCAAGCAGGCGTCCGGGGCCACCTCCAGGACCGCGCCGCGGATCAGTATCGTCTTGCCCGTATTCGGCGTCGAGGACGAGATTCGCGGCTGTCTGGACTCGATTCTCACCCAGTCGTTCACCGACGTCGAGGTGATAGCGGTCGATGATCACTCGCGCGACAGGTCCGGCCAGATTCTCGATGAGTACGCCGCGCGCGACCCGCGGGTTCGGGCCATCCACCTCGGCCGAAGCGGCGGCCCGGGGAACGCCCGCAACACCGGCCTGGACCTCGCGTCCGGCGACTATGTCTGGTTCGTCGACGCCGACGACCTGCTCGTCGGGGAGAGCCTGGCCGTCGTCGGGGCGCAGCTGGCCCGCACCGAGCCTGACGTCCTGCTCATCGGGTTCGCGCGCCTGCAGCCGTCGGGCCGCATCGAGCCGAACGCCTGGCGGCACGTGCTCCGCGAGCCAGCGCCAGGGGAGGTGTTCACGCTCGCGGACCGGCCGGAGGTGATCCGGCTCACGATGACGTCCTGGAGCAAGGTGATCAGGCGAACGTTCCTGACCGGCCTCGGACTGCGCTTCGAGCCGGGAATTCACGAGGACGTGCCGCTCACGTGCGTGCTGCTGCTCAACGCGAAGCGCATCGCCACCCTGGACACGGTGTGCTATCTGTACCGCGAGCGGCGTGGCGGCGCGCTCACCAATACCCCAAGTGACGACAATTTCCAGATCTTTGCCAGGTACGAGGAGGTCTTCGGGGTCATCGATGCCCGCCGCGGCGAGTTCGACCAGTTCAGGCACGTCGTATTCGACCGGGCGATCTGGCATTACACCACGGTCTTCGGGTCGCCCAACGCTGTTCCGCGCGGCTGCAGGCGCGCATTCTTCCGCCGGATGTCGGAACATTTCGCCCGGTTCCGCCCGGTTTCCTACACCTATCCGCCCGGCCTGCACGGCGCGAAGTACCGGCTGGTCGAGCGCGACGCGTACCGGGTGTACATCACTGTCTCGGCGGTCAACCAGGCACGGATCGCGCTGCGGAAGACATTGCGCGGGCACCGCGGCGGCGCGGCGACGTCTCGCGACTGGCCTCGGCCCGCCGGCCCGGGCAAACCAGGCGAGCCGGACGTCTCCTGACAGACAGACGACGTCAGCACGCGGCCGTGACCCGTTGGGCGCCCGGACGGCGCGGTCGGCTCAGCTCGCCGGTTCCGCCGGACCTGCGTCTGGCGGCGTGAGCATGCCCTGCTGCTCCCAGAGCTTGATGCCACCGAGGATTCCCGCCGTGTTGGAGACGATCGTCACGTTCTCGCCGAGATCGTCCGGGTGCAGGCAGGCGGCGTTGCCGCCGCCGATGTAGAGATCGTCGAACAGCAGCATCGCGTCGAACGCGTCGATCGCCCGCCGTACCCGCCTGCGCCAGCGGTGGTTGCCGATCTTTTGCCGGGTCACGTCGCCGAGTTGCTGGTCAAAGGTCTCCCCGTCACGAAACGGCCCGTGCGAGAGTTCCATGTGCGGCAGCAGGCTCCCCTGCCAGAACAGGGCCGTGCCACATCCGGTGCCGAGCGTCATCACGAACTCGAAACCGTGCCCCTTGACCACCGCGCAGCCCTGCACGTCGGCGTCGTTGGCGACCCTGACCGGACGGCCGAACGCCTCTTGGAGTGCGTTCGCGACGTTGAAACCCGACCATGCCCGGGCGAGGTCGTCGTCGGGTGAACCGCCCGGGCTGGCCCGCGACAGGGCGGGCACCTCCACCACGACGCCCGCGCGCACCATGCCGGGAAACCCCGCCGATACCCGGTCGAAGGGTGGCATCTGGCTCGCGAGCTTACGCAGCGTCTCGACCAGTGTCGGCGGCGGGCACGGATAGGGCGTCGGTACGCGCACCCGCTCGCCGATCATCGCGCCGTTCTCGTTGAGCACCGCCGCCTTGAGCCCGGTACCGCCCACGTCAATCGACAGCGTCTTCACGAGGCCAGACGATACCCGGTGACCACGCGGTGGCCACCGCACCAGGGCGAACCGGGCCGGCCGCTGGCCAAGTCAGCGACCGGCCGAAGCGGCGGCCGCGCTGTTACGCGCGGGACCGCAGGGTGGCCACTCCCTCGCCGGACAGCTCGTCCAGAGGTTGCTTGCGTCCGGTCATCGCGAGCAACAGGGAGAGAGCAGGCCCGGCCACCTCGGGGCCGGTTCCGGTGGACCACTCCGCGTCGGTGGCCCGCAGGGTCAGCCCCTCGATCCGCTTCTTGGTGCCGATGAGCAGGTTGGAGCCCTTGTAGAAGTCGGCGACGCGCGTGACGGCCTCGATCGGGTACGTGTGCGCGATGCTGAGCGGGCGGCGGATGTCCTCACTATGCACGATGGCCTCGCCGAGCATGGCGTCGATCGGCCCGGGCGGGTGTGTGGTCGCGCCGATCTGGCCGCGGAACGCGGCCAGCCCGGCGGCGGGTGTACCAGAAACCTCACGCGCGACGTCCTTCGACGTCATCGCGTTGAACCGGAATCCCGCGCCGGCCAGGCCCGCGAAGAATTTGACCGGGGTCTTCCTAGCCGTCGCCGTCATGTGCCCGAGTACCTCGCGGACCGTCCAGCCCGGACACAGCGACGGGGTGGCCCATTTCGCGTCGTCGATCCCGGCGAGATCGTCGGCCAGCGCGGCACGCTCGTCGTGGATGATCGGCCAAGGACTTGTGTTGGCCATCGCCGCCCCCTCCAGAAATCAAGATCATATCGTATTTCCCAGCATAATGATCTCAGTGCCCCGGGGCACACTACCCCACCAATGGCGCATGGGTGGGCCAGGAGCACCCCCTATGTCCCATTGGCGGGGTAAGAGCCTGGCGGCGCGCGCCTGACACACATCTCCGCCTTCCGTTAGGCGAGATGGGTGGCCGGTCCGCGTGTTACGCGGGATCGCTGACCGGGTCGCTGGCCGGGTCGCTCACCGGGCCGGCGGGTTCAGATCCCGGCACCCGGCCACTGCCGGGCAGGACCGTCGGGATCTCGGCCGAGTCTGTCACCCGCAGCTTGCGCCGCGCCCGCTGGTAGAAGGTGGTGTGACCGAGGCGGACCACGCGTGCCGCACCCGCTCGCGGCTGCAGTTCGATGCGGTCGCCGCTGGTCACGTGGGCGGCGACCGCCCCGTCGACCTCCACCGCGAGCCGGCCGCTCGGGGGCAGGATGTCGAGCGCGAGGCTGTCGTTCAGCGAGAGCACGAGCCCGCGGTTGTACGACGAGTGCGGCGCGGCCGGCGTGACGAGCAGCGCCTCCACCGCGGGGCTGACGATGGGACCACCGGCGGAGAAGCTGTAGGCGGTCGAGCCCGTCGGCGTGGCGACGACGACCGCGTCCGCGGCGTAGATGACGAACGGGTGATCGGCGACCCGCACCGCGATCACGGCGCTGCCCTGCCCGGGGATGCGCACCACGGCGATGTCGTTGAACGCGGTGACGACCTGCTCGCCGAGGACGGCATCCACCGCCAGCCTGGGCTCGATGGTGTATTCGTGGTTGTCGATCGCCGAGAGCGCGTCCGGCAGGTCGGGAACGTCGACTTCGGCGAGGAATCCGAGCTTGCCGAGATTCACGCCGAGCACGGGGGCGCGCTGCCGGTCGGCGATCCGCATGGCCCGCAGCATCGTCCCGTCCCCGCCGAGGCTGACCACCAGGTCGGCGCGCCGGCCGAGTTCCTTGGCCGTCACGGCCAGCGCCGCGCAGTTCAGCCGCTGGATCTCGCGCTCGATGCCGAGGACACCGATGCCTCGCTGCGCGGCCCAGTCGAGCACGGCGGTCACCGCGTCAGCGGAATCGCGCTTGGGATGCAGCACCAGGCCGACGTTGTGCATCTCAGCCGGTCCTCGCGGACGAGGCGACCCGCACCGACGACACGGGGTGAGAACAGGTCATGACGGGATGGTCTCATGCCGCGCGCGCCGCGCCGGCCCGGCCAGGCCTCGTCAGCCGCTTTGCCCAGCCGCGCCGCCGCCCGGCACGCCGGGCCGCGCCACGCCGGGCCGCGCCACGCCGGACCCCGCCACGCCGGACCCCGCCACGCCAGAGCCCGCCACGCCAGAGTTCCGGTCGATGAACATCCGTGCCTTGGCCGCTTTGACCGCGGCGGACAGCGTGTCGATGTCGTAGGCGCCATAGTGCCGCCGCCCGTTGATGAAGAACGTCGGCGTGCCGGAGACACCGCTCAGGTCGGCGGAGTCGACGTCCTCGGCGATTCTGGTGGCGCCGGCCCGCTTTCTCAGGTGGTCGCGGAACGTACCGGTGTTGAGGCCGAGGTCGTCCGCGTAGCGAACAAGGTCGCGAGCAAGCAGATCGCCCTGGTGCTCGAAAAGCGTGTCGTACATCTCCCAGAATTTTCCCTGGTCGGCCGCTGCTTCCGCCGCCTCGGCCGCGAGCTGTGCGTGCGGGTGGACGTCGCTGAGCGGCAGGTGCCGCCACACATACTGAACGTCGCCGTGACCGGCAAGCAGTTCCCGCACGGCGGGTTCCGCCTGGCCGCAGTAGGGACATTCGAAGTCGCCGTACTCGACGACGGTGACCAGCGCACTTGCTGGGCCGCGCGTGTGATCGCGCTCAGGGTCGACGGATACGGCGAGATCGACGAGCACCTCGGAGGTGCCGAGCAGCGCGCGAATCCGCAGCCGGGGCGGCAGCAGCGCGGTGGCACGGAAGACCACCCAGGTCACGACCGAGGCGCCGAGCGCGGCGCTGAGCACCCCGAGCTTCGCCTCCTGGAGCTGGATGCCGCTGAAGGCGAGCGTCGAGATCAGGATGGACACGGTGAAGCCGATCCCGGCGATCGCGCCCGCGCCCGCGACGGCGGCCCAGCCGACCGGCGGCCGCAGCCGGCCGCGGCTCAGCCGTGTGACGAGCCACGACGTGCCTGCGATCCCGATCGGCTTGCCCGCGAGGTAGCCGAAGAGGATGCCCAGCGTGATCGGCGAGGTGTAGGCGCGGGCGAGGAAGCCGCCGTTGATCACGATCCCCGCGTTGGCGAGCGCGAAGAGCGGCACGATGACGTAGCTCGTCCACGGATGGTAGAGCTGCAGCAGCCGGTCGTTCGGTGAGATCGCCGAGGTGAGGCCGGCGCTCGCGGTACGGGCGAGCTCGGGCGTGGGCTGTTCGCGGAAGTCGCGGAAGAGGCCCGACGCGCGCTCGAGGTCGGTCCGGGCGGCCGGATAGGCGTAGGTCAGCAGGCCGAGCGCGAGCCCGACGACGACCGGGTCGACGCCCGACTTGAAGACCGCGACCCACGCCGCGATCCCGAGCAGCGCGTAGACCAGCCCGTAACGAACATGGGCGGCACGAAAGACCAGGATCACGCCAAAGATCACCAACGCGGTCACCAGTGCCATCGCCGCGATGTTGCCGCTGTAGGCGACGCCGATCACCACCAGCGAGACGAGGTCGTCGCAGACCGCGACGGTGAGCATGAACGCGCGCAGGCGGTCGGGGAAACGCGGCCCCACCAGGGCGAGCATCCCGAGGGCGAACGCCGTGTCCGTCGACATCGCCGCGCCCCAGCCGTGCGCGGAGGCGCGGCCCGCGTTGGCGGCCAGGTAGATGGCGACGGGTATCAGCATCCCGCCGATGCCGGCCAGGACCGGCAGCGCCACCCGCCGTCGCTCGCGCAACTCGCCGATATCGAACTCGCGGCGGGCCTCGAGCCCGACGACGAAGAAGAAGAACGTCATCAGCCCGCTGTTCACCCAGCCGCGCAGGTCTTGGGACACGGTGGTGCCGCCGACGCGGATCGACAACTGCGTGTGCCACACCGCGTCGTACGAAGCCGCGTCGGCGTTCACCCAGGCCAGCGCCACAAGTGTCATGGCGAGCAAAACGGCGGCACTGCCCGTCTCGGTGCGCAGGAACAGCCGCAGCGGCGTCTGGAGATTCCGCGCCCACGCGGTTTTGCCTGACAGCGGCGGAGTGGCCGGCTGGGTATCGGTCATGCCGCAATTCTGGCCCACCCCGCGCAGGTCCCACCGGGACGCACCGGCCGGCGAGCGCCGCTGGCAGGAGGGGCCGGCGATATACATACCGAACGGCTGCCGCAGGGATGCCACGCGGCAGCCGTTCGGGATGGTTTGGGGTGTCCGTCGTCGGCCGGTCGCGCGGGGCCGCTGGGCCGCACCGGCGGGGCCGCACCGGCGGGACCGCTCAGGCGCGCGTGCTGGCCGAGCCAGCGATCTCGGCGGGCGCGGGCCGCTCGTCGAAGTAGTACTGCCCGCCGCGCAGCAACGACACGAGCGCCGCGACGAGGGCCAGCGCGGTCGCGGCCGTGAACACGATGATCAGGCCGTGATGGAAGGGCTGGGTGATCAGATGCGGGAAGAACTCCATCCCGGTGAGGACGCTCACGCTGTGCGGCGGCAGCGTGTGCAGAACCCCGGACGGCCTGAGCAGGTTACCGACCGGGTTGACGCCGAGGAACGCGGCGAACAGGGTGCTGACGGGCGGCAGGTGCGCGACACCCGCGGCCACACCGAGCGGAACGCCCTGGGCGTGCAGCCCGGCGGTGAGCGTGGCGGGCAGCGCGGCGGCGAGGCCGACGATCATGAGTGAGAAGAAGACCCCGATCGACAGCGACGTGCCGGAATTCTGGAACGTCGCCCGCATGCCGGACGCGGCGCCGCGCTGGCTGGCCGGCACGCTGCTCATGATCGCGGACGTGTTCGGCGAAGAGAACAGTCCCTGCCCGATGCCCGCCGCGAAGATGAGCAGCGCAAACAGCCAGTAGGAGAAGTCCACCGGGATCAGCATCAGGCCGGTGAACGCCGCCGCCGTCACCAGCAGGCCGCCGGTGGCGAACGGGCGCGCGCCGAACCGGTCGGAAAGGTAACCGGACACCGGGCCTGCGATCAGGAACCCGGTGGTCAGCGGCAGCAGGTAGATGCCCGCCCACAGCGGGGTCTGCTGGTAGTCGTAGCCGTGCAGCGGTAGCCAGATGCCCTGCAGCCAGATGATCAGCATGAACTGCATCCCGCCGCGCGCGATGGCGGCCAGCAGCGCAGCCGCGTTGCCCGCGGCGAAGGCTCTGATCTTGAAAAGGCCCATGTGGAACATCGGCTGCGCGACCTTGGTCTCGATGACGCAGAAGCTGGCGAGCAGCGTCACGCCACCCGCCAGGCCGCCGAGCACCCACGGGCTGGTCCATCCCATCGAGCGCCCGCCGTACGGCTGGATGCCGTACGTGATGGCGATCAGGAGGATTCCGCCGCCGGCCGCGAAGGTGAGGTTGCCCGGCCAGTCGATCCGCCCGTACTGCCGTCTGCTCGTCTCACGCAGGCTCCGGTACGCCCAGATCGTCCCGAACACCCCGATGGGCACGTTCACCCAGAACACGGCGCGCCAGTCCCACGCGGCGAGCAGGCCGCCCGCGACCAGGCCGACGAACATCCCGGCGATCCCGGCGATCTGGTTGATGCCCAGGGCCATGCCACGGTGGCTCGCGGGGAACGCGTCGGTGAGGATCGCGGCCGAGTTGGCCATCAGCATCGATCCGCCGACCGCCTGCACGAGCCGCCACAGGATGAGCCACATCGCGCCCGGCCCGCCGCGGAAGGGGTCCAGTGAAAGCGCGACCGACGCGAGCGTGAAGATGGCGAAACCCAGGTTGTAGATCCGGACGCGGCCGAACATGTCGCCCAGCCGGCCGAGGGTGACCACGAGCACCGCGGTGACGAGCAGGTACCCCATGATCATCCACAGCAGGTAGCTGATGTTCCCTGGGGCCAGCGGGTTCAGGTGGATGCCGCGGAAGATGGCCGGCATGGAGATGATCACGATGGACGCGTCCAGCGTCGCCATCAGCACGCCGAGCGTGGTGTTGGACAGCGCGACCCAGCGATAGCGTCCCGGGTGGCGAGGTCGGCCACCATTGAGCGCTACCGGGTCACCAGTCATTAGTTGTGATCATACAACAGTCGGCCGGGGCGCCCACTAGCCTCCGCTCTCGTTAGGCACGGTGTCGGCGACGGCGAGCAAGCCCGGCTGGTGGCACCGCTACAGCGACATTCTGCCAGACTGGTTCCAGGCCTACCTCGGCCTTGAGCAGGCGGCCAAATCGATCCGCACCTATGAGTCCCAGTTCATCCCCGGCCTGCTGCAAACCGAGGAGTACGCGTCGGCGCTGATGGCCCTGGCTGACTTTCCGGCCGACCAGACCGAACGACGGGTTGCGCCGCGCACGCAACGCCAGCGCCGCTTCCTGGACGGCGGCCTGTACCTGTGGGCGATCATTGACGAGGCCGCGCTACGACGGCAGGTCGGCGGAGCCGAGGTGATGCACGGGCAGCTAAGTTACCTGCTGCAAGCCGCCAAGCGACCCAACCTCACCCTCCAGGTGACACCCTTGAGTTCGGCGGGCCACGCCGCCCTCAGCGGCTTCAGCATCGTCCGGTTCGACGACCCGGACCTGCCCGACACAGTCTACGTCGAGCATCTGACCAGTGCTCTATACCTCGACAAACGCGCCGACGTCGATACCTACCTGCTCGCCATGGAGCGCCTGACCGTCGTCAGTGCGCAGCCGAGGAGCTCTACGGAGATCATCGAATCGCTTCTGGAAGGACTCGATACTCCATGACCGTCCGCAGCGGCACTCCTGCCGACAATCTGAACGGTCTTAGCTGGCGTAAGAGCCAGCACAGCAGCCCCCAGGGAAACTGCGTCGAGATCGCGGCCCTGCCGTTCGGCCAAGTCGCCGTTCGCGACTCCCACGAGCCGACAGGGCCCACGCTGACCTTTGCCAAAGCCGAGTGGCGGGCTCTCACCAACCGTGCCAAAGAAGGCTACTTCGACTGGTGAGGCGCCCGCGTTGGCGCAGCAATTACCCTGGTCCCGACTAACATTCGTGGGCGTTTGCCCAGCGTCAGGATGAAGACAGCGACATGGATCCATGCGGCACCGCAAACGGGCTGGCCGGGAATGGCGGTGCCTCATCCGAGTTCAGGAGAGAAGAAGGACCGAGTCCCATCGGGCAGGGACAGTGGGAACCGCTAGGTCGCCATGGTCAGCGAGGGCCAGAGCAGTGCCGGCGGCTCCTGTCAGCAAACCGGGCCAGTCGGACGCGAAGTTGTTCTCGAGGTGCCGGAATGCGAAGGCACGCTGCTGGTCGAACATCGCTGTGACCGCCGCCGCTGCGCGGTCGCGCGTGACTGCTGGGCTGGCGGCCGCGCATTGCAGCACTCCAGCGTTTCCGTGGCACAGGGTCGGCCCGTCAACGTCCCAGAGTTCTGCGGAGCGGTCGGCAAGGGAGGCGATGGCCGCTTCACCAGCCTCGGCCAGAGGCTGGTCGGTGAGCGCCAGCCCGGCCAGTGAAAGGGCTCGGCCGATGCCGGGAGCGCCGTAGCACCAGGCATCGCGGCGCCCCGCTGCGGGCCCGGCGGTTCCACGGTCCAGTTCGTCACCCGTGACATAGGGGGGCCAAGAGAACGTGTGGTTGTCACGCCAGTGCAGCAGCCATTGCGCGGCGTCCTTGATCGCGGCGGCCTGTCCGGCGACGGACCATCCGGCGGCTTGAGCCGTTGAGAGGAGGGCGATGGGGCCGGCGATGCCGTGTGCCAGGCCCGTGGTCGCTGCGCCGGACGGGTGCATGGTCACTGCTTGCGGATGGCTGTCAGCGGGTAGCCACCAGCCGGGCCGGTTCCCGTGGCGGGTGCGGATCATGGTGGTGAGGGTTTCCAGGGCGGCCAGCAGCCCAGGTTCGGCCAGAGGGTGCCCTGAGATGACCGCGGTGAGAAGGACGCGGCCGATCCCGGACAGGCCGCTGATCGCGTCGTATACGGACCACGGCGTGGCTAGGTCGCCTGTTTGAAGTTGTGCCTGGTGGCGGCTGCTGAGGTCGAGGGCACGCCCGGACAGCCACTGGGCGGCACGGCCGGCGGCGGCCTGCTGGGGGCCGGGGTCGGGCAGGTAACCGGTCCCGGTGATCAGCGACGCCGCGAGCCCTCCGGCGCTGCTGAAGATTCCCCTGCCGCCGCCGTAGCGCTTAGCTTGTACCGCCGCTGCGGCCCAGTGACGGGTCGCAGCGACCGCGAAGATGGAGTCTGTTGCCGCCAAGCGGGCGTGGAGCAAGGCTGTGCCGGCGAGCCCGCCGCCCATGGAGGCGCCGCCAGCCCCGGGTACGGCGGCGAGGACATCCTCGGGGTCAAGCAGCCGCCGCGCGGTTTCGAGCGCCTGCTGCCCGCTCACCGCGGTGGCGGTGTTCATGGCGCTGACGGCGGTAGGGCGAGGAAGTCGGCGGCCAGTGCCCTGGCGATGCGTTCGGTGCCGGCGTTGCCGAGGAGCCGGTTGGCGTGCATGTGGAGCAGCGCCGACGCGCAGGCGGGGCGTTGCGCGGGTTTCAGCGTGGTCCGGTAGGCAGCCAGAGCATCGTACCGGGCTGACCACGCGGGATCAGTGGCGCACGGAAGCGGCGAACTGGCCGGGTCCTGCGAGCGGGCTGCCCGTACCTGCGGGCGCAGCGCCGCGAGGCGTCTGTGGGCGGCGCGGTCAAGGTGACGCCCTGCCACGGCGGCGAGGTCGCCGTCAGCGACGGTACGGGCGATGGCAGCAGCGGACGCGGCGGCGGCCACTAGGCGCTGACCTGGGTCGCAGGTAGCGGCAAGTATCCTGAGGACGAGGTGGCTGTCGGCTGCGAACACCTGCTCCGCAGCACTGATAGCATCAGGGCCGCCGTATCGTTCGACCTCTTGGTCGTACGGCTCGACGGTGAACCCGCCCGACAGCCGCTGTTTGATCAGTTCCCTGCACCACGCCGAGATGACCGGCAACACGCTGCCGCCCAGAGCCGCCGGATGACCGTGGAAGCGGACCCGCAGGTGCGGCCCATGTGTGGCGTTGGCATACCGCAGCCAAAACCACATGTCGAAGTGGTCCATCAGGTCGGCGGCGACAGCGGCCAGCCCGGACAGGATTTCGTCGTGGCAGTTGACGGGGGCTCGCATCGCCAGTGACAGCCACGGGCCGCCCGGCAGGTACAGGCCCGTGCCAGTCATGCGGCCAGGGGCAACGGCCGGGCTTGCTGGGCCAGGCACCGTGGTCTGGCGTGCGAGGGGGACCGTGAGTTCCAGCACATGGTGGCCAGCCGGACCGGGAACGACGGCCTGAACAGCGTCTGGCCCGCCGGGCTGTTCGCAGACTGCCGACAGTCCTCGGCGGACGTAGCGTCGCAGCAGCTCGCGGTCGTCGGGTCGGCGCAGGTTCAACGGGAGCCGGCGGTCGTCATCATCGGTGACAACAATGTCAGGTGGCGGGGGAACCGCTGCGGCCCGCCAGGCATCCAGCGCGTCGTTCCAGCCAACGCGGCCATGAGCTGCTTGAGTAAGCGGCGGCGGCAAAACCCACCGGGCCGCGGCGAGCACAGTCCGGCCGAACCGCACGCGCGGCTGGAATGGGCCATGGCTGAGCGGCCCCCATGACCAGCCGCGCCAGGGACGGCATCCGGCATGCCCCAGCAGTTGCAAGAACCGCGCGACAGGCGGCAGCAAGCCGGGCGCCAGCCGGGAGTAAAGCACGGGGATGACTTGCTGGTCGTGGCCGGCCGACCAGACAAGCAGATAGTCGCCGTTAGACACCAGATGCAGGTCATCGAGGTCCAGATCCCCTTTTCGGGCCGGGACACCCACCGGGATACGCCGAGGTGCGAAGCCCGTGGGCGGGGCAATTGCGGCGCCCTCGGGGATACGGGGGCACGCGACGATCTCCGCGACCAGTGCGGCCGGTAAGGATCCTACGTCGCCGACTGAGGCCCCGGGGAGGATGCCGGCGAACCTGCCGAGGGCCGAGCCGGCGTCGTGGGAGCCGCCTGGGCAGACGGCGAGCCGCAGCCGCCCAGCGGCCGAGTCCTCGCGAGTAGCGGCGATCACCCGGACATAGATCTCCGCGGTCCGCGGCGGCGGGAGGCCAGCTTTGTCTTCGGTTAGCTCGCTGATGGCTGCGGTGTCCAGGACCACCTCTGTCTTGCGGTGCGCCACTGCGTCGCTGACCAGCGAGGCCAGCACGGCGGTCCGCAGGGATGACCGGTCGCCGTCCTCGATGTCGTCAGGGTCGATGCTGAGGCCCAGGCCGGTAGCGGCGTCGGTGACCTCTGGCAGCGGAACGAACCGGTGGGCGCCATACCGGTCCAGGAACCGATCGTGATAGCTGGACAATGGCTCGTGTCTGGAGCCGATCCGCCACAGCACCCCGGCCGCCGCGGTCGCTTCATTGGCCAGCGCCAGCGGGAGGATGACTTGAGCGTCGGCGATCACATCGACGCTCAACGGCCGCTCACGAAAGCAGATCTGATCCGCCAGGTCCCTCGTCGCTGCCAGCGCCTCTAACCGGGCAGGTTCGCCCGGCGGGTGCCGGTCGGCGACGGCCAGAAGCTGCCGTAACCGGGTCACGGCTTCCCGTAAGGAGTGGTCATGCGACAGCTTACCGAGGAGATGTCCGAGCGGGTCGTGACTCATGTCTTCCGGCAGCAGGTCGGTCATGAGGAACCCGCCGCGCACCAGATCGGTGAGTGTGGCGGTGACGACCGCCTCGGTGACACGCCAGCGCTTGGTTACCTCGGTGAGCACCTGGCTGGCAGTTACACCGTTCGCGCACACACTCATGATCAGCAGGGTCGCGTCGGTCGCGCGGACCGTGACCCGCCGTGTCCGGGCCTCGCCGGCCGGATCCCGCCATTCGTGCTCCAGGCGTGACCCGCGGTGGCTAACTAGGTTGCTGGTGGTCAGGGTCAGCCGCGCCAGCACAGCGGGATCGGCCAGTACGCGGTCGCATACTGTTGCCAGCCATCCCGCGCTGGGATTGCTGCGGGCGCGATGCCGCCGGCTCAGCCGCAAGGCAGGCGCCTCGCCAGACTCGGCGAACCGGGCGGAAGTTACGCCTGCGAACGATCCATGCGGGGTGGGCCGCCAGCGCGCCCGGACCTCATACCCGCGGCGTGTCACGGCGAGGCGGCTCGGCTCGCCTGGCTGCCCGCCCGGGGCTGCTGGGTCAGCCTGGCGAGACGCCAGGAACATCGCCTCGGTGAACAGCGGGTCCGGCGCCTGAGAGCGATCCTTGATGGGCTCGGCGGGGTGCAGGGGAATGCGGGCCAGCACGGTGGCTGCGGGCTCCAAAGCGAACAGCCGGTGAACCACGATCTCGTCTCAATCAGTTGAAGGCTTGATCGCGCCTTCCCGGGCGCAGTCCTGGGCAAGCCGGATGATCCACCGCCACGTCGACTAGCAGGTTGAGGGCCTTGAGCAGCCGTTGTTGGTGCAGTTGCCCGAGCATCCGTAGCCGGTCAGGTCGTCCGCGGGTTCTGCCTGGATGTCAAGGTCGAACAAGTCGGCGGTGGCCTCGTCCAGAATCATCGCGTCATCCATACGGTGAGATTACGCCGCGGGATCGTCAGTAGTCACGCGGACACATATTGCATTGGGTCATGGCTGGTTCTGCCGCGTCGGCGCCCGGCGGCGCGGCTGGCGATACGGACGCGAGAATCCAAATCCGGTCCCACGCAGGGGTATACGCTGCGCGGGTGGCCAGTTCCGCGGCCGGCACCGATTCCCCGGCCAAGCTCCGCGGCGCGATGGTAGATCATTGGCGCACCTACTGGCGAGCCTTTGCCGCACCCGTTGAAAGCGCCATGCGCACGGTACCGCGGCATCTGTTCCTCCCCGGCGTTTCGGTCGACGAGGCGTACGCCGAAGACGTCGTTGTCACGCACCGGGACGCTGAGGGCGCGGTGATCAGCTCTGCCTCGATGCCGAGCATCGTCGCCGAGATGCTGGAGCAGCTCGACGTGCGGGCAGGGCACCGGGTGCTGGAGATCGGCGCCGGAACGGGCTACAACGCGGCGCTGCTGGCTCACCTGGCCGGTCCTGCCGGGGCGGTCACGACGGTCGATATCGAGCCCGGCGTCGCCGAGGGCGCACGCCAGAATCTGGCGGTCGCCGGGTATAAGACGGTGCGCGTAGTCTGCGGCGACGGCGAACACGGCAACTCTGCGGATGCGCCCTACGACCGGGTCATCGTCACGGCGGGCGCCTGGGACCTGCCGCCTGCCTGGCGGGAGCAACTCGCCCCGGGGGGGCGGATCGTCGTCCCGCTGCGCATCCGGGGGCTCACCCGCTCGGTGGCGCTTGAACGCGACGGCCGATGCTGGCGGAGCGTGTCCTGCGAGCCGTCCGGCTTTATCCCACTCCGCGGGACGGGCCACTACCCTGAGCGTGATATCGCGCTCGACACTGACGGCAAGGCGGTATTGCGAGTTGACGGCGCGCTGCCTGCCGACCCCAATGCCCTGCGGCAGGCCGCCGGCAATCCCCCGGCACGGTCCTGGACCGGGGTGACGGTCACCGGCCGGGGTCTCGGCGATCTGGACTACTGGCTGGCGGCCCTGGATGGTCTGGGCCGGCTCATCACCCGCTTCCCCGGTCACGGGCTCGTTTCCCCAGCGTTCCAGGGAGGCAGCATGGCGGTCGTGGACCAGGAGACCTTCGCCTATCTCATGTTGCGCCCAGCCGACGGCACTAACGGCCAAGCTGAGTCTGAGCTAGGGATTTGCGCGTACGGCCCGGCGGGTGAGTGGCTGGCGAGCCGGGTGGCCGACCGAATCCGGGTGTGGGCCGCCGAAAGCCGGTCGCTGATAACTCCGTGGATCGAGGTTTATCCGGTCGGCACGCCCGCCCCGCCATCTGGCAACCTGCTAGTGGCCGACAAGCGTCACGTCCGCCTGATAGTGCGCGCTGCTAATCTCGCTAACGAGACTGACGAAAGTTAAGGGCAGTCTTGCTTCCCACGAACTGCGCCCTTCCCGAAATCGGCGAGGGTGAAGACGTCGGCTTGACTTCTATACGCGAGCGATCGCCCCATCCCACTCAGAACTGTTGATCGGCCCACATAGGCACGACAGCCGGTAAACCAGGTGTCAATACACGATGATGGCCCGCGCAAACGTTTCACGCAAGTGCGTCAGAGAAATTTGCTGACAGGATGCCAAACGAGATATCGCGGCACCCCCCTGCAGGTGCTGCCGTTCTCCCAAGGCGCCCACGCCGGGCTGAACGGACCCTTCTGCATCCTGGAGTTCCCCGGCGGCGACCCTGGGGTCGCGTATGTCGAGGGTGTCGCCGGGAATGTATATCTTGAGAAAGACCATGAGGTGCGCCGCTGGTCCGAGG
>WNFJ01740007.1_pt1 | contig 18084 bp, 19 predicted proteins | sample 5400461 | NCBI WGS metagenome assembly WNFJ01 (sample SAMN13153349, study PRJNA577476) | soil metagenome | isolation source: 115 cm saprolite on Douglas fir-dominated hillslope | place: USA:California | collected 2013-09-17 | reverse complement strand
TTCATTGGGATATTGAGCTCTTCCTCGGTGACAGTTTGAAAGGCATCGGTCTTGGCCAACGGTATCCAGACGCGAGCATCGCCTTTGATCTCAGGAAGTTTAACTCGATAGACGAACTCAAATTGATCCGTGCCTTTAACGATGCCTGGATTGTCAGCAGCGCGAGTCGCAATTGCGATCGACAGCAAAAATGCCGTGAGAATCAGAAGTCGCATGGCCAGTTGGGAAACCATTTGCAAGATTAGGCCGCCGGCACTTTGTGCCATGTGCCGTTCTCTTCTTTCCAATTGTAAAGCGGTTTACCGTCGATCTTGTGAACGGACGTCTCGGTAACTTTCATCTGCCTTGGCTGCCCGGTCAGAAAGAAATCGATATCGTAGGTCTTGCCGTCGGTTCCTTTCATGTCCACGCATGCGAAGTATTTGCCACCGCCGAGATCCTGCAACCGATCATCATGTACTTTTGTCAGATCGAGAGATAGATCCTGACCTTCGTGTGTGACGTGAAATTTTCCGTCGGGACTCTGCTTGCTTTTCGCGGAGATATTGCTCTTTATGCCAGCGGAAATATCAGCCGTGCTCACTCGTTTCTCGGCGGCTTTCCCTTTTGTCGGGTGCTCTGGGTGCTCAGGATGTTCCTGGGCGTTGACCTTCGCCGCCGGTGTAAAGAATAGTGCAAGAGCCGCTGAGATAATGAGTCTTGAGATCATATGAATTCCTGCGTTTGGATTTGGTTTCTTGTAATTGGTCCGGCGATAGTTTTCTGCATTTAATCAAAAAAACAACTCTGCTCGCTTTGCTAAACAGACGCGTCGTGAAGACAATTTGGATCGAATGCAGTTCTCCATTGTCGTTCCCGTTTACAATGAGGCGTCGTTGATACGTTCGTTTCTTCAGCATTTCCGCGAGCGAGCGCCTGGAGCCGAAGTTATTGTCGCGGATGGCGGAAGTTCTGATGGAACGCCTGATCTCGCGGCGGGGCTTTGCAGCCAAGTTGTAATCGGCAAACGCAATCGGGCCGCGCAAATGAACCTCGGCGCACGCACCGCGCGGGGCGATGTCCTTTGGTTCGTGCACGTAGACGCGGAAGTGCCGAAGGAATGCTTAGCTGAAATTGCGCGCATATTGGATGACAGAACCGTCGCCGGCGGCTACTTCCGCATTCGCCTCCCACCAGACCCCGTGTATCGGCTAACAGACACTGTCGCGCATTATGCAGGCTTGCTGCTCCGAATGCGATGCGGCGATCACGGAATGTTCTGTCGGCGAAGTGCATTTGTTGATGTTGGCGGATTTCCCGAGATGCCTCTGATGGAAGATGTTGAATTTTTTCGCCGGCTTCGTCACTGCGGCCGCGTGGCGTGTAGTGACAAGCGAATTGTGGTAAGCCCTCGCCGATATGAAGCAATTGGACGCGCACGCCTGACTTTTGCCTACGGCTTCATCGCAGCCCTGTATGTTTGCGGCGCGCCATTATCGATACTCGACCGAATCTACCAGCGCGCTTGTTGCGCTGCGCGCGAGACGCGCGATCGCAACGCGTGATCCGTTCCTTTTGTATAGGGATTACAAATCGAGAGGAGGAAATCATGAAAATAACAAATTTGATTGTTGCTTTGCTCGCAGCCGGAACGCTGGCCGTGTTTGGCCAGGAAGGAACAGTCCAAGAGATCAAGCATGAGGCGAAGAAAGCGGGGCAGAAAATCAAAGAAGGAGCCGAGACCGTAGGTGAGAAAACCAAGCAGGCGGCGGAAACTGTCGGAGAGAAAACGAAGGAGACCGCCAAAACTGTTGGCAGGAAGACCAAGGAAACTGTGGAAGGTTCAGGTGAGAAGACGACAGGGACTGCCAGAGCAACTCACCGAAAATCCAGAACAACATCCGATAGCACTAAGACACAAGGCAGTGAGCAGCAATCGATAAATCAGCAGCCTACGCCTTCACCGAGCCCCGGCGGTCGTTGATACTGAATCAGCCCAACCGTACCGAGCAAACTTCTGCTGGTCATCCTGTCATGTCCGCCACGGCGGATTCGTCCTTTGGCGAATTGAGCGAAGCGCCTGCCAAGCCGTAGCTTTGTGCGAAGGCTGGAAACATCTCTGGAGTTGTTTGTTTACCGTCGGGTTGGTAGTGATCCGAGATTCTTCGCTTCGCTCAGAGTGACAGCGAACGGTTTGAGATTTTGATTCCTTTCCGACTTGCTCAGCCGCGCTGAGTGAGTCCTATTTGCGCGACCAAATGAACGGTTTGCGCTTGGGAGTTAACATCGATCACGTGGCCACGTTGCGGCAGGCGCGTTATGCCACCATGCCGGAATCAAAGAACGCTGAGCCTGATCCGATTCTGGCGGCTTCAATTTGCGAGCGAGCCGGAGCTTCTGGGCTTGTCGCGCATCTGCGCGGAGATCGCCGGCACATTCAAGAACGAGACGTCGAGCGCCTGCGCCAGAGCATCATGACCAAGCTGAATCTGGAGATGGGCAACACAGAGGCGATCATCGATGTCGCGCTGCGCATCAAGCCGGAGGAGGTCTGCCTAGTCCCGGAAAAGCGTGAAGAAGTTACCACCGAAGGCGGACTTGATGTGATCGCTCAGCGCAAGGAGCTGGAACCGACTATTAAACGCCTGCAACTTGCCGGCATTCGCGTCAGCCTCTTTATCGATCCAACTTTGGAGCAGGTGGATGCCGCAACCGAGCTGGGCGTGGAAATGGTGGAGTTGCATACCGGGAGACTAGCCAACGCATTTACGGAAAAGATCCAAAAAGAAGAGCTCGAGCAGTTGCGAGCGGCTGCGCAGGCAGCATCGGAATCACATCTGCAGGTCAATGCAGGCCACGGCATCAATTACAAAAATATTGCGCGTATCCACGAGATTCCGTGTCTGACGGAACTGAACATTGGCCACTCCATCATTTCGCGCGCAATGTGGGTGGGACTGGAGACCGCTGTGAAAGAAATGCTCGCCGCGATGGCAAAATACGACGGATGAGTGCGCGTTCAATACAGATAAACTCGATTCGCCTCTCTCCTTTGAAAGGGGAGAGGATAAAGGTGAGGGGATCAGCAACCATTGCTCTCGGAAGCATACAACCCTCACCCTGCCCTCTCCCTTGGCAAGGGAGAGGCGGAAACCGTGACGCTACGCAACTGCGGAGCCGCGATCAAAATTCCAGATGAGCGTTATCGGAATCGGTGTAGATCTTGTCGAGTGCGCGCGCATTCAGCGTTCAATTGATCGGTTCGGAGGTCGTTTTCTGCATCGGGTTTTCACGGACGGCGAGATCGAATATTCGATGTCGATGAAATTTCCGGCTCGCCATCTGGCTGCGCGTTTCGCGGCAAAAGAGGCTGTGTCGAAAGCGTTCGGCACCGGCATTGGCAAAGCGATGGGTTGGCGCAACATCGACGTCCAGAAAAGATCGACTGGCGAACCATTTCTGGTTTTTTCGGGACCGGCGCAGGAGCTTGCTGCAAAGCGCGGCGTCACGTCTGCCCTCATCACGCTCAGCCACACTGAGCATCACGCGATGGCGTCTGTTGTCCTCGGAGGTGCAACCTCTGAGTCGGGATAATTAGCACGCCCCCGTTCCCTTTTGAGTCCTTTGATAAATCAGGATTGTCTTCTCGTTTCGCGACTGCTGCGACGACCTTCCATTCGCATCGCGTTTGTCATCATTGCTCTCATAGCAGCGGCCGTCGTCGTGATTGGCGGTTTCGCGCGCCGCGCCGCGGCGCGCAGGCTGCGCGAGGCGATTCTTGCAGAGCTTCAGCCGGTCGCGTTGAAGAATTGTACGTTGAAACGCTTCGGCAGCCCCAATGACGGCGGATACCTAATGTGCGAGAATCTGATTGAGCCGCTCAATGCAGCGTACTCGTATGGCGTTGGCACGAACGACGACTGGGGATGCGAGCTGTCGCGGAGGTATCACGTCCCGGTGCATCAGTACGACTGTTTTGATCCCGCACGGCCAACCTGCAACGGCGGCACGTTCGTGTTTCACAACGAATGTGTCGGCGATCGGACCGGCTATCGAGAGTCGCGTTTCTTCGACACGTTGGAAAACCAGATCAGCAGGAACGGCGACACCGGCCGGCGTCTGATCATCAAGATGGACATTGAGGGTGGGGAATGGGATTCGCTGCTCGCAGCCCCTGACGAGCTGCTGGCGTCGATTCCGCAGATCGCGATGGAGATGCACGGCTTCAACGATCCGAAGATTGTCGAAGTGCTCCGGAAGCTTAAGCGGAATTTTTATCTCGTGAACCTCCACTTCAACAACTGGTCATGCACGCCGAAAGCTGCGCCGCTGCCCGCGTGGGCGTACCAGGTGCTCTGGGTGAACAAGCGCATCGGCGTGCTCGATCCGGCTGCGCCTTTTCCGGCGCCGATGACTCCACTGAACGCGCCCGATTCGCCGACATGGCCAGATTGTCAGTTGCGCACACCGCGGTTGGAGCACTGAGCCTCACGGCTGTGGTTCGAAAAATATTTGAGCGCCATCCAATACCATCGGCAAGGCGATGGACTCGCGCGATGCGGCATTCGCGAAAAGCCGACCGGCTGTAACGGGAGATGATTTACGCGGCCTGGCTCGCTGCCGCAACTAGTCCTTCATCCTACCGATGTCGGCGTTTCGATAATGGACGCGACCCTCGGCCGCTCGGCGACAGTCCGTTCACGATGGCGTCGCGGTACGCCCCAGCCGTAGTGACCGGCTTCGGTTCAGTGCCGCCGCAGCAGCCTGACAGGAGACACTGGACCACGGAGTCGTAGAACCAGATGAACCCACCTTGCAAACGCGGCTTCACGGCGCTCCACGTCTTGAACTGTCGCTGAAGGTCCGACGGGCAGGCGCCCAAGTTATCAGGATTGTAGCTGTCCCGACACCGGAGGCTCAGCGAGAAGGCGGCGCACTGAGGAGCACGGCACCACCAGGGTTCGCCTGAAAAGAACACCGCATCGCCGGCTTGGAACCGCTTGCCCGGGCCGAGATCAACTAGGTCGTGGCAGTAAAAGAAGAACGTCGCGCTGCGATAACGCTGCGCACCCTGGAGCGCGGCGCGCTCATCGAGATAGTACTCAGTGCGCAGGTACCTCGACCAGTCCGCCCGGCCGTCCATGGCGACACCTGACCTTGTGCCCACGTTCCTGCCTGGGCGGGCCTTGTACCACCAGGGACCTTTATGGGGCTGCACGGTCGCGAGTCCCGGGATGAGCAAGCATCGGCCGGCCGAGCCCGTCTTCGTGATCATATTCTGCCATGACTGCACCTTCTCGGCGTTGCCGCTACCGCCCGAATAGCATTGTAGGTGGACGGCGTTGACGAAGCCCACGCCGGGACTCTTGTTCAGCTGGGTGAGCGTGTCCGTCCACACCGGGAGGTCGTCGTACGGGCAGAGCGTGACGTGCGGATAACCGATGTCGTGAAGCATCCGGCCGAAGTTGACCATAACGCTGGGGTCGACGTTGTCTTCGTTGTCGAGATCGATCCCGTCGATGTCGCTGCCAGCGCCGAGCATCGCGCACCTCAGGGCGTTGAAGTTGTCATAGAGCGGGTTGCCCGGGCCCGGCACTCCACCATGCAACAGCTTGCCGATGTTGGTGAAATCCGAAGTCTCCCCGGCACCGACGGAAAACAAGACTTCCACGCCAGCGGTCCGTAGCTGAGCCAAGCGGGCGGGAAGATCCATCGGCTGCGTCTCCTTATAGGCGCCTCGGAACACGAAAAGGGTATCGTTTAGGTAGAGGCTGCCGTAGGCGTCGACATGCACCGACCAGACGAGGACGGTCGAATACCCCGACGCCTTTAGGTCGTCGACAGCGGGCTGACCGCCGAAAGCCAGCGCACAGCTGGCGTAGATTCGCGTGGACACAGGCATACGGATCTCCTCTAATTCCTATGCCGGAGTGCCCACAGTGGAGTAAACCCAAGCGTGACTAAAGCCGCAGCCGTCGCAGCCGCGGCCCCGATGATCCGAATCAATCCAAGTATTTTCACAGGTGTTTTTATAGTTGATCTCCATTGTTGATAAACTGCGTGAGATGACTGCAGTCGCCGACCCATAGATCAACTGTTGCGAGCGCGCGCCTGCGCGCCACACGCCTCCGTCCCACCTTTAAAGGCGCAATCATTTCAAGGACGCAAGAGGTTCTTCCGAAAAACGGGAGCATCACACGAAATTGCCGCGATAGTGTCAAGGTTCTTTCTTAGGACTTCTCTTTGTTTCGGAGTTCTTCCTTTAGACACGAATTTCACGAATTCGGATACAAGTTTTCAGGCCAATTTGTGACAATTCGTGCAATTCGCGTCTAACTTCTGCATTCATCGTCGTAGGTGGCGCGCTTTTTGCCACGCTGCGCCTTGCGGTTCGTCGGAATTCCGAAACGACGCGTGATTCGCGGTCCATGCGAGTTGGACGCCACGAATGAGAGGAGCTACTCCTGCGAAAAAGCCGAGGGACAGCCAGTGCCGGCTCGGGTAACGAAATAAAGTAAAGAGCAGGCTGTTTAAATGAAGAAGCTACTTCGTTCAACACTTGCAACACTCGTGGTGGCGGCTTTTGTGGCAATGCCGGCGTCGATGTATGCCCGTGGAGGACATGGTGGCGGTCATGGCGGACGTCACGGTGGCCATGGCGGGCACGCTGGCGGACATGCCGCGGCCGCCCATGTTAAGGGCGGACACCATGGGTTTGCTGTTCGCGGCACGGGCGGTCATCAGTTTGCGGGCCACGCGCGCGGCTACACGGGCCATGTGGGGCGCGCACATTACGCGACTGGCGGCCGTCATTGGGGAGGTAATTACCGCTATCCGTACTCTGGATATTCGGGGTTCGGCTATTACGGCTTGGGCTATAGCTCTCCATACTACGGATATGGCTATTACGGTTACCGCTCCGGTTGGTGCTATGATCCGTACTACGGATATCGTCCCTGCGGATACTATCCTTATCGATACGGATACTGGCCCTACTTGGGCTTCAGCTTCGGGTTCGGTGGGTATTAAGTTAAGTCACGACTAACGTAAGCCGGGGTTTGGAGTCCCGCCTTTAGACACGAATTTCACGAATTCACACGAATCCGGATGCAAGTTTTCAGGTCAATTTGTGACAATTCGTGCAATGCGTGTCTAACCTGTGCGCTAATCACGCTCAGCCATATTGAACATCACGCGGTCGCCTGTGTCGTTCTCGAAGGATAACCGAACGAAGGTGGAACGCGTTGTCCTCAACGCGTTGGCAAATTAACGCGACTATGTCGCCTAATGTTTGCGCCTCTGGCGATAGATCTGGCATCGCCTTCGGAGAAGCCGATCCACCAGGCAGATTTCTGCTAACTGTTCACAAACAACATTGAAAATCGGCGCGCTTTCCGGCAATAAGGGCAGCGATGGAATCTTTTCGGCGGATCATGGACCTCGTCGGCACAACCATTGATGGCGTGGGTGTGTTTATTGTTGCGGGTGGTGCGTTGGTTGCCACAGCGCGGCTGGCAGTTCGCCGCGCCCATAGCACTGGCAATTACTATTCGCTTTATCGCCAGGACGTGGGACGCGCGATTTTGCTCGGTCTGGAATTTCTTATCGCCGGTGACCTGATCCGGACTGTGGTTGTCGCGCCGACCATGCAAAACGTGGCCGTCCTCGGGTTGATCGTGCTGATCCGCACGTTCCTGAGTTTGTCACTCCAACTGGAAATTGAAGGAAAATTGCCATGGCGGCGCGAAGCGCAGCCGCAAGCGCAGGAGCAGTGAAACCATGAGTGGCTTCACGCCGGTAGGGGATTTGCCGTGAATAATTTTGTCAGCGCGCCGAGATGTGCCTAAAATCGAAAAAGATATGTCAATTACTGATCTACCTATTCACATCGTGAAGCCGTTAATCCGGCGGGTGCGTCTGATCCTCATCTTAGGTTCCGCGTTCTGGGGTGTTTCGATGCAGAACGTTTCCGGCACCACGCTGCCGAACGGATTCGCCGAAATGCAATATGCACACGGATTAACGAATCCTACGGCGATGGCGTTTGCGCCTGATCCGTGCCCCTCGTTGGGCACGCCGGTGCATCGGCTCTTCGTGTGCGAACAAGCAGGAACAGTCCGCGTTTTTCGTAACGGCGTGTTGCAGGCGAGGCCTTTTTTAAGTGTCGCCGCTGATACGCGCGATGAACGTGGCCTCGACGGTATCTGTTTCGATCCAAATTTCGCGACGAATCATTACGTTTACGTCTATTACACGATACTTCAGTCGAACCTCTCATTGCCCACTCATAATCGGTTGAGTCGTTTTACTGCTGATCCTTCCAATCCAGACGTCGCTTTGGCAGGAAGCGAGACTCCGATCATGGAGATGGATGAGTTGGCCGCGGATTCCTTTGTCCACAACAGCGGTGCCCTGCACTTCGGCCCGGATGGCAAACTTTATGTTTCAGTCGGCAATAACGGTTTTGGAGTCAACTCGCAATCGTACGACACGGTGCTCGGGAAAATCTTGCGAATCAACCCGGTGCCGGAGAACGCCGATGGAACAAATCCGGAATCAACTTTTCCGACCGATAATCCGTTTTACACATTCACCACAGGGAAGAACCGCGCGATCTATGCCCTAGGCTTGCGTAATCCATTCACGTTCAATTTTCAGCGAGGTACTGGACGGATGTTCATCGACGATGTGGGCGATTCTGCGTGGGAGAAGGTCGAAGAAGGGACGAAAGGCGGAAATTATGGCTATCCGAATTATGAAGGGCCCGAGGTGCCACCGGTTCCCGGTTTGATCGAACCTCTTTTCGCTTATCACCATTTCGCCTTCCAAGGCCCGCCGCCGTACGGGTGCGCCATCACGGGTGGCGCGTTTTACAATCCTCCAGCGCGTTGCGCTGGCGATCCTCCGTACGGGTTTCCAAGTTCATACATTGGCCAATATTTCTTCTCGGATTTGTGCGGCGGCTGGATTTACACCATGGATCCAAATCAGATCGACGTCGCAAGTCCGTACGGATTTCATAAAATTAACTTGTTTGCGAGCGATATCCACGGTGCGAATTCGGGCGATGCCGGGGCGACCTATCTGACTGTGGGACCGGACGCAAACCTCTACTATATCAGCCGCACTGATGGCGCGGTTTATCAAATTCGTTACCCTGCGAGTCTGGCTCCTACCACCGGAACGCAACCGGCGAACCAACTCGTGGGTCAGGGATGGCCTGCAGCATTTGGTGTCGCGGCCTCAGGTGTCCCTCCGCTTTCTTATCAGTGGCAACGTGGCACCACCGATATTCCGGGTGCGACTTCGGCGTTATATGTTCTCTCAAACCCCCAAGTAGCCACCGACAACGGAGCCACGTTCCGGTGTGTAGTGACGAACGCTTACGGAACTACAACCAGCCAGAGCGCTACGTTGACCGTCATTCCGCAGCAGCCTCCGACTCCAACGATGACGGTTGTTACGCCACAGCCAAGCCATTACTACTTTGCGGGAGACACTATTTCTTTTTCCGGTTCGGCGATCGATCCGCAAGATGGACAGCTTCCCCCGAGCGCACTCACGTGGACAATTTTGTTCCAGGACCATTCTTTCTCTAATCCCAATCATCATACCGAGCCATTCTTCGGGCCTATCAGCGGCATTACGAATGGCACAGTAACGATTCCTACTTCTGGCAACACCGATCCCGATGTTTGGTACCGTATTTTTTTGAGGGCTGTAGATTCCTACGGACTTTCGCAGACAACATTTACTGACGTGGTGCCTGCGCATGCACAGTTATCGGTTACAACCAGTCCGGCAACGCTGAAACTGCGGGTCGATGGTTCTCCAAAGAACACGCCTTACAATTTTTGGAGCATCGTTAATCTAACGCGCAACATTGGTGTTGATACGCCACAGGTCTTAAACGGCTTGACGTATGACTTCTATTCCTGGTCGGACAACGGCGCCCGTTTTCACGATATCTCGACGCCACTCACAGCAACCGGCTACATCGCCAACTTCTGGAAACGACCCGCCTTCGGCACAATCACGGCCAATCCCAATCCCATCCAGTTAACCAATGGAGTCACTATGGGCGTTACCGAGGTCTTTTGGTCAAGCGCCCAAACCGCAGCGGTCGAGGTGCACCGGGATTCGCCCTCTGGGTTGCTGCTTGCACGGACGGGTCCCGGCACATTCTCGCAGCCGACCGGAAACTGGGTGCAGGAAGGAACCAAGCTTTTTCTGCAAGATGTAAGCAATGGACAGCCGCTGACTTCGGCTTTCACGCTGGACTCAGTAACCTTGCACGTGACCTCGGCCCCAACGGGTTCGATTACCGCCGACCCGAATCCGTTGATCACCGACTGGCGTGGAAGAGGAGGAACAACCCTCTCATGGACAAGCTACCAAACGAGCAGCGTTGAGATCCACGTCAATGCGCCTAATGGGCCGCGGTTCACTTCAAGTGGCTCTGGGAGTTTCTCGGAAGGAACCGAGATCTGGGCACGCCCGGGGATGACATTTTACCTCCAGAATACCTCTAACGGCTTGCCATTAACTGCTGCGAATACGCTCGCGACGGTGACGATGATTGGCGGAACTATCTCTCTCAATCCAAATCCAATTCACGATGCCTCGGGTGCGGGCGTCACGACCGTTAGCTGGAACAGCTACGGAACTTCAGCCGTCCAAGTGCGCGTCGATTCTCCAGTGGGGGCTCCTTTCAGCGGTATTTTGGGCCCAGGACCAGCTTCGGAAACCACTGGAAGATGGGTTCTAAACGGGACGAAATTTTATCTGCAAGATGTGTCCAATGGGAAACCTCTGACATCGGCCAACACGTTAGCGGTTGCGACTGCAGTGGTAATCCCTTAGCTGCGATATAAGTGGGCCAACTTAATTTCTGCCGCGACCGGATGAGGCGTAGTTTCGTGCGCTTGCAGTAAGCAAGCATGAGCGGATACAGCGCCCATGCGATGGCGCGGCGGCGGAGTGGCTCCCAGTGCCCCGACAATCAACACGACGAGCGTTCCGAGGCAGAGTTCGGCGATGACGTTCCGCGTTAATTTGCGAAGAGCGTCACGTTGCGTCGCGTTCTGTTCATTCGCGAGAGCAAGCTGTGGCTTGAAGCGCAGAAGGTTGCACGCGCCCAAAGCGATCATGATGACAAACAGAAGCAGTTTCAGCACAAGCAGGCGTCCATAGTCGCTGGCGATGAGTGCGCGCAAGCTGCCAACGAGAAAATAACTGTTCGTCAAGCCGGTTGCCGCGAGCGCGCCCACAACGAACAGACTTAATGCGGAAAAACGGCGAGTTATTGCACTGGCAACGAGCAGCAGTGACGGCTCACTTGATCTCGATGCTCGAACTAGAAGCAATGTCAGCGGCAACAGACCTGCGGGCCAGAGACCGGCGGCAATAAGGTGCGCAGCGTCGGCGGTGAGATGGATGGGACGCTCAGCTCCCAGCGTCGCTCCCGCATGTCCAGCCCACGCAAGAGAACCAACAAGCGTTGTCGCGATGATGGCGCCAACACACCGCCAGGCCCGTGATCTCCACAAAACGGGCCAGCATTTACGCGATGCGAATAAGTTCGCGAATGTAAACAGGAGCATTAAAGCAAGGCGCCACGACCACAGCCGCCCGAACTGTGTTCGAGTAATCGCAACGTCAAGAGAATCGATGCCTGGCATCTCCCACAAACTCGTGCCGGTCAATCGTGTGAGAACGATCCAAAACCACACAATGCCGGAAGCGATCGCGGCAATACCACTCCACACCGCCAGCAATCGAAACTGCTCGCGTAGAGCTTCCATGTGCTGCAGAGCACTTCGGTCAGCCTGGGTCAATGCCGGTCTTGCGACGAGCAGTTCAAACGCGAACAAGGACAGCAGAATCAGACACGCGCCGATGTGGACAGCGCGCGTGATAATTATGAACATGTTTCGGGCCGTTTCTTCGCTAACGCCGCGCTTTACTGGAGAATCTGAAATGTGAAATCGCCGTAGGTCCGATGCGTATCCACTGACACAACACGCCAGACCACCTTGTAAGTTCCTGGTCCGAGCCGCGGCAGCGAGACCTGCAGAAGCGAACGATTGGAGCGATCTAAGTGCGTGTCTTTCTTGTCGACCTGTTTTCCAGTCGCGTCGAAGACTTGGATACTGCTAAATGAAGGCTCGATCGCTTCCGTAAACCAAATCCGCACCGCCGCTGGCGCAGAATGTACTTTGCCTCCGACCGGCGGATCGGAGTGCTCCAAAAACGCATGCGCGCTAACTCGCGCGGCGGCCACAAGTACTAAAAGACAAAAGGAAAGGATGCGGCAAAGCGACTTCATTTGTTTCCTCCAAATAGAGGGCGTCCCATGCTGTGTGGGAAAAGATCATCGAGATAGAAGTGCAACTGCGCGATGAAGCCGACGTCGTTTCCAGTGCGCGAATTGATGGGAATCATCGCTTCGGCGCCGACTTGGAAGTATTTGCCAGACCAGATAATGCCCGGATTGATTGTGCCGGTGGTTGGACCGCCTGCGCCGCGGTTCAACGGAGTTTCCAGTGCGAATTCCACTAGCGGAATCAATCGATCGATTGGCGCTGGCAAATGCATGTCCTGCACCTGCGACTGCAGATAAATCACGCTGTACTCCAGCGCAAAACCGAACTCCAGCACATCAGGATGTCGATCAACCTCAATCTCGCTTTCGCCGGTTTGATCATTGACCGTGATACTGCGCGTGCTTGCGCTCGTGGGAATTTGGACGCCGGCCTGCCCCGTGATGGCGAACGGCTTCAAGAACCGCAACGCCTCGGGCAAATCGCCCAAGCCTTTGCCGAAGAACAGCCCAGGCGTCCATGTGCTGAAACTGTCCGCTCCGACCTCCTTGCTTCCCGTGCCGCCGACATCTACGGCCAGGCCCAGCGAGACTACCGCTTCATGTTCGTCGTTTTCAAAGAACTCGTATTTCGAGCCGATGGAGAGATTGTCGAAGCCATTCGTCGCGCTGCCCTGTGAAGGATTGAGCGTGATGAACGTTTCGCCAAACTCGATGTCCCATTTCGCCGTGATGCGCAGAGCGATATCCGATGAAATCTCCGTGTCGCGGGTGCCGCCATTGTCCGGTGTGACAATGCTCGAAACGGTTGGAAGCGAAAACTCATCGGCGACAAACGGATCGTCCGTCGAAAGCGTTGCCGGAAAAAATCGCGCGCCGGCGAAGCCATGGCCGAACGCCCGGCTCGTCGCGCCGAACTCGCACACCGCGCAAACGAGCCAAAAAAACAAAGTTAAATATTTCATGAAAATTCCTCCAGTGTGATGAGAAAACGCCCGCCCTAAGGCGTGACGGTTCCCCGGGTTGCGAAAGGGAAAGCTGCGGGCCCGTGCACACGCACGGCGCAGCCGACTCAAGCGCGAACTAAGAAAAAAGGCGAGCGCGGTGGCGGAACGGGCGGCGAATGTCCCAGTTCAAACGAGCAGCAACCATTTATTGCGTATTCGAAAGGAACGAACGGACGGTCAATTCGATTCGCGAGAGGCGCACAGATCATATCGATCTTCGGTGTCGCCGATCGCAGATCCTGTTTCTTCTCCGAACTCTTTCCCTTGCTGACCACGCGACAAAGCGAGCAAGGATGCGCGCCATCAAACGTCTGAGCAATCGCCTGGCACAACGGCGCGTGCCTGGAGTAATCAATGACCATTGTCGTCCATGCGAGCGATTGCAAAGCAACCCAGTGCAAACCAATCGACAAACAAAGCGCACTAATCGTGGCGATCCGGCCAGCGCAGCGCAACATGATTGCGAGGCTAGGGAACACCTCGATCAAAGTCAAGCAGTCGCGTTGTGCTCGTGCCTGCGCCTTCGCGTTTCGAATTTGGATTTGCGCCTCAGGAATCGAGGGAGAACGTCTAGGGCCAAAATTCGTGTAATACAGCAGTTCATCTGAGCTTGCACGAGTTCCGATTCGTTTTTGTCGTTAGGCTAATTCTCGGCCGGAATACCTAAAAAGCGCGCCTGTTTACGCAGAGCAGCAGTCCTCTCCCCGAACCGCTTCTCTTGCTTCTTTGATGATAAAATGGGATCAACGCGAGCGCAGCAACGCTGTCCAGCCACCACCAGCCAAGAATGCGGGTGGCTGCGAGTCCAACAATCAACACGATCGAAAGGTAGCCGCACGTGATTGATTCGATTGCGTCAGCTCTTAACGCGCGGGAATTCAGGCGAGCTGCGACTTTCAATTTGTAGGCCGCGAGGATAGGCATGCCAATTTTTGCGACAAGCCCGATGAGAATGCCCCAGACGCTTTCGTGCGTGTCCGTGATGCGCTTGGTAACGAACAATCCATAGCCGGAATTGAGAACCACGTAAATAACCAAGACGTAGAGCGAGTAGCCGATCAAACGCGCTGCGCGACGCTCAACAAGATTCACATGTTCGGATGTCGCGGTGCCGCTCGATTCAACTCGCAATCGCCACAACAAGACTGCCGCGCTGAAAAGTTCGATTACGCTGTCGATGCCAAATGCCTCAAGCAACAGACTCTTCGAGGCCCAGCCGAGCAGGAGCGATGCAGCTCCTTCGATCGTCATCCAGCAGAGGGTGATGTACGTGAGTAATAGCGCGAATCGCAAATCCTCGGAATGCTGCCGGAGATGCGACGCATCTGTTGTTTCTAGACGTTCTTCGATTTTTGCAGGCATGATCAATCACCTGTGTCGCATTCAAGCTGTACTGCTATGTGCTCGATACCAAATCGATCACTAGTGCTGGTTAGACACCGTGTTTGCTCCGCAACTTGCGCTCAAGTCTATCAATGGGAGAGAAGATGAGACACGCCAATTCGGTATGCTTCCCAAAAAGGAGAGCAGGGATCGCCATCGCCTCGCAACCGGGAACGGCGCGCACGCCAGCAACCACCAATGAAATACCGAGGAAGGTGACTGCTGCCAGCTGACCCTTGCCATGGCCAAGGATCGGTAACACCGAGGCACCGGCAACATAAAACGCAACGAGCAACCCAAACGCGACGACGCCCCAAGGCACGAGCCAAAGGCAACGATGCGTCGCGATACAACGATATGGATTAGGCTGTAGACGCCAATCAACCCGAGTAGCAGAAGCAACGACTCCATGGCAACTCGCCCCGGGACTTGAAAGTAAACAGGCGCCACGTAAACCATCAACACGAGGCCGAGTACGATGCGAAGCACACGCCCCACCGGCGGTGCCGTCCGAGATTGTTGGAGCGACGCCTGGGATTGGTTAGGAATGTCGCTTTGTGAGCGCATAGAACAAGTATCCTATTGGAAACGACGTGAGACCAAGGACCGCACTCCAAAAATCGAGGTAATGACCGAAGCTATGCTCGAGGCCCCAATGCATCCAGGGAAACAGGTGAAGTGCCTTGGACAAATGACAAAGTACGACAATCACCAGACATCCTGCACCGACTAGCTGTAGGAAAGACCACCCTGACTTCTCTCGACAAAACAGGACCACTGAACCAGAAAACATCAGGGATGCCGGAAACAACAACACAAGTCCTATAACTAATGCAGTGTTCACGGCCATGCTTTATTTCGCTATGTTCACCGCAAAATTCGTTTGACCCTCCCCATGGGGTCCTTGGAAAGAAATTTTCGCGTCCCAATCGCCGGACATGTCGGCTTTGACTTTGGTGCGGTATTGGCCGGCTGTTCCGGTTTTTTGCACCGGGCCACCGCCGTGCATTGCCATGCGGGACATGTTCATGTCGATCGTAAAATTAAGGAGTCGCGAAACTCGATCAGGACATTGTTGTCGCCTTTTTGAAGCTGACCTGCTGGAGCCATCAGCTTTACCGTGAGATCGTTCACGGTCTGGGTAGCAAAAGGCGGGCTAGTAATTTTTCTCGCAGAGGCTTTGTGCCAGACGAAACTCGCGCCGTAAATCAGCCCAGTCGCGATGAGGGTGGTGGTGATGATTCTTGGCAAATGATGCCGGACGCGGTGAGATGGTACCAGCGCTGGCGGCACAAGTGGCGTAGGTTCTTCTTCAGTCCTATCCGGCAGTTCGCGTCGCCGCCAGATGACGTATATCACGGGGTAAATGAGCAACTCCAGGATTGCGGAGGTGACAACGCCGCCGATCATCGGCGCGGCGATGCGCTTCATGACGTCGGCGCCAGCTTGCATAACGGGCGACCACATGATCGGAAGCAGACCGAAGAGAATCGCGCATACGGTCATGATTTTCGGTCGGACCCGGCCAACAGCCCCTTCGATGACGGCGTCGTGCAAATCGTGCATCGAGGTCATTCGCCCCTCGGCTTTGAATTTTTCCCATGCGTGATCGAGGTAGAGCAGCATGACGACGCCTGTCTCGGCATCGAGTCCAGCAAGCGCGATGAGTCCAACCCAAACGGCGACACTCATGTTGTAGCCCAGGATAAAAAGCAGCCAGAAAGCGCCGATCAATGAGAACGGCACGGCGAGGAACAGGATTGCAGTTTTCACCAACGATTTCGTGTTCATGTATAGGAGCACGAAAATGATCAGCAGCGTGAAAGGGATCACGATCTTGAGCCGCTTCTTGGCCGCTTGCAGATATTGGAATTGGCCCGCCCACGAAATGTAATAACCTGGCGGATATTGAATGCGCTGGCTGAGCTGTTGCGACGCCTTACGAACGTAGTCGTCGATGTCGCTTGTGGTAATGTCCACAAAAACGAACCCGACCAATTTTCCGTTCTCACTGCGCACGGAGGGAGGACCGGTCTTGTAACGAATGTCAGCGAGTAAGTCGATCGGTACCTGCGCACCGGTGGGCGTGGCGACAAGCACGCGTTTGAGTGCGTCGATGTCCTGCCGAAAATCGCGGGCATAACGCGCGTTGACCGGGTAACGCTCGCGCCCCTCAACGGTGGTCGTAATGTTTTTGCCGCCGATGGCTGACTCGACGATATCATTCACGTCGCCAACTTTTAGACCGTACCGCGCCGCGGCTTCGCGGTTAACGGTGAAGTCGAGGAAATAGCCGCCGACGGTGCGCTCGGCGAAAGCGCTGCGCGTGTTTGGAAGTCCGGAGAGCTCTTTCTCGATTTGCACAGCGAGCTTTTGGATTTCGCCGAGATCTGGCCCGAAAACTTTTACACCGAGCACGCTGCGGAACCCGGTGGCTAGCATTTCCGTGCGCGTCTGGATCGGCATCCAGAAAATGTTCGCCATGCCGGGCGTCTTGATATCGGCGTTCAGCTCAGCGAGCAGCTTGTCCCAGGTCATTCCTTTTCGCCACTGATCGGGCGGCTTAAGCGCGACAACGGTTTCGAACATCGACAGCGGCGCGGGATCGGTTGGCGTATCGGCCTGGCCCGCTTTGCCGAATACGGTCACTGCTTCCGGAATTTTCTTTAGCTGGCGATCCTGGATCTGCAAAATTTTCGCGGCCTCGGCAATCGACATTCCCGGAATCGCCGTCGGCATGTAAAGCAGGGTACCTTCGTTGAGCGGCGGCATGAATTCGCTGCCAAGTCTCTTGAACGGAAAAATCGTGAGCGCGAGAAGGAGCGCCGCACAGGCCAGCGTAAACAGGCGATATCGCAGCACGAAATTCGCGAGCGGTTGATACGCCCAGATCAAGAATCGATTCACCGGATTTTTGATCTCGGGTGTGATTTTGCCACGGATCAAGAGCACCATCAGCACGGGAACCAGTGTCACGCCAAGAAATGCGGCGAAGAACATCGAAAAGGTCTTTGTGAAAGCGAGCGGCCTAAAGAGACGGCCTTCCTGCGCGGTGAGCGAGAACACCGGAATGAAGCTGACCGTGATGACCAGCAACGCGAAAAAGAGCGAGCGACCCACGCTTCTGGCCGCGACGATGATCACCCCCGTGCGCTCGACCGCGCTCGGCTCGCGCTTGTGCTCATCGCGGAACTGTTCGAGCGCCTTGTGCGCGTTCTCGATCATGATGATCGCTGAATCGACCATCGCGCCAATGGCAATCGCGATGCCGCCAAGCGACATGATGTTCGAAGTCAGATTCATCCACCACATCGGGATGAACGCCAGGATGATGGCGACGGGCAGCGTGATGATCGCCACCAGCGAGGAACGCACGTGCCAGAGAAAAACAAT
>WNFJ01727142.1_pt1 | contig 18088 bp, 8 predicted proteins | sample 5400461 | NCBI WGS metagenome assembly WNFJ01 (sample SAMN13153349, study PRJNA577476) | soil metagenome | isolation source: 115 cm saprolite on Douglas fir-dominated hillslope | place: USA:California | collected 2013-09-17 | reverse complement strand
TTCAGCGGCACCCCTACGCTTCCATTCGGCGGACTCACCGCCACCACCGTTAGCGCCGCCGTCTGTGTCCCCGCACCTGTCGTGAAGTTGGTGAACACACTGGTCTGCTGACCCACCAGATCGGCGACCCCGGAAACACTGATCGAGTAGCCGGTCGAGGGCTGCAGCGGCGCACTCGGCGTGAACGTCGCACTCAGTCCATCCCCCGACACCCCGTACGTTCCGCCGATCGGAATCCCCGTCGCCTGCGGATACACCACGAACGTCCCACTGTTCACCGTCAGCGCATCGATCCGTTCGCTGAACCCTATCTGCACCACCGAACGTCCCACTGTTCACCGTCAGCGCATCGATCCGTTCGCTGAACCCTATCTGCACCACCGCATTGGTGGGCACCCCCGCCGCACCGTTCCCCGGACTGACTGTTGTGATGGTAGGCGGCTGATTGTTTGTCCCAGCACCTGTTTGGAATGAGAACGTCCCCGGATTATCGAGCGCAAAACCCGCATCATCCGTGATGGTGCCTGCAACTGTTACCGTTTGCAGAGAGTTCGCCGTATAAGTCGCACCGGGCGTGAAGGTCACGCGTCGGTTACCGTCGGAGAGAGCTAGGGCACCAGAAATATTCTGCCCGCTTCCCGTCACCTGAATAGCGCCAACTACGCTTATGACGTTCAAGGGCTCATTAAATTCCAGCACGATCTGTGCGTTGGTGGGGATGTTTACGGCACCCCCCGCTGGAGAGGTCGCAAGCAGATGAGGCACGTCGCTATCCGGGCTAAATCCAGTGGTGAAGCCAAAGGAGTAGGACAGCGCGTTTCCGGAAGTATCCTTAAGGTTTGCCAAATAGACTGAGTGCCCCCTACCAATTGCCAGCGGCTGAAAAGGAACGAAGGAGGCGGTAACACCGTTCGGGTCAACTTGAATCATTCCAGAAATAGTTTGCCCGACGAAGTTGTCGTAAATCGTGAAGTTCGAGGGGATTAACGTCGATGGATCCATGGGCTTGTTGAACTGAACCATGATCGGCGCATTGATGGGGAAATTTTGATAGCCGTTCGGTGGATTTGTGAGGACGACACGAGGAGTGACCGTATCCGTGGTTGTGCCGGTGCTGAAGGTACTCTGGAATGGCTGAGCCATTGGATTACCGGCCGCATCGCGGACACCCTGAACCGTTACCGCGTAAGTCGCGGAAGAAGAGAGCTGTTGATTGGGCGCGTATGTTATCGACAGCTTGTCATTTGAAAGTGCCACTGAACCTGCGATTAACGCGCCGGATTTTGAAAGCTGAATAACACCGGGAACGACCGTATCGCCGCAGCAAGTGCGCTGCAGATAAGTCTGCATAAAGGCGGTAGCAACCGCCAAATTGGCTGGAGAAATATTCGCATTCGCAGGCAATGCTTTAGTGATCGCCTTTTGTACGGTTGCAACATCGATAGCAACCTGTAAAGGTTCAGAGAACCGAACTACAATGACGCCATTCGTCGGATAATTTGTCGCGCCATTGGCAGGGAAGATCTGTGAAACAGTCGGCGCCACGAGATTTGGGATCAGCGGATTTAAGCCGCGTTGGTATGACTGTAAGTATGTGAGGGTATTGGGCGCTACACGGCCCGCATCGCTGGAATTAAGCGGGTCCAACCCATAAAGTACTTCCCACCCATCAGGAATGCCATCGCCATCGGTATCCGGGTTCATAGGATCCGTACCAAGTGCCACTTCCAAAGAGTTTGTGAGGCCGTCCCCATCGGTATCGGCATTGGGATCCAGGTTCAAGACGCTGACAGTGTTGAAAGTTGAGGGAAGTGAAGTTGAGCTGCCCGCAATGTTGGTCGCAACTAAAACAAAAGTTCCAGAAGTGCCGGCACCAACAGTTACGGACATTGTTGCCTGAGTGCCGGAAGCATTGATCGAGGCCGAACTGATGCTTAATGCCGATGACGCGGAAAGAAATGCAAACGTGGATCCGGTGAGATTTGCACCTGTCACGGTGAAGTTCGATACGACACTGTTAGCTAGGACACGCTTCGGAGAGATTGACAAGATCACCGGCTGTCGAAGAACGGTGATAATACCAACGTTCGTGTTCCCGCCTCTAACGGGAGGAATGGTGGTCGAACTGCCCGCGAGAACTGTGCCATCGGACTGAGTGAGCAACACGCTGACGCTGATGTTCCCAAGAATCGTCGATACTCCTGAAATTGAGAACGTTCCGTCAATCGCTGTTGTTGCCGATAGTCCTCCTATTGTCGTTGCTGTCGCGCCAGCGATCGGCGTGTTCGTAGTGTCTACTGCCTTGCCGACGACGGTCGTAAGCGGATCGGGAATCACACTGATCTGAACATCTTGGGCGGTGCCGACATTGTTGCCCAAATCAACCGCAGTGGCGCCAAGAGTGACGGTGCCTGCTGTAGCAGGCGCTGTGAAATTAAACTGATAGGGAGGCGTGGTCACCGTCGCGACGATGTTGCCGTTCACAAGGAAGTTGACCGCCGCAACCGCCACGTCGTCAGTGGCGGAGATGGTACGGGAAGCGTCTGCCCCTCGATCACAGTGGTTCCCGGTGAAGGCGAGGTGATGCTGGCGGTCGGAGGAATTCCGGCGGTGTCTTGGAGTTGCAGATACTGCCCGATATAGAGACGGGTGTCCTCGGTCGTTCCGTTTTCGCTGATCCCGCGCTGGTCAGTCAAATAGACATAGCTGCTATCTACCGCGATGCCCGTTCCGTTGTCGTCCCTGCAGCCTGCACACTTGCTGAAGTCGAGTATCGCGCGCGAATTGGGATTACTTGGCGTGACAACATCGGTTATCGGAATGCCGTTCACAAAAAGGACATCCGCACCGAAGGTAAAGGTGTCTCCTTTGACCGTAAACAGAGCCACGTCTTGCAAAATCCCACCAAGAGTCTGGGTTGTTGCTCCCACAACCTTCGGAGCACTGGGATTCGTGAAGTCGACGATTTCTAGGCTTCCTGTATAAGCAGCGACATAGGCTATCGAGTCTTTAATTGCGACCTTGCGTGCATCGTTCCCTGGGATCGCCACACTTCCCAAAATCTTGGGAACCGCCGGATTGCTAACGTCAACTACTTGCAGCCCGCCGGAGCTTGCGGCTATCACGGCCAAGTTCCCCTGAACGTCCACGCCCTTGGCCGTTCCCGGGATCGCCACAGAACCAATGATCTTCGGTGCTGCCGGTTTACTAATATCAACAACCTGCAGACCCGAAGCACCGTCAGCAACAAAAGCCAGGTTCCCGGAAACGGCTACGTCCCAAGCGACACCCGGAGTACCCACGGAACCGAGAAGCGCTGGACTAAGCGGATTCGTCACATCGATGATTTCCATGCCCGCCGAATCGGCCGCCATGTAAATGCGGTTTCCACCGACCACTCTTAACTCATCGGCATTCCCGGCCAAACCCAGAGAGGCAGCAACCCGCGGAGCGGTTCGGGTGGAGACGTCTACAACTTGCAGACCCGCCGCACCCGCTGCTACATAGGCGTAGTTCCCGTTAACTTTCACTTTGTTCGCAAAGCCGGGAATGCTCACCCAGGAAAGCGGTGTGGGAGAGAAACTCTGGACCACGCCCGGAACGTGCACTGTGAGGCCGCTATTGGTCACTGTGATTGTGCAATTGCCATTCGCCCCAGCGAAAACGTTGCCGTCGGGAGCCCCGAAGTTGCAAATCGTCAAGTCACTCGAAGAGTAATTTGTGCCCTCCAGCGTGGAAGTTAAATCGATCGTTGTCTTGCCGTCAATTAAGTGTCCGATCACGCTCAGTTGAACTGAAGCTTGGGAAAGAACGGTGTTCACGGGAAGGGTAAATGAGCTCGGCTTGACCTCGACAGAATGCAGTGCAGCGGCCAGCTTAATCGGGAAGGAAGCCCCTAGTGTCCCCGTCTGAACCTCGATGCCATCCGAGATTCCAGTGCCGTCTGTAGAGAAAAGGAGAGGATTGGTGTGATACATCAATACTTCTTGCCCGTCCGTGAGACCGTCTCCGTCCGTGTCCGGGTTATGCGGATCCGTGCCGTTCTGGAATTCCTGAAGGTTAGTCAGTCCATCATGGTCCGGATCCTCGAAAGGCATCGCAGGGTCATTTGGATCAAGTCCATGCGCAATTGCCCAATCATCCGGAACGCCTCCATGCGAAGCGCCGGCCAGAACCACCTGGATGCTGATGATGCCCTGAGCCCCCTCATTCACGGTTTGAATGACCACAGTTCCGCTGCTGATGGCCGTGACCAAGCCATCAGCACTGACAGTAGCAATAGCCGGATTGCTCACGTTATAGATTGTTCCGGCAGCTGCAGCCGTGACGTTCTGGGTCGTCCCGCCAGCAAAAGTCGCGATGACTGTGAGCTGGCTTGTCGCACCGCTCTGGTTTAGGAGAGAAGCACCGGTCAAAGTCAGCGATTGGGGAATCGGGGTCGTGTTACCTAACGTGATATGGGGAAGGTTTACGGTCTGGTTGGTTCCGATTGAGAATAGGTCGGACTGGCCGAAAGTGGTGACTCCGTTTTGCACGCAGGTTGCACGTGCACGAACCAGCCCAAAATTAGCCGGAACATTTGGTAAGACCCAGCTTCCATCCGCGTTGACTTGAACCGTTCGGTTGAGAACGCTGACGACACAGTTTTGGTTCAATTGGGCTTTGGCGGGGAGACATACCCAAAGCAGGGCAAGTTGGAGCCCGCCGAGTATTACGCGTTTGCTGCACTGAGCTGTTGACTTCATGCCTCTTCGACTCGGTGGCAGAGCTGGCTAACGTCGATCTGCACAGGATCTCTTCCACATACGATCAATAGGGCTTACTTCGAGAAAATTCCATCAATTCCCCAAGGGGATCGATAGTAAACACTTGGTAATCCCCCCTTCTTTCTGGCACGGCGTATTCAAAGTAGAGATAAAGGCACCGCTCTCGATCGACGCGGATTCTAGAGTTTGGAAATGCCGGTGGTAGATCCTTCCGTCTTGCACGCTCGTTTTTTACGATCTCCGCCAGCTCGCTTTCCGCAAAAACTTTCTCAGGGCACTTTGGGTTGCCTGGTTCTGCGTCCACTATGACGCCATATTGATTTAACTTGAAAACGTGGATAGCGTCCGGGGCTTCCGGGAGAAGGTATTCAATGTAAACGTAATGACAGCCTTGTCTCCGAACAGTCGATCTATAATTTGGGAACGCTGACGGCAGGTCTGTCCTCTTGGCCCTTTCCGTAGCAATGATGTCCTTAACCTGTTGATCAGAAAGCGGCGACGCGGTACAGGTGGCTTGCGGGTATGCCCAAACGGGAACTAGCATCAAGCCAAAGAGTAAAAACAGGTTTCGTCGTTTTCGCATTTTGAATTTCTCCCCGTTATTCGTCTACGGGAAACAAGGTGGCGGGCCAGGGAGTAAGTTATTGGCAGCTTGCTTGTCGAGGGCAATCCGCGTGTCCACTAATGCTTGACACGCCGCATCGCCGTTACAATTGGAAGCTTGCAAACATGCGACTTCGACCTTATAGGCGGCACATTCACCCTGGCCCTGCTGCGATGGATCTCGAAAAGGGGGCCGCGTGGTCGTGCAGTCGGTGGCCGAGCAGTCTACATCGTTGAAGTGTTGTTGCTCATGTTTTGTTACACACTGGATTTTTATGGTTTTGCCTAGCCCGGTGCCAGTCAACTGGGTGTCGTCCACACAGGCTGTTTTGTTGGTGTTACAACACACGACATAACCAGCAGCGTCACCGGGTCTCATTGCGGCGCAGCATTGCGCATCAGTCTGCGGCGGGACAGGTGTACCGTTGTTAAAAGATGCGCATTTTTGCGGCGTTTTCCTGCTGTCGTCAGGCACACAATGATCGCCTGTACATATTTTGCAATCGCCACAATCAGCGGCGGTTCCGTTAGCGCTCGGATTTCCACCGCAGTGCCAGCCGGCCTTGAGTACGCCGACACCCGGATTCGACACGATCGCCGAGCCGTCGTCGCTTACGGTTCCTGTACCGATGGCGATGAACATTCCAAGATCGTGATCGTACGAATACATCTCGGTGACTTCTCTGGGCTGCAGCCCATCGACATTCGGCAGAGTGATGGCCGCAGGCGGATTGAATGTGGTTCCTACCGGCTGAATCGTGACAATGAAGCGCGGCTGTTGGCCGAAACCAGGAGCCATGGGCACTTTATCGCCGTTCACGGGGGTTACCGTGATGCAACCCTGGCGCGAGCCGCCCGGGAAGGTCGCTGATCCGGCCAGGACGGTTAGTGAAAACCCGGGAACTTGGGGAAGCGTCAGCGTCCCACCATGGGTCGCATCGACACACAGCTTGTTCACGGTATCGAGAGCAGGCAGGTAGATGGGCATACCGACGGTGTTATCGTTGCCGGCTATCGTCACGATGTCGTATTCAAGTGTGGGGTATTTCTGTGTCGCCGTCGACGTGGTGCCATCCGCCATTAGCTTGAACGAACCCACTGGAGCCGATTGAATAACAAACGTACCCTGCGCATTGGTTTGCACAGGTGTGCCGATCTGGACCGGAAGGTTATTGGCGTTTCCTTGATTCGTCTGAAACAGGCGTATGGTCACGCCAGGAATCGGGTTATTGCTGTTGTCCAGCACCACGCCGCTGATGGTTGTGTTTGCCGGATCCCCGGGCGCCTTCGCAGTGGCCGAAAACGCGGCGGGAAATCCCGCGTTCCCTGAAAATGTCGCCTCCACTAAATTATTTTCAAAACCCTCTTCCAAACCCAGTGACAAGACCGCAATCGCGCGTCCATTGCTGTCGGTTGTAACTGTCTGGGTCGTTCCGCCTGCGAGACTGCCTCCTCCGCTCTTCACGGTGAAAGTAACAGGAACGTTGGCTACACGGTTGTGGCCCGAGTCGACAATCGCCGCCACAAACGGAAACGGCAGTGCCTGTCCGATGACGCCCGTTTGTTGGTTGCCCGAATCAACAACAATTTGAGCAGCACTTGCGGTAACACCCGTGGCTGCAAAGTTCGCTGACCCGATCGCCAAAGCAGAGGAAGCTTGTACTAAGTTGATTCCTGCCCCAGACCTCTGCCCCAGACTCCAAAGAACCTGGGCCTGGCCGGCAGAATCCGTATTGACGACTACGGCGGAAGAAGAAGTCGCACCCGAACCCCCGGCGCTAATCATTCCATTATTGCCGGTGACCTTGAAAACGACCGCTTGGTTGGGAACGGGGTTGTTGAGCGAGTCCTTTAGGATCAGGACGAGCGGCGCAGACAACTGTGTTCCAATCGTTCCCGTTTGATTATTTCCCGACACGATGCTGAGTGATTCCGTGATTACCGCCTTGCCGTTTGCGGGTGCTGGGGGCTGACTCGCAAGCACACGCGTCACGGTAATGCTCGTGGTCGTGCCATTGCCCGCCCGATCACGCCCGACGGCCTGAATGGTATTCTTGCCAATCGAGAGCGGTAAATTGGCGACGGAATAAGTCCGATTCGCCACCTGCGCAGCTAGTCCATTCACTGTCACCTGAACATCGAGGGCATTCACTGTTCCGACTACTACGTCATTTGCCAGGCCGCTGACGGTCACAGACGCATCGGTCGTGGTAGTACCGTCGACGGGAGAATCGATCGTGATGTGAGGAGGCGTGGTATCGAGAGTTATCTGAACGGTGGCCGTGCTTGTCACGCCACTCGCATTCGTAGCAACTGCGGCAAGCGTATTCAGTCCCTCAACCAAAGGCACAGGAATCGAAAACCCCCCGGAACCCTGAAGAGCGGCAATTCCATTAATGGTCACTGTAGCGTTTGGATCGCTGACCGTACCGTTCACAGTGACCGGAGTGATGTTCGTTATACTTAAGTTTGCGGGAGCGGTAATCGTAATTTGAGGGGCAGGCGCGTAAGTCAAAGTGAGCGATGATGCATTGCTGGTGTTTCCGGCAAGATCCGTGGCAAGCACAGAAATCGAATTGGACCCTTGGCCAAGCACAATCGTGCAAGCGAAAGTCGAGCCTGAAACGCTGGCGGGCGCGTTATTGCAAGAGGCACTCGCCACTCCAGACAGAGCGTCGCTCACAGTGCCGCTCACCGTGATTGAAGGCGTACTCAGGCTTATGGTCTGTCCGTTCGGAGGCGACTGAATGGTCAGAGTCGGTGGAGTCTTATCGAGCTTTATCGTAACAGAGGTCGTCGCGGTATTTCCGGCATTGTCGGTAGCGGTACCCGAAATTACTTGATTTGAACCCTCAGCGGTGACTGTTTGCGCCGATGGGCAAGTAGCTATTCCGGATGTCGAATCGGAGCAAGTAAAGGTGATCGTGACGATTGTATTGTTCCAGCCATTCGCATTCGGAGCAGGTGAAGAGGTTGCGGACACCACAGGCGGGGTCGTATCGACATTGACCGTGATCGTTGCGGTGGCAGTGTTTCCCGCAATGTCCGTCACGATACCTGTCACTGCCTGATTTGCCCCGTCTGTGCTCACGGTCTTCGGCCCGGGACAATTGGCTACCCCCGAGAGCGAGTCCCCACATATGAAGCTGACGGTGACAACGGCGTTGTTCCATCCCGCTCCGTTTGGCGGTTGTGACGGACTGGCTGCAATCGTGGGGGGCGTCGAATCGATGTTCACAGTCACAGTCACTGTGGCGCTATTGCCGGCCACGTCGGTGGCAATCCCCGTCACTGATTGGTTTGCACCCTCAGTCGTCAGCCTGACCGGTTGACTACAGCTCGCCACTGCTGCGCCCGAGGGCTGGCACGTAAAAGTCACGGTCACGGCTGTGTTGTTCCACCCTGCTGCATTGGCTGGCGGAGAGAGCGTCGCAAAGATCGTTGGCGGCGTTTTGTTCAGCGCCGCTACCGTGAAAGCGTTCGCCAACGAAGCTTGTTCCGGACCTGTCTGTACCTGGAGAGTCCTTGCCCCAGCGGCGGCAGTCGGATCAATTGTGATCTGCGCCGTCGCGGTTGTGAGGCTGTTTACCGTTACTGTTCCAAAACCACCTTCGGTCGCACCATTCACAGTGATGCCTGCTCCAAAGCTAAACTGCGTGATGCCCTTTACAAAGGTGGAATACGCTGCCGTGATGTTCACGATAATCGTTTGCCCAGCTTGCCCCGAGTTCGGTGATACCGAAACAATTTGCGCTGGTGGATTGACCGTCAAGGCCGATGTGTTCCCGCTAGCAAAAGCTACGCCCGTCGAAGTCGACCCCGATACCGAGACTTCATACGCGGTAGGTGTGGAAACAATCAGCGAGGAGGGGATCGTGAAGAACACCCGCCGTGCGGAGCCGGAAATCGTCGTGACCGCAGTTGCTGTTGCTGTCGCGCTCGGCGGACCCGCAGTTGCTGGCTGCAGCGTTACCGTGACGTTCCCGGGAGGAATCGTCCCACTCGGATAATTCGCCCCAATCAGATCGATAGTCGCAACACCCGGCTCTCCAGAACTCGGTGCCGTTGGCGTGCTGAGTGTCACGACTACCGTTCCCTGCGCGTGGGCAAGCGGGACCGGCAGGACGAGAAGTACAAGTACAAGTAGGACGCACAATGCGGCTGTTACAACTCGCTGGGCTTCGCATGTCATCGAAATGTCTCCAACCCTTGTACGGTTGGTGCGCGTCCCGCTAGCCCCGTTCTGGGACCAGCTTTTCGGAGCGCCCACACCTGATCACTCACTGCAAATGGCCTAACCCAAAATACGGGGTCCAAACTCGCACTCCAACTCTGAGCGCCCAATTGTTTCTGTTAAGTTCGCCTCGCCTTTTGTAGAATCACCCTTGAGTCTTCGAAAGCTTGAGATTGCAATCAGACCGGCGGATAACAGAACCCAAGTGGGTGGTTCCGGAGTCGGTATTGAGGGATTTGAATCTGACAACACCAGCGAATCCACGTTCGGTTGCAGGAAGCTTCCGTTCGATGCCACCAACGTGGCCGAAATCGATGATGATCCGGTGAATGTAGTTCCATCTACAAGATTCAACGCCGTAGCGCCGAAGCTTGCCGTGAAGACCGCCTGCAGGAACTCGTCCGCGGCGCTGAACACAGTGTTCGTGTAGAATCCAGGACCGAGGTCACTTAGCAGTAGTGTTTGTGAATTCCCCCCTAGGTCGGTCACACATGCTGCATTTGCGCAAGAGAGCGTCACGGTTGCGCTCTGGAAAAATAAGTTGTCTGCGACTGGAGAAAGAAGACCACCGAGATTGTTCGTGCCGGTGAAATTGTCGATCTCGAAGTCATTCAGCACTCCGGGGACATTCGGGTTAAACGCCAGCCCACCTACCTGCACCGAATTCGCGTGAGCAATGCCAACACTCAGAAAAAAGACCGACCCTAAAGCCAAAAGGAGAACGACGGATCTCATTCAAAGACCCCTATAATTTTAGTCAGACTCACAGAGACCGGTTTGCAATTGATCACCCAATCTCGGCCCACTGGGAAGTCGGCAAATAAAGTTAGACCCGATAGTGTTAACCCCGAACCTTTGCAGTCTTCGGGAATTACGTTGCCAAGTGTTTGCGTTCGGTGCTTGATTGGGTCGTTCACGATCTTGTGCCAGATCAGCCACCCATTCAGTTTGCTGCAATGGTCTGCTTCAGCTCCGTCTCTATCGTCTGCTTAAACAACGCAAGAGGTTGTATTCCGTCGATTCGCTTCCCGTTTATGAAGAACACCGGGGCACCACGAACATTTTGATTTTGGCCATCAGCAAGATCTTTCTCTACGGCACCACGGTATGCCCCATTATTCAGGCTGGTCACAAACTTGTCCTTATCCAAACGTAACTGCACCGCGTAACGGATCAACTCGTCCTCTTTTACTCCAGCCTGATTCCTAATGATCAGCTCTTCCATTTCCCAAAATTTCCCTTGGGCTCCAGCGGCGAGCACCGCTTCGTGAGCCAAAAATGCATCGGCATGAAATTGCAAAGGGAAATTCTTGAAGACGACTCGAATCTTCCCGGGAAACGCGCCCATTGCTTCGTGGATGAGTTGCGAAGAACTTGAAGCTAAGGGACTCCGGAGATCGGAAAACCAGACAATTGTCACTGGTGCATCGATCGGTCCTGCACTTACTTCCGCTGCCTCTGCGGTTTGAGCTGCTTTTCCTATGTCGATTTTGGCTGCCTCAGCGGTTGAAGCCGTACCAAGCGCCTCCGCGACGATTTTCCTGAATTCAGCTAAGGGTAAAGCTCCTTCTAAAAACTTCCCGTTGACTACAAAGCTTGGTGTGCCGTTCACTCCGAGCCGTGTCCCCTCTTTCTTGTTCGCCTCCACGGTTGGCTGGAAACGTCCGCTGTCCATGTCGGCAACGAAACGGTCCATATCCAAGCCCAGATCCCGTGCCGTACGGATCAGGTCGTCGCGCTTCATCGCTCTCTGGTTCGCAAAAATCCTGTCGTGCATCTCCCAGAATTTTCCTTGCTCGTTTGCCGCGAGGGCGGCCTGATGCGCCAAAAATGCGTTCTCGTGAAAATCAAGAGGGAAGTGTTTGAACACCAGCCTGACCCGTCCGTGATATTCTTTTAGGATTTCATCCAGAGTGGGACGCACTGCAGCGCAATAGGGGCATTGGAAATCAGAAAACTCTACAATGGTTACTGGGGCGTCGGGCGAACCTCTAACCGGTGCCTCCGTAAGGCTTAGTTCGTACGGATCCAACGGCACTCGACTGTCACTCCTCGGCGTCAGTTTTGGACTTATTTCTTCGTCGATAATCGCCTTGAAGGAAGCTAAACTTTGAGCGCCGACGAGTTTTCTCCCGCTGATAAAGAAAGTCGGAGTAGCATTGACTCCGAGACCTCTGGCGTCAGTTAGGTCTTGATCCACCAATGCCCGATAGGAATGGTCGTCCAGAGCGCGAGTAAACGCTTCCATATCTAGATTGAGTCGCTTCGCGTATCCCTCGAGGTCCCCGCGGTCGAGGCGCGTTTGGTTTGCAAACAGTAGATCGTGCATTTCCCAAAACTTTCCCTGGGCTGCAGCTGCCAGCGCCGCTTCGTGCGCCAGTTGCGCTTTTGAATGGATAGGTAGGGGATTGTGCTTGAAGACAAAACGGATCTGATGAGGGTAGGATCGCAGCAACTCTTGTATGATGGCTTCGACACTTCCGCAGAACGGGCATTCAAAATCGGAAAACTCAATGATAGTTACGAGCGCATCCGCTGGTCCTCTTTCTAGTTGACCAGAGAGTAGGAAGGTCGGCTCCTTTGACTGCGAAGCCTTTTGTGTTACCGCCCCAATCGGATCGGTTGTCAGAACCTGGTCCGGATTCAAATGAGAGCTCGACCGAGCTGGTTCGTTTTCGGTTCCACGCTTTGGTTCCGAAGTGGAATGTTGGGCTACAGCCCAAGAGCAACTTGCTGCGATGAGGATCAGCAGAGCAAAACGGCAAGTAACAGAACTATAACGATATCGAGGGCACGCGTGCCGCTTGGCTCCAACCATCGTTACTCTTCTCCTGGCCGTAGTAGCCGCCCGGTAATCCGTTCGGAGAAAAAGCTTGCGCAATCTGGGAAACTCCCTTTCCATGAGCGACCGCATATAGCTGAGTGGCTCCAATTGCCTTTTACAAGACTCGATCGTCGCACAACCTATACATTTACAATGACTTGGGGAGCCCCTGTTCCACGCGTTAGTATCGGCGAAGGCTCGATGATCGACTTCTCCTAATCGCTGATAAGGCGTAACTTACAAGCGCCTTACCAACAGGGAGGCGAAGTCAACCAGCGCCGGAACTAAACGTGCTCGTATATACAGAGAACACTGTAAAGTCTTTGACAAATTCTTAACAATGTCTTGAAAATTTCTCGGATGAGGCTATGATGGAGGCCAGCCAGCTTGCTCAAGTCGGCCTGTTTGTTTTTGACCTGAAGCAACGCGTCCTCGCGCGCGACGGCAAAATTGTTCCCCTCGCCCCCAAGGACGCCGAGATTCTTCTCCTCCTCATTCAGAATCGCGGCCAAATCGCAGAGAAAAAGGAAATTATCGAGAAAGTCTGGCCCAAGACATTCGTGGAGGAGGCCAATCTAAGTCGGCATATTTTTAACCTTCGGCGAATCCTCTCTGAAAATGGCCAACGCTCGATTGAAACCATTCCTAAACGGGGATATCGACTTAGCACGCCGTTACAATTCTATATGTCGCCAGCGGAGGGATCGGATCGTTCTGACATTTTGCCCTCGGACGAAACCGGAACAGCACGGGAGCTGCGCGGCCGCGGAGCGTCTCCGCGTAGCCAAAGCAGCTTCCGAAGGTATTTCGACAGAAGGATAACTTCTCCATTCCTCATCGTTGCTCTCATGCTTGCTGCCCTTCTATTTTCAGGAGCCATGTACGGCTTGCTCAGGACGATGGCGCCTCACCGATTGTCACTGGCAATACTACCGGTGCAAAACTTCACGGGTGATCCGGCTAACGAGTACATCTGTGATGGCCTTATGGAGCAACTGATTGCACGGTTTGTAGCCCTAAATCCGAACGACGTTGGAGTAGTCCCGCGCACTTCGTCGATGGCGTACAAGACAACTAGGAAGACGGCCGGAGACATTGCGCGAGAGCTGCGCGTTGACTATATGCTGGAGGGAAGCCTGCGCAAGTCTGCAGGCCGGTTTCGGTTTACTGCGAGGCTGATTAGGCTACCGCAACAAGATCAGATGTGGGTTCGTGAATATGACAGGACGCCGACGGATCTGCTAGTAATGGAGGATGAGATCAGTCAATCAATTGTTGAATTGCTCGCGGATTTGCGTTCCGGTGGTACCCAAAAAGTACGTGCAACAATGACGAGTAAGAGGTAGTTGAACCTGTCGTTCGCCAAAATTCTGTCCGCTTATGATTTCAACAACATACAGAGTTGCTGTTCACAAGCCGAATGCGATAGCACCTTCGCATGACAGACGCGATTGGACTCCTGAGAGGCGCAGTCGTTCAATTCTTCCGCGCTCGTCGTACTGTGCCTCTCGAAAATGTCGAAATACCTGAGCGGATGGGGGTTACACTTCCTTCATAATTCTCGCTGATGCTCATTTTTCTCAGGACACTATTCGCGTCTCTGCTATCGATCTTCCGATCGCGTGCGGCCCTCGAGCTCGAGAACCTGGCTTTGCGCCACCAAATCGGCGTGCTTCAGAGGTCCGCAGCAAAACGGCCGAAATTGACTCCGGTGGACCGCCTGTTGTGGATCTGCCTGTCCTGCCTCTGGCATGACTGGCGCTCGGCGCTGGCCATCGTCAAGCCAGAAACGGTCCTTGCCTGGCATCGTGCCGGCTTCCGCTTGTTCTGGACCTGGAAGGTGCGGCGCAGCCAACCGGGACGACCTGTCATTTCGCGCGAGGTCCGAGATCTGATCCGCAAGATGTGCCGGGAGAATCCCTGTTGGGGTGCACCCCGCATCCATGGCGAACTTGTCGTTCGCCAAAATTCTGTCCGCCTTTGATTTCAACAGGATATGAAGTTGCCATCCACAAGCGGAGTGCGATAGCACCCCCAGATGGTCGACGCCATTGCATTAGTCCTAGGCGCAATCTTCCGCCTCTTCCGGACTCGTCAAACACTCGTCCATGAAAATCTAGCCCTCCGTCAGCAACTTACAACGCTGAAGCGAAGACATCCCAGACCCAGGCTATCAGAGTTCGATAGGCTGTTCTGGGTTCTAGCTCTAAGGTTCTGGTCGGGGTGGAAACAGGCTCTCATTGTTGTAAGTCCAGAGACCGTTGTGCGTTGGCACCGATCGGGATTCGCACTCTATTGGCGTCTGATCTCCAGAACCCGCCGGATGCTCGGCAGAAGACGGATTTCGAAGGAAATCCGCGATCTCATATTTAGAATGGTGACCGAGAACCCGACCTGGGGCGCACCGCGTATTCACGGTGAGCTTCTGATGCTCGGCTTCGATGTTTCCGAGAGAACCATCTCCCGCTGGATGCGTCGAGCACCTCGAGATCCTGAGCCTCGCAAACGTTGGCTCGCCTTTCTGCGCAATCATCGGGAAGTCATCGCTGCGATGGATTTCTTCACTGTTCCAACGCTGACGTTCCGCGTACTCTACTGCTTCTTCGTTATCGGCCATGATCGCCGACGTGTGCTGCATGTCAATGTCACACGACATCCCTCCAGCACTTGGATCGTGCAACAGTTGCGGGAAGCGTTCCCCGATCAAGCGGCCCCTAAATTTCTCATCTTCGATCGGGACGCCAAGTACGGCTTGGAGGTTCCGATCGCAGTACGGTCGATGGCTATTCGTCCGGTTCGGACCTCGTTCCAAAGTCCTTGGCAGAACGGGATTGCGGAACGGTGGATTGAGAGTTGCCGGCGTGATCTGCTAGACCACGTCATTGCGGCCAGTGAACGCCACCTGAAGCGGCTGTTATCCGACTATATCCGCTACTACCATGAAGACCGAACTCACCTTGGCCTGAACAAAGGAACGCCGGTGGGCAGAGTTCGGTCGCTGAACCAGGGTGCGGTCGTGTCTCACGCGCGAATGGGCGGATTGCACCATCGCTACGATCGAGCTGCCTAATAACAGAGGACGAGTCGCTGGCGAATGAATAGTCGACCGCCGAGCTGACATACGTGCCGGCTAAACTGCAATAGCTTTTGTGCACCGCGTTGGTGGCCCTATGTGACAAACGACTGTCACAATCCTCGATCTTGGCCTCGCCCTTTCCGTCACGCCGAATATTGCGTTGACCCTAAGAGCTCGGGGTGCCTGTAAGCGATTTATTTGAGGACGCCACCCGTGCGTATCATCAGTGATTTTAGGGCGACGGGCTCTCGAGTCTTCTTCTTACTTTTGCCGTAGTGCCACATCGCGCGGCGCACCCGCGGATCGCTTGAGCCAAGCCTCCAGCTCCGCCACCTTCACGTTGTAGAAAGTGGACCCGCAGACCTAGACCGAGTCGCGACGGTTTGCCCCGATTCTGCGCACTCAATGCGGGTGATCGCCAAAGCTAGATTGACAGTGACACTAAGTGGTAGTATCCCTTTTCCGACAATCACAGAGGTTGGCCATGCTAGCTGATTTCTGTGGACTCTTCGGTCTAAGAGCAGGTCACCATGCGCGAACGTGACTCCTACCCACGGTTTGGCGCCGCGCGAATCTCCACAACAATTGGGAGGCACTCGTCATGTTCTCACTCCGGATTAATGGGAAGACGTACTCCGTAGATGTGGAGCCGGAGACACCCCTGCTGTGGGTGATCCGGGACACGATCGGCCTCACTGGAACCAAGTTCGGCTGCGGAATGGCGCTCTGCGGGGCGTGTACGGTACACGTGAATGGCCAGGCAGTGCGTTCGTGCGTGCAACCGATAAGCCGAGCGGCCGGGAAAGAGATAACGACCATAGAGGGACTCTCGCCAGACGCGCAGCATCCGCTGCAAGTGGCCTGGCGAGAAGGCGATGTGCCGGAGTGCGGGTATTGTCAGCCGGGACAGATCATGGCTCTTGGCCAAGAACGCTAACCCCAGCGACGCAGACATAACCCGCGAGATCACCAATCTTTGCCGCTGTGGGACCTACCCGCGGATTCGACAAGCGATTCACCGAGCCGCAGAGCTAGCGGCGAAGCGTTAAGCAGGTCATTGGAGGATCCGATGGCACTGACTAAGGAAATGGACCGCAGAGAATTCCTGGTGACGACACTGACGGTTGGCGGAGGCTTCGCGCTGGCGCTGACCTTTCCCTGGAATCCAGCGGAGGCGGCCGCTAATGCCGCAAGGATTCCGGACAAGCCGTGGGAATCGCTGGTGGGAAAGGAAGAGACCGAGATCAACCCTTGGCTCGTCGTCGCACCCGACGATACGGTGACCATCCGCGTGGCCCAAAGCGAAATGGGGCAAGCGACATTTACGAGCTGGTCCAAGATGATTTGCGAGGAGCTCGAATGCGACTGGTCCAAGGTGCGCGCCGAATACGCGTCCGTCAATCGCCACTTCCGCGAGAATAAGGTTTACCGGCGCATGGCCACGAACGCAAGCGGCGCGGTTCGCATCAGCCGCGAATACCTGCAGCAAGCGGGAGCAAGCGCGCGGGAACGCCTGATGGCTGCGGCCGCCGAGGTATGGGCCGTACCGCGCTCGGACTTGACGGTTAAGGACGGAATCATCACCCACGTGCCGACGGGCCGAAAACTCCGCTACGGCCAAGTTGCCGAGAAAGCCGCTGCCATCAAGCTGCCCCAAGAGCCGAAAATCAAGATGCCCGACCAGTTCACGCTGATGAACAAGCCCACCCCGCTCTTGGAAACGCCCTTGCGGGTGGACGGCAGCGTCACATATGGATTGGACGTGCGACTGCCGGGCATGCTCTATGCCGCGGCCAAGGCGTCGCCGGTCTTCTTGGGGAAGGTAAAGAAGTACGACGACACGAAAGTCAAAAACCGCCCGGGTGTGCATGCGGTGGTGGAATTCGGCGGTCCGGATATCGAGGCAGGAGTCGCGGTAGTGGCCGACAGTTACTGGCATGCCAAGACCGCTTTGGACCTCCTGCCGATTGAGTGGGATGAAGGCGTGCACGGCGAAGACGCTTCGGAAAAGTTTCTCCAAATGGCCCGGGCAGCGCTGGAAGAACCGGGCGCCCAAGTCGTGGTGAAGAAGGGCGACCCCGAAGCGGCGCTCAAAGACGCCGCCCAGATGGTCGAGGCGGTGTACGAGTTGCCGTATTTGGATCACGCCTTTATGGAGCCACTGAACTGTACTGCTCAGGTCACTGCGGATCGCGTGGACGTTTGGGTGGGGACGCAAAGACCGGAGGAAGCACTGCTGGATGCAACGAAATTGACCGGCGTCCCCCAGGCGAACGTTTACATCCACAACTGCTTTATTGGCGGTGGATTTGGCCGCCGGAACCAAAACGACGACGTGCGGCAGGCAGTGGCGATTGCCAAGCAGTTGGGGGGACGCCCCGTCAAGGTCGTCTGGAGCCGCGAGGAAACGACGCGCCACGGGTACTACCGCCCCATGCGCGTGGCGAGATTCCGGGCCGGCCTGGGGCCTGACGGGATGCCCGTGGCGTGGATCAACCGCGTCATCGGCATTGACCAAAATCCGCCCGCGGATCCTGCGCAAACCATCAGAGGCTTGCACCAGGTTCCCTATGCCATCCCCAATC
>WNFJ01756281.1_pt1 | contig 18100 bp, 22 predicted proteins | sample 5400461 | NCBI WGS metagenome assembly WNFJ01 (sample SAMN13153349, study PRJNA577476) | soil metagenome | isolation source: 115 cm saprolite on Douglas fir-dominated hillslope | place: USA:California | collected 2013-09-17 | reverse complement strand
TGGAGGCGGGATGGAGTACTTCAGTATGTTGATCGGCTATCGTATGTTGCTCGTGCCGGTGATCGTCTTCTACGCCTGCGCTCTGCTGCTCCGATGGCGCTGCGGCGCGCAAGGCTCAGAGGCCGCTCTCATGCCTTGAACCTTTCTGGTTTACACGCTCTGCACGTACTGGCCCGCATGCGGGCCACAAATGCCGGGGAGTGCCATTCACTCCAACAAAATCGGAAAGGGGGTTGCCAAATCAGCAAAAGAGAAGGAGAATCCTTCATAAAACATCTTCGAACCACGAAAGGAGACCCTTCTCATGACCCATGAGAACACATCGAGACACCCGAGGCCCATGCCGGTTCCTCGGAACGAGCAGCTGGTGGCCTGCCTGAATGAGAGTTGCCGGGCGCTGGCGCTGCCGACCAAGCGACAGGGGAGACCAGCGACATTGAGCGCGCTGCATTTGTGTTTGGGCATTGTGCTGTGTCTGGAAGTGGTGGGGCCGTTTGTGCCGGTACGGGTGGGCGATCAGGCCGTCTATAACCGCCTGGAGCGAGCCGCTGGGCTGATGGAAACCTTCTTTGAGCAGGTGAGTGGCTGGATGCGCCAGCAGCTGGCCGGTTGGGAAGACCGCCAGCTGGCCCCTTTTGCCACGCAGGTGCTGGCGCTGGACGAAAGTACGCTCGATGTGGTGGGGCGCTGGTTGCCGGAGTTGCGCGACCTGCTGGCGGGCGACCCACACTTGCTGGCTGCGCGCATCAGCGCCTTGTTTGATGTGCGGCTGCAGCAGTGGGTGCGTGTCGACCTGTTGGAAGAGGCCAGCGCCAACTGTAAGCAGCATGCCCGCGAGATGCTCGCGGAGCTGGAGGCCGGGGTGTTGCTGCTGTTTGATCGCGGCTAGCCTCCGTTTTCCCTGGTTCGATGAGCTCAGCGAGCGGGGACTGTGGTGGATCAGTCGCTACGCCAATCACGCCAGCTTCCAGGTGCGCCATATCCTCTATCAAGGCGATGGGGTACTGGATGCCATCGTGTGGCTGGGGAAGTACCGGGCCGATCGCGCGAAATATCCGGTGCGGCTGGTGCAGTACTACCACCACGGGCAGCGGCATCGCTATCTGACCAATGTGCTCGACCCGCAGCAGTTGTCCCTAGCTGAGGTCGCTCGGCTGTATGCGCGAAGCTTCGATATCGAACTGGCTTTCTCCTTGCTCAAAGAGCATCTGCATGCCAGTCAGCTCTGGAGCGCCAAATGGCCGGTGATCCAGGTGCAGATCTGGTGTGCGTTGGTCTTGGCCCAACTGTTTCATGGTCTGCAAGTCCAACTGGCTGCCCAAGAAGGGGTTGATCTGATCGAGGTCTCGATTGACCTGCTGGTGGACCTGGTGCCTCAACTCCTGCAACGCGGCATCGCGCCGCTGCCGTATCTGGGACGCGTAGGGCGCGAGATCGGTGTCATTCGTCCCAGTACAGGCCTCCAGCCGCAGGTGCCCTTTGTCGATGCCACCTGGCTCCGTCCGGCACCGCCAGAGGCCTTGCAGCCGCGTGAGACGGCGCGCTATGCCCAGCGCAAGTGCGAGCCGGGTAAGAGGCCCAAGACCAAGAAAGCGGGGTAATTGATGGGCTTTCTCGATTTTGTTGGAGTGAATGCGGGGAGTGCGCGCCTGTGCTGGCTACTTGGGACATCCGTTCGGAAAACTAGGCTCTTGAGAGAAAATAGCTTTTCTTCTCGCCATATTTTCCGCCTGTTTTCCGAACGGATGTCCCAAGTAGCCAGCACAATACCTTGTTGACCGGTCTGGCCTTCGGTGAGTCGCCGCGTTGGCACGACGGACGGCTGTGGGTGGCCGATTGAGGAGCGCAAGAGATTCTGGCGGTCACCCTTGAGGGCAAGCGTGAAGTTATTGTCAAGGTCAGTTTTCCGTCCTTCCCCATGTGCTTCGACTGGTTGCCCACTGGACAATTCCTGCTCGTCTCATCACGCGATGGGCGGTTGCTGCGCAGGGAGTCCAGCGGGGAGCTGGTGACCCATGCCGACTTGAGCAGTCTCTCCAAGAAAGGGACTCCTTGGAACGAGATCGTCATTGATGGTCGAGGCAACGCCTATCTTAACAACCAGGGCTTTGACTTTCCTGGCGGTGCGTTTGCTCCTGGGACGATCGCTCTGCTCACCCCCGATGGGACACCTCGCCAGGTCGCCGATGGCATTGCCTTCCCCAACGGCATGGCTGTGACATCTGACAACTCCACGCTGATCGTGGCTGAGTCCTACGGCAATCAACTCACGGCCTTTGCTATTGAAGCGGACGGCAGCCTCTCACATCGGCGGGTATGGGCACAGACGGGCACAGATCATCCCGACGGGATTTGTCTGGATGCCGAAGGGGCTCTCTGGTACGCCGACGTTGGAAACAAGCATTGCGTGCGTGTCCGTGAAGGGGGAGAGGTGTTACAAACGATCAAGCTTGATCGTGGATGCTTTGCTTGTATGCTTGGCGGAGCTGACAGTAAGACGCTGTTCATGGTAGCGACCGAGTGGAAAAGTGCCGAGGAGAATATGACCGAGGGGTCACGAACAGGCCAGATCCTCGCGGTTCGCGCGCCAGCACCGCACGCCGGATGGCCGTAGCGGACTTCCAGCGCGGACCGATGTCGGCGCAGCGAACTTGCATGAATGAGGCAAGCCGCCAAGACCGCTCATGAAAAGACCTCCTGCTGGTGGTTCTCGTCGAAATCGAGGAGAGGAAGCTGGATCATATTCGGCTTCCTCCGTGGCTTTTTCCGTGCTGCATACTCAGGTAATTTCGGGAAAAGCAGACGTGCATCAGGGCTGAGCATCCACAGCGTGAGCTGCGGTGAACGGTAACCCGTCTCGATCACACGCGGATTTTTCACCTCTTTGATGTGTTTGTTATCCTCCGCCCACCCCATTGTGTAGAAAGCCAGTTCCGTGTCCTGATACTCGATCTTGAGCGTGCTAGTGTAGATAGTTACCTGAACTTGCTGCCTGGCAAGCCCCTCCTCGGCGTAGAAGCGCCACCGACGAAAGCGGATATATCCTGATCGATCCAGGTGGCGGGTAAACTCCGTCGCAAAGAAGATGCGGGTGAGTGTCTGTGCTGGCTGGTATTAACGACGGCGTATAATTGAGTCTGGCTCACATTTGGTGATTATTCTGTGGATGAGTTATTTCCTACGTCCCCATTTGATCAGGCGAAAGCTGTTTATCAACAGAAAAGAGGGCAAAATTTCACCAGCGTAATCTCAAAGAAGTCATGCCTCACAGCCGCACCACCTGGCATGAAACCCCGGGAAATGCGGCCTTGTTCCCTTTCTCTGTGGCGGTTCCAGACGACATTTACACACAAGGTGTCTCCGTCCATCAATGGTTGTGAGTGCCGCAGGTGCGCGGAGTGAACAAAGCAGATGACTGTGAGTTCGTTCTGGGAGATTTATTTAAGTATTGACTTTATCAAGTAAATACTTTATAATATGGCTATGGATATGTTTGTTGCGCTTTCCGATCCGACACGACGGGCCATTTTAGAGCTCCTTGCCAGCCGCGGCGAGCTCTCTGCGACTGACATCTACGAGCAATTTTCTGTCAGTCCACAGGCGGTTTCGCAGCACCTCAAGGTTTTGCGCGAGGCACAGCTCGTGGTGATGGAAAAACGCGCGCAGAAGCACCTGTACCGCCTCAATCCACAAACACTGGCTCAATTTGAAACATGGGTTCAGCAAACGAGGCAGAGGTGGGAAGAGCGTTTTGAGGCGCTAGATAAGGTGCTAGAGGCAGAGAAACACAAGCTCGCGCAGGGTGAGCAAGAGAAGAAATGAGCACATGAACAAAAGACGGAGGATATCATGAGAAAAGTTTTTCTCAACATGACGATGACGTTGGATGGCCTCTTCTGCGGGCCGAACGGCGAACTGGACTGGATGTCGCAGACGCCGGATCAGGAGCTCAACGATGACATTGTGGCCTTCTTTCAAGGCGTTGATCAGGGTTTTATTGGCTACCCGACGGCTTCCGAGATGATTCCCTACTGGCTCAACGTCGCACAAAATCCTTCGGCCTCAAAGGAAGAGCGTGCCATTGCGCAGGCAGTGAACACCTTACACCCATTCATTCTCTCCAACAGGGAAGAACAACTGGCGTGGGAAAATACCGAGCTGCTCGTGGTGAAGAACGATGACGACCTGGTTGGCGCGGTGCAAAAGATCAAGCAGCAGCACGGAAAAGACCTGGGCGTGCCCGGCGGCATTCGCACGGCGCAAACGTTTGTGCGGCTCGGCCTGATTGATGAGTACGTACTGATGGTCCATCCCGTCGCCATAGGCAAGGGGCAGAGCGTGTTCACGAGCAGGGTCAACCTGGAGTTAGTAAGCGTGAAGACATACAAGTCCGGCGTGATGCGCGTGCATTACCGGCCCAGCTCGCACAGTTGAGTTTGAAAGGAAACGAAGAGCAATGACAGACCAGAACAAAACAACCATTATCGCGGAGCCAGGGAAACAAGAAATGCTCATCACGCGCGAGTTCGATGCACCGCGCGAGCTGGTGTTTCAGGCCTTCACCGATCCAGAGCTGTACGTCCAGTGGCTTGGACCACGAAGGCTTACCATGATGCTCGATACATTTGAGCCGAGGAGCGGCGGCAGGTGGCGCTATATCCACAAAGATCAGAGCGGCAACGAGTTCGGCTTTCACGGCGTGTATCACGAAGTGCTCGCGCCCGAACGCATTATTGATACCTTTGAGTTCGAAGGGCTGCCGGAAGCAGGACACGTGTGCCTCGAAACGCTCACCCTGGAAGCATTGCCCGGAGGAAGAACCAGGCTCACCACTCACTCGGTGTTCCAGTCGGTCGCCGACCGCGATGGCATGCTTGAGAGCGGGATGGAAGAGGGACTCAATGATTCCTACGAGCGCCTTACCGAGCTTCTGGAAAAGATACAGGAGAAAGCATGATGGCAGATGACTCCGCTCATGCTCAAGCGAAGACACCTCCGTCTCAGCCGAACCCTGCACTCACCCCCCTTGAGGGATTGGTGGGCGAGTGGGAGATGGAGATCTCCAACGCGTCTTTTCTTCCTCACCCATCCGACAGAGTAAAAGGAGGACCGGTCTTGATCGAGTGGGTGCAGGACGGAGCTTTTCTGGCGATGCGCATGGGCGACAAACCACCAGGCCCGCCCCAGGCCCTCTGGCTCATCGGCCGAGATGACTCGACCCCCAACTACACCGTGCTCTACTATGACGCGCGAAGTGTTTCGAGGGTCTATGAGATGAGCTTCTCGGAGGGGGTATGGAAGATGTGGAGGGAAGCGCCCGGCTTCTGGCAGCGCTACGAGGGTACATTGAGCAAGAACGGCAAGACCATTACTGCCCACTGGGAGAAATCTTCTGATGGCTCCAGGTGGGAACACGACTTCGATGTAACCTATACAAAGGTGAACTAGTGCAGGTTCAAGAAAGCTTTTGTGTAAAGAGAAGGCTTAGTGGGACATTGCCATGACGACACCCTGAAAACTGGTCACGCGTGCTTAAGAGCAAGATGGGAGAAGTTTTTCCAGATCGAAGCTGCTACACTTCTCGTGAAGAAACGTTTCCTCATTCCACGACGAGTCTCTCGAAAGGTTCTTGTGGAAGAAGGACCCATGCCGCCCATCAAAGAAAAGGAGAGTAAGAATGGCAACAACAGAGAGCGAGCCAAGGGCTGAGCACAATCTCGATGGCTATGGTGCACCGCTTATCCCCTGGACGAAGATACGCGAACGCCTGGAGCAGGGTTTCACTCAGGTTCCCGGGTCGGGCGGACCTGACCGGCATACCTGCTGGTTGGCAACGGTGCATCCCGATGGGAGACCACACGTCATGCCGCTGGGAGTCAACTACATGGATGGCACCCTGTACTTCAGTACGGGAGCAAACACCCGCAAGGCGAAGAACCTGGCACATAATCCTCAGTGTGTCATCACCATCGCCACTCACGATTTCGATATGATAGTGGAAGGCAAGGCGACGAAGGGGCACTGGTGGCACGCATCGCTAAGATGTACCAGGCCGAGGGATGGCCCGCGACCGTGAGCGACGACGGGATCTCTCTGACCGCCGAATACAGTGCGCCCAGCGCAGGACTTCCACCTTACCTCGTCTACGAAGTCGCACCTGAAACCGTGTTTGCCCTTGGAACGACTGAACCCTACGGGGCAACGCGCTTTCGGTTCTAAACAGGCGGAGAGCGACCCTCATCGCTCTCCGCCTCACGATGACCTCGTGTCCAGTGCAGAATCACGAGATCTGTTGTGCCAAGGGCGAGAGGGCAGGGAGCCACCTCGTGAGAGATGGTTCCCCGCCCGTTCACAGAGAGAGCGTTCTGCGGTGAGCGTCGGACTCCGTCCTGAGAATCTGATGATTGACAATTTAGAAGAGCCGATAGGACCCGCTTACTGTCAACTGTTCGGCGATTGGCGGCTCGGCCATCCAGGTCTTGAGGTTCTCCTGGAATGCTCTAAATTCTGGCAATGTGGGGAGAGGATTATCTATCCCCTCGTCAATTTCCAACAAAGCCACATAGGTTACACCGTCGGCAAGTCGACATGACGCGTAACGGATGCCCTCAGGCTGCGCTTGTTGAAGCACCGCGAATAAGCGTTTGATTCCCGCTTCGACTTCTGTCACATGTGCGGCTTTCACTTTGGAACGGACCATAAGTATGTTCATGAGTATGCTCCTCCAGGGGTCTTGTTCTGATCCCGTCTTCAGGTGTCTTGACAGAACCGGGATGCTGACTCTCCCGGTTTCGATCTTGACGGGCCGCCCACGCCGCTACCACGGGAGCCGATCTCCATGTCGCATTGATTGGGTTTCGCTCGTCACTACTATGACGGAACGCAACGAGGAAATGTGACCGGCGGATTCCTCAACGGTTTTGACGCTTTGCGCGTCCAGGATTGCCGCACTCGGTTATGCATTCCTCCCGACCCGTTCGCGTTCGGCCCCATGCAGAGCTGTTAGTAGGCGAAACCAGATGCCTTTGAGGCGCAAGCGTCGAAAATGGTAGAACACGGTTTGCTAGGGCGGGAAGTCACATGGTAAGTAGCGCCACGGGCAGCCGGTACGTAGCTGGTAATTGACCCGAAGCCTCGCTCTTCGCATGGGTTGCGCAACGAGCTGCACTTTTCGCTCAAGTACCTCCAAAGGCTCGTTCAATGTTTACGCTTTTGACTGGAAAGGGATCACAGATACCTCTGCCTTCTTGAAGCAGGAGAATGCCTGAGGAATGCTACTAAGCCAGATGAATGAAGGGTGAAAACTCGTTGCGCAACCCGTGGGAGACACTACATATGTGGAGCCAGATCGTCGGCAAGGTGAGGCTGGCACTGAGCCCTTACGTGAACCACTGGTGGCAGGTCCCGCTCTATGTGACAGCGCGTGGCTTGACGACCTCACCTATCCCCTGCAAAGCAGGTATCTTTGAGGTCAATTTCGACTTCATCGAGCACAAGTTCTTTATTCTGACCAGCGACGGTACCACAAAAGCCATCCCGCTCATCTCACACCCTGTAGCTGAGTTTTACCGAGAATTGATGGCATCGTTGAAGGATCTAGGGATCGAGGTAGAGATCAACACGCGGCCTGTTGAAGTCCACAACCTCGTCCAATGTGAGGAAGACACTGTCCACGCCTCGTATGACCCCGTCTCTGTCAACCGCTTCTGGCGTGTTCTGATACAGACAGACAAGGTCATGAAACAACATCGTTCCCATTTTCTGGGGAAGAGCAGCTCTATCCATTTCTTCTGGGGAAGCTTCGATCTGGCACTGACCTTTTTTTCAGGGCGCCGTGCACCCGAACGCCCGGGCGCGGACCCGGTCACAAAGGAAGCCTACTCGCATGAAGTCATCAGTTGTGGCTTTTGGCCTGGTGATGCAAGTTCTCCCCAACCTGCTTTCTACGCCTATACCGCTCCTGTACTGCCTGGGCTCGAGGCAGCGTCTATTCGTCCCGCTTCGGCATTTTATAGCACTGAGAGGGGAGAGTTCTTTTTACTGTACGATACCGTCCGTAGTGCCGATGCTCCTGAACAGATGCTGCTGGATTTCTACTGGACCACCTACGAGGCGGGAGCCAAGCTGGGGCACTGGGATCGCGAAGCGTTGGAAAGAAAGCGGGAGAGCTGGGATGGCTCAATAGTGGGAGTGGGGGAATGGAGAAATAATCTAGTTTTCAGGCCATGACTGCAATTGGTGTGCTCACTGCGCTTGGCTGGTAAGGATCCACTCCCGGCCCTGGCAGATGCTTCGCTGCGCTCAGCATGACATTCCTTGACAGACGCTCTCCCTGTCATGCCTCCGCGGAGCGAAGGGTCTGGCCGGATGGGCGGAGAGATCCTTCCCCTTCACTTCGCTCAGGGCTTCGGCTGATGTGCTCAGGATGACAGCCAGGGCACCAGTCAAGTCCGCTCACGGGGGAAAGCCTTATCTCCAAATGTCTGCCTGGCACGCATCCCTCTTGACAAACTCTTCTCTGGTAGAGGCGATCTGCTTGTCTACCAGGAACACGCTGCCACTTCCTCACTCCGAGCTGATCCGTTCACCTCTGCCCTTGACCATCCGAGGCTTTTGTCTCTGCCTGGCCACTCTCAAGCCGTACCTGATGCTGTCTGTGCTGAGCTTGAGCGCGCGCAGGAGCCTGCTGTGGTGCTACTACAGGACTACCATCTCTACCTGGTTTCCGCCATCATCCGCCAGCGCCCCTGCCAGCAGTCTTTGATCCTCCAACAGTTCATTCACATTCCCTGGCCGGAAGTGCGCTATTGGCAAACCTCTCTGCCTACGAACATGACCCAAGCGATTTACACTGGTCTGCTGGGGAACGACATTCTCGGCTTCCAGACGAGGCGTGATGCGCAGAACTTTCTCGAGGGCGTCCCGGCTGTCCTCGCTGATGTGGAAGTTGATCGCGACAAGGGCCTCATTCTGTATGACCATCATCGCACGCTGGTGCGTGACTACCCCATCTCCATCTCCGTCTCAGAGGAGCGCCGCATCGTCCAGAGTGCCGCAGGCAGACGTGCTGCCCAACAGATCCAGCCTTTGCTGGGCGAACAGACCATTATGCGAGTGGACCGCATTGAGCCAACCAAGAATATTGTGCAGGGCTTCCAGGCTTACGAACAGCTGCTCGAGCAGCATCCCGAGCTGCAGAAGAAGGTGAGGTTTCTCGCCTTTCTCGTGCCATCGCGTCAGAGCTTACCGCTCTATCAACGGTACAGGAATGAGGTCCTCACCGCCATCGCTGACATCAACCAGAAATTCGGGCGTTCCGGCTGGACACCGATCTCTGCCTTCGTGCAAAACGACCGCACGCAGGCGCTGGTCGCCCTCCGTTTTTACGATGTGTTACTGGTGAACTCGCTCATTGACGGGATGAACCTGGTGGCCAAAGAGGGTCCTATTGTGAACCAACGCAACGGGGTACTGGTCCTCTCGCGCACCAGCGGGGCTTTTCAACAATTGGAGTCGGCCTCCCTTCCTATCTCACCTGCCGACACGCTAGAAACGGCAGAGGCGCTCTTCCAGGCACTGACGCTCTCACCTGAAGAACGCCGCCATAAGGCCGATCTCGCTCGTCAGGAAGTGGAGCACAATGATCTACAAACCTGGATCGCTCAACAGGTGCAAGATCTCAATGCGCTCATTGAAGCTCAAGAAGCCAGGTCGGCAGACAAACGACAAGATCAGGCCCAAGGCGGCGGGAGATGAAAACCTGTTCTTCTTACTGTGTGGAACATGCTTGTGCTCTTCCTACAGCTTGCTCAGGCATGGATATCCCAGGTCAAGAGTACAGCGGTTTATAGTACAGCATTGGATCGACGGGCTCTCTACCACGGCAGGATGTCCATCTATGAAGAGCTGAAGCTGGCTAGCTATGCGGCACCGCCTGCCACAGGAGTAAGAAAGACAAGCCAGTCATCGGCATGCAAAGCAGTGGCAAGGGCCACGTCGGGGTCGGGTCGCTCATTGTTGAGCAGGATGCGCAGAGATGTGTGTAACTCTCCCGACGCATCCAGCAGGTACGGTCGCACGCGCGGATAGGCAGCAGTCAGTGCCTCGATGACCTGCGCCAGGGTGACGGATGGTGTATCGAACGACAGATCAATTTTCGACTGACCTGCGACCAGACGCATCGCTCCGTAGAGCGTGATGTGTAGCTGCATACGTTTGCCTCTTCTCTCTTCAACGCTCACCTTTCTCCTTTCTCGCTGATGCCTGTACCTTTGGCCATTTCCAGCATCTCAGAAGAGGAGGACGCATGCGCTGAGAGGAAGAACGGCGAGCGTCGCTGAACACTCACTAGAGGCCGTATTGTTGGCGAACGAAAGCTCCGATGCCGATGGCATCAAGCCGATCCAGAGGTGCAAGCATGTTTAACTGAACGACTCCAGGCAGGCGCCCGATTTCGACCGAACCGGTGATGGTGCAGCGGTTGCGCACCTCCGCCTGTGTCATGTGCAGTATCGTTGCTGCTCGCTCAATAGCATTATCAGTCGCCTCGTTGATGGTTGGCCCGGTGCCAATGAACTGGACGGGCCCGACATTGCGCCGCAACTCGACATGATAGCGTTGGGCCACCCGCTCACCTGCCGCCAATTCTTCCTGTGTGAAGGGACGGGCGATAAAGGGCAAGTCCTCAGCTAGCGGTAACAAGATGGGGCCGTCCAAGGAAAGATTCTTGATGACGTTGACGCGCACACGCGCTTCCGCTGTGATGTCGGTGGTGTGCAGGGAGAGTTCGCCATCACCCTGGTTGGCGTGGCAATCGCCAATATACACCCCACCGCCGTCAATTTTCACCGGGCAGATGAGCACGGCTCCGGCGCGGACCTCGTTTGTGTCGAGATGGGCATCGGTCTTTGCTTGATTGAGTGCTTCCTGTGTCATCCCATAAGGGTGGCGCGCCCCGACGAGGAAGTGACCGAAGTCTCCGGCATTGTGCGAGTCGGGCAGATCCACGCTCGGGGTCGTGCCGATGTTGCCGATAAATGGCCGGAGCCGGGCCAGTGTGCCGGTTATGGTATGGGGTTCAAAGAGCAAAATAGGATGCTGGCGTGTATTTTTCGGCAGGGCTGCGATCTCACGTGCATGCAGGGCAAAATCGTGTGCAGTCGCGGCATCGACTGTAAGCCCGATACCGCTCTCATGGTCGAAAACGATGGTATACCCTTCTTCAAAGGCGAAGGGGCTGGCCGATGCTCCACAGTTGGTGCAGCGAATACTCTCTGCCCCGGTTCCCTCAACGCGGCTGGCTGGCCAGGCGGTGCCACAGGAAGGACACTTCTTATCAACAAAGGGGTCTTCTCCAAAGGCTGCGCGATTCGTTATCATCGTCCCAGAGGCAGTAGCGAGCGAGAGGACACGCATCTGCTCAATGGAGATCGCCAGGGCGTCGCCGACCCGCGCTCCCTCCACAGCTACGGGACGGGTGACCTCGTGACCGCCACGAAATTCCGGGGTGATCATTGGTCCCCAACAGCCTGGAGGAACAACACACCGAATGTGCCCACCATCCTTGACTGTCGCTGCGAAGCCGAGGCTGGGGCCAATAAGCCCACCAGTGTACTCATCTACAAAGACTTCATCCTTGATTTCTCTGTCCATGGTTTGCATTGCGGCTGTCTCCTTTCGTTCTGGCACATGCAGAGCTGGTCATTGCAGAGATCATAGCGTGGCAAGCCACGTGAACATGACCCTGCGGCTCATGATTCTCCTGGCTAAGATACAACATCTCCATCTTTGAGTATACTCAAGGACTAGGCCCAAGTCCAGTACTTTTGCCATCATGCTGAATGAGGATTGCCTTCGTTCTCTCCTGATGTTCAGCTTGTCAAGCGTATCTGAAAGAAACATGGCTGTGTTGACAGTGGAGAAGAGTGTTCCATACAATAGTAGAGGATCGATGATGAACTTCATCGCTGCCTCAGGGGATCAAGATCGCCCTGGACGGAAGAGCAAACGGGCTGCTCATCCTTTGGAAGGTCTTTGAAGAGGTGAAACTCCCTGAGGGCAAAGTGCTTCTTCCAGGAGTACTCGACTCGACGACGAATTTTATCGCACACCCTGAGTTAGTGGCACAACGGATCACACGCTTTGTCTCCGTGGTCGGACGAGCACACGTGATTGGGAGTACCGACTGCGGCTTCGCGACCTTCGCAGGGTTTCATACCGTTGACCCTAGGATTGCTTGGGCAAAGCTCGGGGCTATGATTGAGGGCGCTCAAATCGCATCACAAGAGCTCTGGTAGGAACGATGATACGCCACCCGTTGGTCATTGGCAGCAGCAATACGCGCAGCTTATACGCCGCAACATGATCCGATCAAAGCTAGCCGTAAGGCACAGTGGTGCTTCCAGGTGTATCCGGTCGCACTTGGCTGATCTAGCCGCTCGCAAGGATAGCACGCGAGCGGCTCCAAAGCTATCGCCAGCTTACCTACTCGTATATCGCAAGTTCATGGTAAAGTCCTGTATTGCTGTCCAGAGATGGTTACCGCCGACCTCAAAGAGCTCGTTGTGACCACAGCCGTGGATGGGGAAGAACGTCATCGGACCGCGCTGTCGAGCTGCTTGCGCGAGACGCTCGGCCATCGCAAAGGGAACGAGTTCGTCCCGTATCCCGTGACCGATGAGGATTGGGCAGGTCACCTGGCGAATCTTGCTCAGATTGTCGAACCGCTCCTTGATGAACAGGCGGATTACCGATTGGGGAATCCATGGTAACATAGTATGAGCTTGCTCAGGGATATTGGTAAACGCGCTGAAAGCAAGCAAAGCGGCCACCTGCTTGCGGGAGGCGAGGTCGAGGGCCACGGCGGCACCCAGCGACCAGCCGCTGACAACGATCTGGGCGGGATGGGTATGCAAGACTTCTGTGAGGTAGTGGTAGGCTGCGTCCGCTGCTTCATAGCATCCAGACTCGCTCGCCTGTCCACTACTCATGCCATACCCCGGGTACTCGGGGATCAGCATGTTGAATCCAAGTTGCCGGAACTGCGTAAACTCATAGAATGAGGTCTCTAGACCCATGCCGTTGCCATAGAAGTAGAGAAGGTACGATCCCCCGGAACCACAAAGGGAAAGGAATTCAGCTGAAGGCAGTCCTACGCCGAACAGGAGACCTACCCGGTAACCACTCCTGGTCGTTAAGCAGAGAATGGATGAGCCCTCCTATGCTCGTGCCAAGGCCTCCTTTGTTGTCTTCGTCCGGCTCCCAGGAAAGATCAGTGCGGTCGTCAGCGGGGAATATGATTGGTTTCTCAGTGTGTCCACACAAGCAGTCCTCTGCACAATCGCATTCTGGTGCCTCTGGTCATCGCACGCAACTCGGCTGTGATGAGATGGAGCATTGTCTGCAGCCCTTCCTCTGAAACCTCCTGCATTCTCATCTGGCTACTATGGAAGGTGAACGTTGCCGACTCGTGCCGAGCCAGCAAAGCTGGCAACTCGGTTTCGATGGTCACATTGGAACTCGGTACGATCAGCCCGACACGTATGGGAGTAGCGGAAGAGTTCCTAGTTTTTAACCCCTATCTTGTTTGCCTTATTGTTGTGTTGTTCATGTGAGTAAAAACTCGCGCAAGGCTTCATATGTTTCCTCTGGAGCTTCTTCAGGAAGAAAATGGCCACCTGGAAGTGCTTTACCACGCACATCAGTGGCGCGCTCACGCCACGTCTCCAGAACATCATACCTGCGCCCGACAACTCCTTGCGCGCTCCATAGAGCAAGCAAGGGACGGGTCACCTTTTGATCCAGGTCGGCCTCATCATGCTGAAAATCGATTGTGGCGGCAGCCCGGTAATCCTCACAACTTGCGTGAATGGTTGCAGGATCGCTGAAGCAACGGATATATTCTGCCACTGCTTCGGGAACGAAAGCCGCAGGGTCTGCGCTCCAGCTTCCTAAACATCTGTGCAGGTAGTACTCTGGCTGAGAGCCGATCAGGCGTTCTGGCAAGTCATAGGGCTGGATCAGAAAGAACCAGTGGTAGTAGGCAGTCGCAAATGCCCTATCGGTGGTCATGTACATTGTGTAGGTCGGGGCAATATCAAGGACCGCCAACTTCTTCACATGATGAGGATGGTCGAGGGCCATGCGATGGGCCACGCGGCCACCTCGATCGTGACCGACCACGAAGAACTCCTCATGGCCCAATTTGTCCATCACTTCGATCAGGTCTTGAGCCATAGCCCTTTTCGAATAATTGTAGTGATCAGGTCCACCTTCCGGTTTCGAACTGTCACCATAGCCGCGCAAGTCGGGTGCCACCACGGTGAGCTCCTCAGCAAGACGAGGAGCAATTTTATGCCACATCAGGTGGGTCTGAGGATAGCCATGCAGCAGCAACAAAGGGAACCGATCTCCCTTTTTAGCAAGATGGATTGTTGCCCCACTGGTATCGATCTGAGTGTGCTCAAAGTTATCGAGCATACTGATACTCCTACCCTGACTGAGAAAGGTAACATCGTGTCTCATATGGGCATCTTCCGTAGAAAACCTGGCAAAAATATACCTCTATTGTATGTTGCTGCGTTTGTGTTCGTCAATGCTTCATTGCTCTGGGTGAGGCAATTGTGATCGTTCGATAGTTGGTACCCAGAGGCCAGGCAGGAAGAAGCCGTGAGGATCCCTGCTCGCTCTGGTTTACTGCAAGAGCCCTGCCAGCAGGGCGTCGTCCTGCGCAGTGAGGAAGTTGCCACACCAGGAAAGCCTGCGACTGACGCCCACCGCATGCGCGGGCACCTTGTAGCCGCGCATGGTGCGATAGCGTTCTTTGATCCACCAGCCGATGGTACGCTCACAGGCATTGTTGGTGCCATCCAGCGTTTCCCCCTTCGGGCCTTTCCAGCTGCGATAGCGTGTCAAGCGATGCCAGAGATGGAAGCCGATCCAGAAACAAGAGCCGCAGGCGATAGGCGAGGCTCTGATGCTCCCCTTCTCGCGGCGGCGCGGCTTCGAGATAGCGTCGGTGCAGCGCTTCCAGTTCCGTGGCCTGCTCACGCTCTCGACTCTCGACCAATTCACCTAAGCGTGCTAAATCGGCTGCTGCCTGCTGTGGGCTCACGCCAATAGCTTTGAGTGACCCATCCGCATCCTGGGCCACCAGCGGCTGGTACTTTTCAATCAAGGCCTCGGTGTTGCGCAGCACATGCGCTTTACAGACCTGGTGCTGCACACCCACCTCATCGGCGACCGTCTTCTGCGCCCTCGGCATCATCGCTGAGCAGCACCTGAGCGCCCACACTCGTGGCAATTGGCTCAATCCAGGCGGTTCCGCGTCTGGCTATCTTCGGCGGTCAAGGCATCAATCGTGAGGACCAGGCCACTGATCGGATCGACCGTGATGCCCAATGGTACCCATCAGGTCGGCTCGAAGCCACCGGGGTGCGCACCCCTGCAAACACCTGCTCGCGCTTGAGGCCAGGGACGCGGCTCTGCTGCCGCTTGCACCGCATCATACACCCGACTCTTACAGAGTGAGATCCCCAGCCCTTCTAAGGCTAAGGAGACCGCTCCATACGAGAGTCCCAGCAGATACAGCATCACCGCCAGCCCTTTCACGCGAGGCGCCGGTCTGCGCTCGGGTGGTCCCCCTCTGGATACACCCGGAAAGTGCGTTTGCCGCGCAAACATGGATAGCGAGGCACCTGTACCTCCTGATACACTGTATCGCGCAAGGGCTTCGCGACGTGCTGCCGCACGTGAAACTTCCGCCCGCCACACCCAGCATAGGGACAATTGGAAGGAACTGCAATCGCCTCGGGGTTGACTTTGGGTAACAGAATCCGTAAACGCATGGGTCTGCCTCCTCTGGTTCTCTCTCTCCTTGCTATTTTACCCCAGTTGTACCGCTTTTCGAACAGTCACCAAGTAGTCGGGGACTTGCTCGCCTGATGGGTGAGTGCTATACTTGCCTTAACAGCGGGTAAGTGCGTATGTTCTGTCAACGTAGGAATCAACCAGACTATGCCTGGAGGTTGAGTACCTGGAAAGCCACAATTTGGTGACGGTAGAACTCTGTGCATCCCGTGGTACCGCGTAGACAAAAGGCATGCCTATGTGCCAGGTCACCTTTAGAGAGGGCCAATTTGGATCCGAAAGGGATATGCTTTCTACCACCCCGACGTTTCCAAGGAGGAGAACCATGCCTGTACTCGAACTTTCACCAGATGAATTGCTCACGACGACGCGCTCTGTGCGTAGGCGGCTTGATTTTTCACGTCCTGTGGAGCCGGAGGTCATCAGGCAGTGCCTGGAGATCGCTCTTCAGGCTCCGACAGGAGGGAACAGGCAGGGCTGGCACTTCGTGGTGGTGACTGACGCTGAAAAGCGCCAGTCCCTTGGCGATCTCTATCGGCGAGGGTTCGCCATGTACCGTAACCTCCCCTCGGCTGCTGGCAAGCTCTTCGCCGACGATCCGCAGAGGGCACCGATCCAGCAGAGGGTGATGGACTCGGCAGAGTATCTCGCCGCTCATATGCATGAAGTTCCTGCGCTTGTGATCCCCTGCATCAATAGTCGCTTCGAGGGGCTACCTATGATGCAGCAGGCCGGGCTGTGGGGCTCAATCCTCCCGGCCACGTGGAGCTTCATGCTTGCTGCTCGAGCTCGCGGCCTGGGCACCTCGTGGACGACGATACATCTCTTCTATGAGCAGGAAGCAGCCGAATTGCTCAGTATCCCCTACACCGAAGTCACCCAGGCAGCGCTCATCCCGGTCGCCTACACGAAGGGCATCGACTTCACTCCTGCGCCCCGAGAGCCGCTTCAGTCCAAGTTGCATTGGAATGGTTGGTAATCTAAGACAGTTATTTTGCGTCGCTGCCGCGGGGACCTCGCGGTCCCGGATCTCTCAACGATTGAGGAGGAGCCAATGCGGTTCAGTATCTTTTCCGTCGCGGATCACTATCCAGAGGAGCCGCGGACAATCCGCGAGTTGTATGCCCAAATTCTGGACGAGACCGAACTGGAGACAGCAGGACTCATCCTGTTCGGTGACGCCGAGCAGGTGAGTAGCCGCATCCGGGAGCTTGAAGCGGCTGGCATGAATCACCTTATGAGCCTGGTAGGCTTTGGAGCACTCCAGGCTGAGCGCGTGCGAGCCTCGCTTAAACGCTTTGCTCGCCAGGTGATGCCGAATTTTGTCGAGTCCGGGTCCATCAGTGCTTCCTAGATCATTCCCGGACGAAAAAGAAGCATTTGTGATGCTCATGGACTAACAATCGGGGGAGGTGTAGGGCCTCAAGCAGACAAGTGAAATTCCGGGCATGGAGGAGCCTCGCCAGTTCCACCAGCCATTCAGCCTGGTCATAGAGAAATATTTAATGGCAAGTGCCGCATAACGATGTGCGAGCACACATGCCCGCCAAAGAGGAGGAAAGTATCATGTCTCTGACTATTTATCCACTGAACCTGGGGGAGGTGGAGGTTGACTTCAGCTTCCTGGTCTGGCAGACCAATTGCGGGACTCCCACGTATGTCCCGGCGACTGCCTGGCTCATCACCGGAGCCGACAAGCCCATCCTGATTGATGCAGGCTTTCGAAGTGCCGCAGACTTCAAGGCCTACTCCGGGCTGAATGCCCGTCAATCCCCAGAGCAGACCCTCGAAGCTCAGCTCTCCAGGTACAACCTGAAGCCCGCGGACATTGGCTACGTGGTCCACACCCACCTTCACCTGGACCATTGTGGCCTCGATGATCAGTTGCCAAACGCACGGATTCTTGTCCAACGGGCTGAATTGCAGTACGCAGCAGCACCGCTGTTTCCAGTTCCCTTCTACGATCGCCTGGACATCGCCAAGTTGGTCGGTGAGCTCTGGCAGAGGGTCGAGGTGCTCGATGGAGAGAGTGAGTTGTTCCCCGGCATCCGTACCGTCATCACCCGCGGGCATACACCGGCGCACCAGATGGTCTATGTTGAGGTTCCCTCGGGAACCGCCATCATCACCGGCGACGCTGCCTACATCGCCGCCATCAATGTCAAGCAGCAGGTGCCTTTCGGCTACTACATCAACCTGGAGGATGTGATGGCAGGTCTGCGTCGAATTGCCA
>WNFJ01623577.1_pt1 | contig 18112 bp, 13 predicted proteins | sample 5400461 | NCBI WGS metagenome assembly WNFJ01 (sample SAMN13153349, study PRJNA577476) | soil metagenome | isolation source: 115 cm saprolite on Douglas fir-dominated hillslope | place: USA:California | collected 2013-09-17 | reverse complement strand
GACGAATACCTGGCGTGCGCGGCCCGGCTGCGGTCGAGCGCCGATGACGAGGAGAAGCTGGACCGGGCGGGCGCCCAGGCGGAGCTGGGCGCGGCGTACGCGAAGTACCACGAGCTGATGGCGCTCAACGACAAGATCGATTTCGGCGACCAGATCGTGCTCGCGCTGCGGCTTCTGCGCGCGCGGCCCCACGTTCTCAACGCGTACCAGCGCCGCTTCAAATACGTCCTGGTCGACGAGTTCCAGGACACGAACTACGCGCAGTTCGAGCTGGTGAAGCTGCTCGCGGCGCGACACGGAAACGTCGCGGTGACGGGTGACGACGACCAGGCGATCTACCGGTTTCGCGGTGCCGCCATCTCCAACGTCCTGAGCTTCCTGCGCCACTATCCGGACGCGCGGCAGATCGTGGTCACCGAAAACTTCCGCTCCCACCAGGCGATCCTCGATGCGGCATACAAGCTGATCCAGTACAACAATCCCGACCGGCTCGAGGTGAAGAGCGGCATCGTGAAGCAGCTGACGGCCGTGCGCGAGGCGCCGGGGCCCGAGCCGCGCCACTGGCACTTCGAGACGGCGTCGCAGGAGGCCGATACCGTCGCGCAGACGATCCGCGACCGCGTGGAGCAGGGCGCGTGGTCGTACAACGACGTCGCCATCCTGGTGCGCTCCAACGACGACGGCGACCCCTTCCTGAGGGCGCTGAATCTGAGAGCGGTGCCGTGGACGTTCTCGGGCAACGCGGGGCTGTACGGGCGGCCCGAGGTTCGGCTGCTGCTGGCCTTCCTGCGCGCCGTCGCGCATCCGGACGATTCCGTGAGCGTCCACTACCTCGCGTCGTCGGACCTCTACCAGGTGCCGATCATCGACCTCACGCGCTGCGCCACCCACGCCGACCGCAAGCATCGCTGGCTCTTCGACGTGCTGAAGGACGCCGAGCAGATCCCCGAGCTGGCCGGGGAGCTCTCGGAAGAGGCGCGCGTGGCCGTGCGGCACCTCGTGAGCGACCTCGTGCGCTACATGGAGCTGGGCCGCGAGATGCCCACGGGCGAGCTGCTCTACCAGTTCCTCGTGGACTCGGGCTGGCTCGCGCGGATGTCGAAGGCGGTGACGGCGCGCGACGAGGCGGAGGTGCAGAACATCTCCAAGTTCTTCCGGCGCATCCAGGACGCCTCCAAGGCGCTCAAGTACGATAACGTCCGCGAGTTCGTGAAGCACCTCGAAGCGTTGATCGACGCCGGCGAGGACCCGGCGGTGGCCGAGGCGGACGTCGAGACGCCGGCCGTCCGCGTGCTGACCGTGCACAAGGCGAAGGGCCTGGAATTTCCCGTCGTCTTCCTCGTGCATCTCGTGCAGGGCAAGTTCCCCACGCAGAAGCGGCGCGACGCGCTCGAGCTGCCGGTCGAGCTGCTCAAGGACGTGGTGCCGACGGGAGACTTCCACGCGCAGGAAGAGCGCCGCCTCTTCTACGTGGGCACGACGCGCGCGCGGCGCGAGCTGTTCTTCACCAGCGCGCGGGACTACGGCGGCGCCCGCGAGCGCAAGGTGAGCCAGTTCGTGCTGGAGGCGCTGGACCTGCCCAGGGACGCGGCGCGGTCGTTCAAGGGCAAGGCCGTCGAGGAGATCGAGCGCTTCGCGCCGGCCGCCGCCCATGGCGACACGCCGCTGCCGCCCATTCCCGACGACGAGGAGCTGACGATCAGCCACAAGCAGGTGGACGACTACCAGACTTGCCCGCTCAAGTACCGGTACGTCCACCAGCTGCGTGTGCCGATCCTGCGTCATCACACGCTCGTGTACGGCTCCACCATCCACGAGGTCGTCGAGTTCTATCTCAAGCGGCGCGTCGAGGGCAACTACACGTCACTCGAGGATCTGCTGGCCGAGTATGACAAGAAGTGGGTCAACCAGGGTTTCCTCACCTGGGAGCATCAGGAGGCGCGCAAGGTGGCCGGCCGCGAGGCCCTCACGCGCTTCTGGAACCACGAGGAGAGCGCGGGCGAGAAGCCGGCGTACATCGAGAAGGATTTCGCGTTCAGCGTCGGCGCCACGCGCGTGCGCGGCCGCTTCGACCGCGTCGACGAAGATCTGCTGGGCGCCGTGATCGTGGACTACAAGACGAGCGAGGTCACGAAGCAGAAGGAGGCCGACCGCCGCGTGGCGGAGAGCCTGCAGCTCAAGATGTATGCGCTGGCGTGGCGCGAGGGGACGGGCCGGCTACCCCAGCGCGTCGAGCTGCGCTTCATCGAGTCCAACACGGTCGGCCGCCACACGCCGACGGAGGAGGACGTCCAGCGGGCGCTGCGCGCCGTCGAGACCACCGCCGCCGGCATCCGGGCGCGCCGCTTCGACGCCACGCCGTCGCGGAACGCGTGCCGCTGGTGCGCCTACCGCCAGATCTGTCCGTTCACCGCGACGCGCGAGTGAGCCGCCGGGCGTGCGTGATCAGGCGTTGGGCACCCACGGCCAGTACTTCGCGATGGCGCCCGCGTCGACGCGCAGGTCGATGCCGGTGACCATCTCCGCGTCGTCGGAGGCGAGGAAGACGGCGGCCCGGGCGTAGTGGCGCGGGCTCGGCAGCTTCTGCATCGGTACCATTTTCTGGAAGTCGAGCAGCCGCGAGCGCGGCTCGGGCCGCGGGCGCCCCCACGCGACGGCGCGCTCGATCCCTTCCTCCACGTCGGTGGCGGTCGGCGTCAGGCTGTTCACCCGGATGCGATGCCGGGCCAGATCCATGGCCGCGGCGCGGGTGAAGTTCAGGAGCCCGCTCTTGCTCGTGCAGTAGCCGATGTTGCCGGCCTGACCCTGGTGCCCGGCCGTCGAGACGATCACGATGATGCTGCCGCCGCTCGCGCGCTCGACCATGCACCGAGCCACGTGCTTGGTGCACAGAAAGGTCCCCGTCAGGTTCACGGCGAGCTGGCGGTTCCAGCGCGGCAGCGGCATCTCGAGCACGCTGAGGCCGCCGAGGATGCCGGCGTTGTTGACGAGGACGTCGATGCGCCCGTAGGCGTCGCGCACCCGCGCCACCATCGCCTCCACCTGCGCCTCGTCGGTCACGTCGCAGGTGAGGCCGAGGGCCTGGCCGCCGCGGCGTGCGATCGCCTCGGCGCACTGCGCGGCGTTCTCGGACGTCACGTCCACACAGACGACGGCGGCGCCCTCCTCGGCCAGCCCCTCCGCGATGCCGCCGCCGATGTTGGGGCTGGTGCCGGTGACGATCGCGACCTTTCCCGAGAGCTTCACGCGGGCGACGGCGCGGCCGCCTTCGCCCTCTGCTCCTCCTGCAGATATCGCACGGACACGCGGTTGAGCGGCACCGCATCCGGCGCCAGCCCGTCGGGGTTGCGGTACTCGAACGGCGCGTCGCGCCCGCCATAGTGCTTGGTCACGACGAGCCGGCGCCACTGGATCACCTCGGCGTCCGTCCCCGACAGCTTCTCCGGCGCGTCGTAGCGCTGGTTGAGCATCACGCGCTCGTCCTGGCGCGAGAAGTTGTACTCGATGATCCAGCGGTGCAGCACGAAGTAGAGCGCGCGCTGCCAGAGCCGCGCCCGCGGACTGGTCGGACGCAGGTAGTGGTAGTACCACACGCGCGTCAGCTTCTCCTCGACCGGCACGCACATGCGCGTGTAGAGATCGTAGGCGAACTCGGCGCGGAACATACCCGGCAGGTGGTGGCCGCCGCACCAGCGGGGCGAGCGGGGCGGCGGGATGTTGCGCCGCGCGCGTTCGACGAACGGCCGGAACAGCCAGGTCCAGTAGCGGCGGTGGTTGCTCGTGGGCCATCTCCAGCCGTTGGCGTACACGTCCTGGGTGGGGCTGCGGCGCACGTAATTGCTCTCCGCCACGTCGCCGCCGAAGCCGTTACCAACGAAGATCGGGTGCTCGCCCTGCGCGCCGCGCGCGATGAAGCCGGCGCGGGCCACCACCAGCGCGTTGCGGTGCACGTAATTGACGTGGGAGTCCATCGAGTTCTCGAGCGCGACCTCCCAGTTGCACCGCCAGTAGACCTGGCCGGTGAGGATCAGCGCCTGGTCGTCGAAGAACTCCTCGGGGACGTCGTCCTCGATGGGCGCGGGATCGCGGTCGCCGATCCACACGAACACGACGCCTTTCAGCGTGCGCGTCGGAAAGGCTCTGGCCTCGGTGCCCGGCTTGCCGCACACGCCGGAGTCCGGCCCCTCGGAGAGCACGGCGACGTTCTTGCCGCTCTCGTCGTACACCCAGCCGTGATACGGGCAGGCGACGGTGCCACGGTAGTGGCAACGCCCCTCGCTCAGTCGCGCGCCGCGGTGCGGACAGACATCCTGGATCGCCACGACGCCGCCGTCGGCGCCGCGGAAGAGGCAGAGCTCCTCGCCGAGCATCGACACCTTCACGGGTCGGCGCCGGCCCACGCGGCGCTCGGCGATCGCTGGATACCAGTAGTTGCGCAGACCCAGCACCGGAATGAGCGGCCGGATGTCGCCGCTGAGCTTCGGGATCGCGCCGTTCACGGTCTCGCCGTTCACGCTCCGGGTGGTCATGGCTTGAACGCCGCGAAGCACTTGTTGGAGTTGAACGACCACGTCTCGATGAAGTCGCACTCGTCGGGCTTGCGCCCCAGCTCCTCCATGGCACCGGCCAGCATGTACCAGTTGAGCATCTCCTGCTGGCCCGACGCCTCGATGGCATCAAGCGGCGTCTTGCGCCACGTCTCGTAATCACCGACGCGCAGCGCTTCGTACAGGCGGCGGTCCGCCTCGATGTCCGGATAGAGCTGGTGGTGCTTGTCGGTCAGGAACGCGTGCGACCAGCTCGACGACGCGATGAGCGCGGTGCGCCAGGGGCTCTCACGCATCGCGCGCGCGGTGGCCGCGCCGACCTCCATGCACCGCCTGGGTGTCGGCGACGGTGGATCGAGATCCGCCTCCGCGACCGGTCGCGCGAGGTTGCTGCGATACCCGCGCTGGGCGATCACGCGCCGGCCGTAGCAGTTCACCTGGAAGGCGACGACCGGATACGGAAAGCCGGTGCGGTCGTAATCCAGGAACATGATCGTGTTGAGGAACGCGTGCGCCAGCCCGGAGTGGTGCAGGGGCTTGTAGGCGTAGGCCATGTCGATGCCCTGCTCGAGCAGCCGCCGCGCCAGGTACTTGCCGGCCTCGCGGTGCCCGGCGATGCGAAAGACCGTGTCCGGTCCCTCGTTCCAGACGTTCGGCGTCTCGATGTCCCGCTTGCGGTGTCGTGCCTCGACGGCGTCGTACGCGAGGACACAGAACGGCGGGATGACGTCGTCGGTGAAGTTCTCATACTGGTCGTCGCCCCAGATGACGACGACGTCCGGCCGGAAGTCGTCGAGCAGCGTGCGGCAGTGGCGGAAGCGACGCACGAGCCATTCCCGGTGCGCCGCCGCGGAGGCGGTGCCCCCGTCGTCGCCGTATTCGCGACGCATCGGCGCGGGCCAGTTGGCGGGGTCGCGATCGCGCTCCGGGAGGCCGGGATCGCGCAGGATGGTCCGCAAGATGCCGGCCATGTTTTCGTCGCGACCCACGAGCGGTGGGTAGTGCGTGAGACCGAGGCCGAGGATATCGCCCACGTTCGGGTCCTCCTCGCGTGCAAGGGTATCAGAGGATCGGCCACACCTTCGACGGCGCCTTCGGGAAGAGTACCTGCAGCAGCGCCCGCACCTCCTGGCCGCGCGTCACGCAGTCCGGAAACGCCGCCTCGAGCTCGTCCAGCGAGCGATGACCGAACAGCAGCTGGAGGAACGTGAGGTCCGGGAACATCGCGGAGGGGCGCCGCGGGTCGGCGGACGGCAGGCTGAAGTCGAGACCCGCCACCGTGCGCGGCGGCGGCCACGCCTCCACGCTCTTGATGCGCCCGCCGTCGAGCACCAGCCGCACGCCGTTGCGGTAGAAGCTCAGTCGCAGCTCGCCGGTGTGACCGACGAGCGACGATTCGGCCAGCCGCCGCTCGAGCACCGGCGTCACGCGGCGCAGCACGTCCGGCAGATCCGGCGTCCTCAGGTAGTACGCATACGGGCGCCGTGCCCCGGCGAACTGCACCACGCCGGCGAACGGGTGCGCGCTGCCCAGCAGCCAGAAGTCGAGCAGGCCCAGCTCGATCTTCGCCGCGCGCGCGTACGCCTCGCCGGTGTCGCACAGGTACGCGAGCACCGGGTAGGCAACGGCCCGCCACGACACGCCGGGCGCCACCTCCAGCTCGCGCACGTGCAGTCCCGGGCCCCAGAGCCGCGGCACGTGCTCGAGGTACCCGGCCGGCTCGGCCGTCTCGCTCTCGACGATGCGCACCTCGTTGCGCGCGGCGCTGCCGGTGCTGCGGCCGCTCACCATGTAGCGCCACGCGGCCGCGTCGCGCGGGGCCGTGACGAGATAGCGGCGTGCGGCGTGGGCGCTCGTCGCCGCGAGAAACGGCGCGTCCGCATCGGTGGCGGGACGCAGCCGGTACGGCGGGCGCGTCTGCCTCACGCCGGCGGCGAGGCCCACGGTGTAGAGTCGCGGCCCGCCGCCGAGCTCCAGCGCCATCTCGTAACCGAACTGCCGGTAGAACCACGGGATGCCGTTGATGGCGAGGATCTGGTGACCACGCTCGGCGCTCCACGCGTGGGCGACGTCGAACATCGCGCGGACCAGGCCGCGGCCGCGAAACTCCGCACGCGTCCCGACGATCTCGGGCTGGCCGACCGACAGCGGCACGCCGGCATACGTCCACGTGTGCGAGAGCAGCACCATCGAGGAGACGACCGACGTTGCCCGGGTGTCCTCCACGATCAGCGCGCTCTCGGGGCCGAAGCTCGGGTGTCGGCCCTCGATCAGGTCGCGGGCCCAGACGCCCATCGAGGGCTCGGGGTCCGGCGCGTCCTGATAGCGCAGGACGTCGGCGTTGAACTCGGCGAGCGCGCCGGCGTCGGCCGCGGTCCCGCGTCGGAGGACGAGACCATCGCCGAGATCGCGCAGCATGATTCGGGCAGGGTAGGCCCGCCCCGCGCCAGCGTCAACCGAGGGCCGAGCAGTCAGCGGCGCGCTTTGAAAGACCACTTGCAAAGGCCTCACGGTCTTTGAAAGATCATGCTATAAAACTTTCAAAGCGATGGAAGCCTCGAAAACCAACCCTCAGAGCCGTGGACGCTCGACGTGAAACCAACGGATTTCCGGGCTCCGGAGGCCGGCCGTGTCGTGAGGGCGCGAGGCGGATATCACGCGTTCGTCCCTGCCCCACTGCCGCCGAAGCTCGCTTACGGCGACGATTTGGTCCTCGGCCTATCCCGGGCTGATGCCGCCCTGAGTGAGCTGGCGGGACTCGGGCGGCACCTACCCAATCCGCATTTGCTCATTGCGCCTTATGTCCGTCGTGAGGCCGTCCTGTCGTCTCGGATCGAAGGCACGACGACCAGCCTAGCCGAATTGCTTCTCGACGACGTCGCACGGGGTGCCACCGGGCAGGATCCCCACGATGTCCAGGAGGTGAGGAACTACGTCACCGCGCTAGGATACGGTGTCACCAGGTTGAAGACGCTGCCGTTATCACTGCGTTTCGTCCGCGAGCTACATGCGCGACTCATGAAGGGCGTTCGAGGCGAACACGCGACGCCTGGCGAGTTCCGACGGTCGCAAAACTGGATCGGAAGGCCCGGAAGCACGCTGGAGACGGCTGTCTATGTACCGCCACCGCCCGAGGAGCTGATGGAAACTCTCGGTGTTTGGGAGCGATTCCTCCACGAGCGAAACACGGTTCCGGATCTCATCCAGTGCGGCCTGATCCACGAGCAGTTCGAGGCGATCCATCCGTTCCTCGATGGCAACGGCCGCGTCGGTCGCCTTTTGATCGTCCTCTTCCTGATGGAGCGAGGCCGGCTGAGTCAGCCGTTGCTGTACATTTCGGCCTACATCGAGGAGCATCGGCGCGAGTACTACGACGTCCTCCAGGCCGTGAGGACCGACGGAGACTGGACTGGGTGGCTCAGATTCTTCCTGGCAGGAGTTGAAGAGATCTCGAAGGAGGCGGTTCAGCACGCGGGCAGGCTGATGAGCCTTCGTGAACAATGGCGCGAGCGTCTCGCCGGTAGCCGAAACGCCGTTCGGCTCATCGATGCCCTCCTCGTGAATCCGTATATGAGTGTGGCGAGAGCCCAGCGTGTCCTGAGCGTCTCGAACCCGACCGCTCGACAGGCCGTGACGCGACTGCAGAAGCTGGGGATGCTCACGGAGATCACCGGGCGCTCATGGGGCCGGTTGTATCTGGCGCGACCTATTCTCCGAATCATTGAGAAGGCGGAAGACAAGCGAGCGCAGAGCGGCGACAAGGAGAAGCGATGAGCCGCCACGCCGGGCCGCCGCGCGCCGACGACTCGCCGGCGGTTCCCGAGCCCACCTTCGCGGAGCGCGCGCGCACGCTCGCGTACCTCGGCCGCACCGGCACGCTGGCGACGCTCTCGCGCAGACATCCGGGCCACCCGTTCGCGTCGGTCATGCCGTACGCGCTCGACGATGCGGGCCGGCCGGTCTTCCTCATCAGCAGCATGGCGATGCACACGCAGAATCTGGAGGCGGAGCCGCGCGCGAGCCTGCTCGTCACGCAGCCGGGCTGGACGGGTGATCCGCTCGCCGCGGGACGGTTGACGCTCATGGGCGATGCGCGCCGCGTGCCGGACCCGGACGCGGCCGCCGCGCGCGAGCGCTACCTGGCGCGCCACGAGCGCGCCCGCTACTGGGCGGACTTCGAAGACTTCGGACTCTGGCGCCTGGACGTCGCCGACCTCTATTACGTCGGCGGCTTCGCGGCGATGGACTGGGTGACCGCGGCGGACTACGCCGCGGCGCGGCCCGATCCCCTCGCCGACGCGGCGGCCGGGATCGTCGAGCACATGAACCGCGACCACGCCGACGCGCTGGTCGAGTACGCACGCCACTTCGCGGGCGAGCCGGCCGACGAGGCCACGATGGTGGCCGTGGACCGGCTGGGCTTCAAGCTGCGCCTGCGCCGCGGCCAGCGCCTGTCGAGCGCGCGCATCGCCTTTCCGCGGGAGGTCACCACGGCCGCGCAGAGCCGCGAGGTGTTGATCGCGATGCTCAAGGAAGCGCGTGCCGGCCGCTGAGTCAGCGCTCGGGCCAGCGCGGCCCGGTCAGCTCCACGCGCCAGCGCGGACCGTTCAGAAACATCGGCCCCTCGAATTTCACGAAGCCGGGCGCGGACCCGGTCGAGATCCAGTAGCGCACCTGGGGCGGGTCCTTGCCGATGATCGAGGCGACGACGCCCTTCAACCCACGCAGCTCCATCTTCACGAGATAGCGCGTGGCCGTGCGGGCGACGTCACCCACCAGGAAGCGATCCTCGCCTTCGGCGCGTAGCGTCGTGTCGAGGCGGTGCGGCTGCGGCGTGAAGGCCAGCATGTGGCCGGCGGCGGAGGCGCCCGGCACGAGGTTCTTCAGCAACGTTCCCGTGATCCCGTTGTGGAGGTCTTCGGGCAGCTCGATCTTGTCCTCGTCGGTCTTGTCGTCGACCTTGGCCCGGTAGCGTCCGCGGTCGCGATCGAAAGTCACGTCGGTCGACGCGCGGAAGGACGGACCGCGCTCGATGTGGTGATAGCTCATCAGCCGGAACACCTTCTGCTGCGTGAACGTCACGGTCTCGTCCCAGAGCGAGCCGTCCTTGAAGCGGAACACGAGGCGGCTCTCCATGCGCTGCCCCTTGACGGGCGCCTGCACGAATTCGCCGTGCGCGAGCACGTCGCCATTGGCGCCGCGCAGCACGAGGAAGCCGTGGGTAATGGTCTCGGCGTAGCGGACGGCGATGGGGGCGGCCGACGCCGACGCGCTCGTCAGCGCGATCGCGAACACGACGCCGAGCCCCCACGCGCGCACACGCATCGAATTAGCAAATTCGGTGCCCGCCGGGCGCGCAGCTCAGGCGACGGACGCGGGCGTCAAGCGGGGCCGTCGCGCCAGCTGCACGAGCGAGCCGGCGTGGAGCCAGAACGCGAAGGGCACGAGGAATCCCGGCAGCCAGATGTAGGGAAACGTCGCGAGGAACGCCGTCGACGGCTCGGTGACGAACGCCCGGAACGGCGTCGGCAGCGCGAGCTGGGCGTGGATGACGACGTTGGCCAGGATAAGGATCCCCACCACGTTCCACGCGGCCGCCACCCACGCCGGCCATGCGCGCCGCTCGACGACCATCCAGCCGACCGGGATCGCCGTGAGCCCGACGAGGATGTCGATGTTGCGCCCCTCGAACGTCATGAGCTTCGGCGCGCGGCCCTGGACGGCGAGCGCCCAGAGAATGATTTCCATCACGATGCGGAACGATTGCAGATAAATGAGCCGCTCGGGGGGCGTGACGGCGAGAAAGTGGCGCGTGCCGTGGGTCGGCAGCATCAGCAGCCCGGCCACGAGCGGCAGCAGGCCCGCCAGCGCCAGGCGCGGCGGCATGCTCTGGAAGTCGAGGAAGTAACCCTGGCCCGCCAGCACCGCCAGCACGCCGAGCCAGATCGCGAGACCGACGCCGACCCGCGCCCGCCGCCAGACCAGGATGCCCGCGAGCACGAGCACCTGGGCGATGAAGACCAGATCGACGGCGAGCGTCACGCGAGCGATCGTACCACGCGCCTCGCGGGGCGCCGGATGGCATCATGGCCGCATGGCTGACGTCGCCGCAGCGCCGCGCGCGCCGTTCGTCGGGCTCTCCGCGCTCTGGCTCGTGCTCACGGGGACGCTGTGCAACCTGCGCTGCACGCACTGCCTGAACGCGAGCGGTCCCGACGATCCCTGGCTGGCGCCCCTCGAGGCCGCCGTCGCGCGCCGCGCGCTGGCCGAGGCGGAGGCCCTGGGCGTGCGCGAGGGGTATTTCACGGGCGGCGAGCCGTTCCTGCATCGCGAGATCCTGCCGCTCGTCGAGGCAAGCCTCAGCATGGCCGCGACCACCGTGCTCACGAACGGCACCGTGATGACGGACGCGCTGGCCGACGCGCTGGCGCGTCTCGCGCACGGGTCGCGTTACTCGCTGGAGATCCGTCTCAGCCTCGACGCCGCCGACGCCGACGCCAACGACCGCGTGCGCGGGCGCGGGACGTGGGAGCGCGCGACACGCACGCTGCGGTTGCTCGACGCGCGCGGTCTGCTGCCGATCGTCACCGCCACGGAGATCGCCGAGGGCGCCGCGACGTACGATCGGTTCCGCGCGCTGCTGAGCGCGCTCGGGATCGCGAAGCCGCGCGTGAAGATCCTGCCGGTCTTTCCGGTGGGCCGCGCCGTCGGCGCGGCCGGCATCCGTCTCACCGACGCGGATCTGGAAGGCTTCGATCGCTCGACGCTTCCGTGCGCGGAGACGCGCGTGGTGGCCGCGGACGGCGTGTACGCGTGCCCGATCCTGGCCGGCCTGCCCGGCGCGCGGCTCTCCGACGGCGTACTCGCCGCCGCGCTCGGTCCCGCGGCGCTCTATCACGCGGCGTGCGTGACCTGCCACCGCACGGGGGCGACGTGCCGGAACGCGTGAGCGAGCACCGCCGCATCGCCGTGCTCGGCGGCGTATACGCGAACGCCGAGGCGCTGGCGGCCGTGCTGGCCGACGGTCGCCGGCGCGACGCGGAGGCCGTGTTCTGCCTCGGCGACCTCGGCGGGTTCGGGGCGCATCCCGATCGGGTCTTTCCGCTGCTGCGCCAGCACGGCGTGCGCGTCGTGCGCGGCAACTACGACGAGGCGGTGGCATCGGCCGCTGCCGACTGCAACTGCGGCTATACCGACCCACGCGACAACCACTACGCGCGCATCAGCTATGCCTACACGGTCGCACACACCTCGGCGGCCAACCGTGCCTGGCTGGCCACGCTGCCGGGCCACCTGCGGATCATCCTCGGGCCGTACCGCGTCCTCATGTGTCACGGCTCGCCGCGCCGGATCAACGAGTTCCTCTGGGAGTCGACGACGCCGGACGGGCTGCTGCGCCGCCTGCTCGCCGAGCACGCGGCCGACGTGTTGCTCTGCACGCACACCGGGCTCAAGTGGCGCCGCGCGCTGAACGGCGGAGCTGCGCACGCGGTGAACGTCGGCGCCGTCGGCCGTCCGGAGAACGACGGCACGCCGGACGTCTGGTACGCGCTGCTGACGGCCGAGCCCGAGCTCAACGTCGAGTTCGTGTCCGTGGCGTACGACTATGAGGCGGCCGCGCGTGCCGTCCAGGCCGACGGCCTGCCGCCGGAGTTCGCGGAGACGCTGCGCACGGGCTGGTGGACCACCTGCCTCGAAAATCTCCCCGCGCGCGAGCGCGGCCGCGGCCGGTTCTGACTCGCTCGCTTGACAGTGGCGTCGGCCCCCCGTACGGTACGCGTCGGATTCAAAAGGAGGCCCCGCCATGATCCGGATTTCCGTGCTCTATCCCTCGAGTGAAGGCAAGAAGTTCGACGTGAACTATTACGTGAACAACCACATGAAGCTCGTCCGTGAGCGCCTGGGCAGCTTCGGCCTCGTGCGCACCGAGGTCGACAAGGGGCTCGCCGGTGGCGCGCCGGGCTCGCCGGCGCCGTACGTCGCCATCGGGCACGTCTACTTCAACGCCATCGACGGTTTTCAGAAGGGGATGGGCCAGCACGGCAAGGAGATCATGGCCGACATCCCGAATTACACGAACATCCCGCCCCAGATCCAGATCAGCGAGGTCGTCGGCTAAATGGCGGCCGGCCCCGACGTCATCGTCGTCGGCGGCGGCAACGCCGCCATGTGCGCGGCGCTCTCCGCGCGCGAGCATGGCGCGCGCGTGCTCGTGCTGGAAAAGGCGCCCGAGGCGTGGCGCGGCGGCAACGGCTTCTTCACAGCCGGCGGCTTCCGCTTCGCCTTCAAGAGCTTCGACGAGGTGTGCGAGCTCGTCGGCGACCTCTCCGACGAGGAGAAGGCGTCGATGAACGTGTCGCTCTACACCGAGGACAGCTACTACGACGACCTCATGCGCGTGACCGAGGACCTCGCGGATGCCGACCTCGCGCTCACGCTCGTGCGCGAGTCACAGCCGACGATGCGCTGGATGAAGGCGCAGGGAATCCGCTGGATCCCGATGTTCGGCCGCCAGGCCTTCAAGGTGGGCGGCAAGTTCACGTTCTTCGGCAACCTCGTGCTGGAGGCGGTCGGCGGCGGGCCCGGCCTGATCGACATGCACTACGAGTCGGCGAAGAAGAAGGGCATCGACGTCCGCTTCGAGGCCAAGGCGCAGCGGCTGCTCACCGACGCGCGCGGTGTCGTCACCGGCGTGGAGATCCGGACCCCGGACGGCGGCAGCGAGGCGATCCAGGCGCAGGCCGTCGTCCTCGCCTCGGGGGGCTTCGAGGCCAACGTGGAGATGCGCACACGCTACCTCGGGCCCAACTGGGACCTCGCGCGCGTGCGCGGCACCCCGTACAACACCGGCGACGGCATCCGCATGGCGCTCGACATCGGCGCGCAGGCGTGGGGCCACTGGAGCGGCTGTCACGCCGTGCAGTGGGACTACAACGCCCCGTGGCACGGCGACCGCAAGGTCGGCGACAATTTCCAGAAGCACTCGTATCCCGTCGGTATCATCGTCAACGTCGAGGGCCAGCGCTTCGTCGACGAGGGCGCCGACATGCGCAACTACACGTACGTGAAGTACGGTCGCGAGGTCATCAAGCAGCCACGTCGCGCGGCGTTTCAGATCTTCGATCAGAAGGTCGTGGACCTGCTCCGCGAGGAATATCGGATCCGCGAGGTCACGAAGGCCGAAGACGCGACGCTCGAGGGCCTCGCGCGCAAGCTCGAGATCGACGTCGAGGGCTTCGTGCGGACCGTGCGCGACTTCAACGCCGCCGTGCAGCCGGGCACGTTCAACCCGGCGATCAAGGACGGCAAGGGGACGCGTGGCATCAAGCCGCCCAAGTCGAACTGGGCGCAGCCGCTCGACACGCCGCCGTACGTCGGCTACGCGGTGACGACCGGCATCACGTTCACGTTCGGCGGGCTGCACATCACCACCGAGGGCCGTGTGCTCAACGGCGAGGGCCGGCCGGTCGGCGGCCTCTACGCCGCGGGCGAGCTGGTGGGCGGGCTCTTCTACAACAACTATCCCGGCGGCGCCGGCCTCATGGCGGGCGCCGTCTTCGGCCGCATCGCCGGCCGCTCCGCCGCGCGTGCTGCGAGATCCTGACGCTCGACTCTCATGGACTAAGGTCCAATACCGCCGCGCGGCCTCGGCGAATAGGGTCCCGGTCATGCGTTTGCGTATTGGCTGCCCGCGCCTGATCTGTGACCGCGATACACCGCGACGAACCAACGTGCGACCGCTGCAGACATGCGGACGCCTCTCGGCGGCGAAAAAGAGAGTGTCGAAAAGGCGCGGAATAGTCTGCGCGAAACACTAGAGGGAGGAGGTGGTAGAGCGGAAGTCAGGCCGTCCACGGGCGTGCGGCTTTTCACGAACAGAGGGCACCAATGATGAAATCGCTCCACCAGATTCTGCCGTGCGGGCGGCGTCAGGGCGCAAGGCGTTTGACGGCGGTCGCGCTTCTTTCGCTGCTCGGTATTGCATCCACCGTTGAGGCACGGATCACCCGCATCCAGATCACGAACACCGAGTCACCGACGTTCGGCGGGGCATCGTTCGGGAGCGTCGGGCAATTCGAAAAACTCACCGGCACCGCCTACGGTGAGGTGAATCCTCACCACCCCTTGAACGCCATCATCCAGGATATCGATCTCGCGCCCCGGAATGCGCGTGGGATGGTCGAGTATTCGACGGACATCTACATACTGAAGCCGATCGATATGGCGAGGGGCAATCGGATGCTCTTTTACCATGTCGTCAACCGTGGCAACGGCGGCATTCCGTTCAACGTCGGCGTTCCCGCGGGGAACAATCCCAGTGCGGCCGGCGACGGCTTCATCCAGAACATGGGCTACACGCTCATCAAGAGCGGATGGCAACCGGACGTCCTCCCAGGCAATAGCCGGATGACCATGCAGGTGCCGATCGCGCGAAACCACAATGGCTCATCGATCACCGGGACAGTGCGCGCTGAGTTCATCGTCGCCACCGCCACCACGACGCTCAATCTCAGCAGCGGGACCTTCACGGGGCTGACGCACGCAAGTTATCCGACGCTGAGTACCAACAATAAGGTGGCCCTCGCCGACGGCTTCCTTCCGACGATGACCGTGCGCTCGCACGAGAGGGACCCGCGAGCGCCCATGTCGAACAATGCCTGGGCGTTCGGGTCGTGCCCTGACGGCGTAACGCTGACGCCGAGCGCGACTCAGATCTGCATGTTCGGCGCCGGCTTTCAGCCGGGCAAGATCTACGAATTGCTGTACCGCGGCAAAGATCCCATCGTCATCGGTCTGGGCTACGCAGGCATGCGAGATCTGATCGCCTTCTTCAAGCACGCGCGCCATGACGATGCCGGTACGGCAAATCCGCTCTGGGTCGCAGACGGGCCAGATCAGAAGTCGGATCGGGACGACGATCGGAATGACGAGCGAGACGGCCATGGAACCCTCGCTGTGTTTTCTGGCGCCTCGCAAAGCGGTCGCAACATGCGGACATTCATCCACCTGGGATTCAACCAGGATGAGCACGGACGGATCGTCTTCGACGGCGCCTTCCCGCTGATCGGGGGTGGTCGCGCAGCCTTCAACATCCGCTTCGGCCAGCCCGGCCGAGCATGGGGCCACGTCGCGGATCACGTCTACCCCGCGTATCAATTCCCATTCACCTATGGCGAGTTACAGGATCCCATCAGTGGACAGAAGGGAGGCATCCTCAGACGGTGCCTCAAGACGGACACCTGCCCTAAGATCTTCCACTTCGCGACCTCGCTCGAGATCTGGGAGGGTCGACAATCCCTCGGCTTGACGGACCCGTTGGGCGTTCGCGACGTTCAGGATCCGGATTTCGTGAAGACCTACCTCCAGACGAGCACGCAACACGGTCCGGCCGCATTCCCGCCAGGGTTCACAGCATCGCTGGGCCCGTGCCAGCAGCAGTTGAACCCCAATAGTTATCTCGAAACCCAGCGAGCGCTCTGGGTCGCTCTGACCGATTGGCTCACGCGTGGGGTGGAACCGCCGCCGAGCCATGCGCCGAGCCTTCGTGACGGAACGCTCGTACCGCCGACACGAGTGAACTTCCCCCACATCCCCGCGAACAACTACGGCGGGATCAGCCGACCGGCGGTCAAATTCCTCGCGCTCGCGAATCCGCTCAGCGTCCTGAACTTTGGGCCGCTGTTCAACGGGCTGGATGAATCGGGCCTTCTCACCGTCGAGCCTCCGACGGTTGGTACCCGGCAGTACACGATCTTGGTCCCGCAGGTGGACGCGGACGGCAATGACATCGGAGGCATTCGGTCGACCGCGGTGTTGGCCCCGACCGCGACCTATACCGGATGGAATCTCTACAGCGGTGTGTTCCAGGATGATTTCTGCTCGCTGTCGGGCAGTTACATCCCGTTCGCGCGCACGTTCCAGGAACGGACGAACACGGGCGATCCCCGCCTGTCGCTCGAAGAGCGGTATGGCACTCACGCGGGGTACGTCGACGCGGTTCGCAACGCCACACAGAAGTTGGTCAACCAACGGCTGCTGCTCCAAGTCGACGCCGATCGCCTGATCGGCGCGGCAGACGCAAGCGACATCTTGAAGTAGGGTTCTCTGTCCGCGACGAGCCCGGAGCGCGCGACGTGACGCCCCGGCTCGTTGTGTTGCGAATGGTTGGCGGCAACAGATCGACATCGAAACTCCGGCTATGAGAGTGAGGGTCCGATGCATCAGCGATCCACCGTGATCCAACGTGCGTGCCTGTTCACCTGGCTCCTGACCCTCGGTATCGCACTCTCTGCGGGCGTCGCGACGGCGGGCGTGCCGAGCCCCCTGGTGACCGGCCCCATCCCGGCGCACGCGGCGCCCGGCGATCCATCGCACGATTACCCCCAGCTGGCGACGTCGCTGGATCTCGCCAGCCTCGGCTACGTCGAGGAGGAGTACTTCTTCGCCGGCACCGCCAACGTGTACAACACGCCGGCGCTCACGACGGGAACGATCGTGTCGAGCGGACATCCCTACAAGTCGCGCATCATCGTCCGCCGTCCGACGTCGGCGGCACAGTTCAACGGCACCGTCCTCGTCGAATGGGTGAACGTCACGAGCGGGTACAACAACGACGTCATGTTCCGGGCGTCACAGGATCACTTGACGCGCGCCGGCTTCGCGTACGTCGGCGTCTCCGCGCAGCGGGTCGGCGTGCAGGTTCCTCCGGGTGGCCTGACGAGCTGGAGTCCGCTCCGGTACGGAACGCTCGACGTCACCGACCACGGCACCATCACCAATGATGCCCTCTCGTACGACATCTTCTCGCAGGCCGCGCAGGCCATCCGCACGCCGCTCGGCGCGGACATCCTGGCCGGCCTGCCCGTGCAACGCATCATCGCGATCGGGGCGTCGCAGTCGCAGGGCCGCCTCGTCACGTACCACAACTCGATCCATCCGCTGGCCAACGTCTTCGACGGCTTCGTGCTCTATCTCGGCGTCGGCGGCAAGCTACGCACGGATCTGTCGGCGAAAGTGTTCAAGGTCGATTGTGAGACGGACGCGCGCCAGCCGGATTCCGATCATCTGCGAAGCTGGGAGGTCGCGGGCGCCTCGCATGTGTCGTTCTCTGATTTCGCGCTCCGCGTGGCCCTGGTGACACGGGACAGCCTGCCGCCGCCGACGCCGCAGTTGTGCACGCAGCAACCAACGCTGAGCCACGTCCCCACGTTCCACGTGCTGAATGCGGTGTACGGTCACATCTCGCGGTGGGTCCCCGACGGCACGCCGCCGCCCACCGCGCCGCGCGTTGACGTCCTGTTGGCCGGCCCTCCGGTCGTGCTGAATCGCACGAGCCTCGGCCTCGCGACCGGCGGCATCCAGCTGTCACAGCAGGCCGTGCCGACCGCCGTCGAAAACGGCGTCAACTCCGGTCCGGGTCTCTGTTTCCTGTACGGCTCCCATACGCCGTTCGACGCGGCGACGCTGGCGCGTCTGTACCGGAACCACGGAGCATACGTTTCGGCCGTGGGCCACGTGACCAACGACAATCTCGCGGCCGGATACATCCTGAACGAAGACGCGCA
>WNFJ01214495.1_pt2 | contig 18113 bp, 12 predicted proteins | sample 5400461 | NCBI WGS metagenome assembly WNFJ01 (sample SAMN13153349, study PRJNA577476) | soil metagenome | isolation source: 115 cm saprolite on Douglas fir-dominated hillslope | place: USA:California | collected 2013-09-17 | reverse complement strand
TACTTCGCCCCGGCCGTGCTCACCGGCGTGACCCCGGAAATGCGGGCCTACCGCGAGGAGCTGTTCGGCCCGGTCGCCGTCGTCTACAAGGTCAGCAGCGACGACGAGGCAGTCCAGCTCGCCAACGTGGTGGACTTCGGCCTTGGCGGCGCGGTCTGGTCGACCCACGAGGAGCGGGCAATCAAGGTCGCCGAGCAGTTGGAGGTCGGCATGGCCAACGTAAACACCCCGGCAGGCGAGGGCGCGGACCTGCCGTTCGGCGGCACCAAACGCTCCGGCTTCGGCCGCGAGCTAGGCCCCCTCGGCATCGACGAATTCGTCAACAAACGCCTCTTTTACGTCGAGAAATAGCGCTTGACGAGTAACGCCCCAGCGTCACCCCCGGCAGGCCACTCCCTGTGGCCCGCGGTGCGGCATCCGCTCGGCTCGCGTCCACGGTGCGTGCACACTGCCGCCGCGCCTCGTAACCGGCTTGTGCGGCGACTCGCGGAGCCCGACCTTTCCCTTGTGCCGTAACTCAGCCTGCGGGACTGGCCGCCGGCTCTCCTGCGGGACTGGCCGCCGGCTCTCCTGCGGCCGCGCTGGCCCGGACCGGCCCCCTGACACCAGCGTAAGGAGATGTTTGTCAAGCGGTGCGGGGAGATTTCGGTTGATGGCGTGGTAATGGTCCTGCCTGGGTTCTTGCTGCGGGTGGCGGCAGTGAGTGCTGGGTGGCGCGGGGAAGTGATGCTGGGGGTGAGTGAGGGCATGGCGGAGTTCCGCGGCGGCATGATGGTCGTGTGCCGCGCGGTCCGGGGGCGCCCGTCACCCGGGTCTTCTCGCTCCACGTAGTGCAAGCGGGCTCGGCCTGCCCGGATGATGCGGGCAGGCCTGCTCCTACAGCGTTCAACCGAGCTGGTGAGAAGCTCCGGGCGACCGGGGGAGAGCTGCCCGGGGTGTCAGGCGGGGCTGGTCCCCGACGGAAGTGCGGGCTCGCTCTCCCCTCATCGGGGAGGAAGGTCTTGGTGGCACCCGTGCAGGGTGGCATGAGGCGCTGGTCAGGCAGCCTCCGCCTGGTTCTGCGGGGGTTCGCGCCAGATGGCGGCACCGGAGGCGGCGGCGGGATCCCAGCTGATGTCGTGGACGATCATGCAGTAGATCCAGCGCAGCAGGGAGGCGGCGCACGCCACCCGGGCCTTGGCACGCCGGGCGCGGGCCGTGGCCTGCGCCGCCGTGGCCTGCTGTGATCCTGCGCCGGCTGCCGCGGCGTCTGCGGCGCGGGTCATCGCCTGGTATCTGGCCGCCATCACGGGGTTGTGCCGGAGCATCGGCCAGACCGCGCGCCATACGGTCAGCCGCAGGCCCGGCCGGCCGCGGCGGGAGATGTGCGCCTGGCCGGCGAAGGCACCCGAGGTGTTCTCCGACGGGGACAGCCCGGCTTGCTTGACCAGCGATGATGAGCCGTCGTAGCGGCGCGGGCCGCCGGTCTCGGTCAAGATCGCCGCCGCGCCCACAGCGGTCAGGGCCGGGATGTCCGCCAGCCGGGACAGGCCGAGCTCGTCCAGCACGGCCGCCATGTCGGCCTGCGTGGCCCGCAGCCGGGCGCGGGTGCGCTGCAGGTCGCCCAGCTCATCAGCGACCCGGCGGAGCAGGCCGCGGCGGGAGGAGACAACCACGCCTTCGGTGTCGGTCAGCGCGGTGAAATCCTCCGGATGATCGGACCGTGCGCCTTCTGGCCGCCCCAGTCCCGCACTGCAGCCCGGACAGCGGCAGTGAACGCCTGCTCCCCCATCGCGGCCAGCCGAGCGGGCTGCCCGCCGCACTGGCCCGTGACCAGCTGCATGGCCGCCAGCCAGGTCTTCGACGCAAACGGCTGGGCACACGCTTCGGTCACGGCAGGCCAGGCCACCGACAAGAAGTCGCTGGTCCGCTGCACCGACGCGGTGATCAGCTGGCCGCGGCGCCTGCCCAGATGCCGCAGGTGCGCCCAGGTCTCATCTAGCTCCTCCGGGATATAGCAGTGCAGCTCGACCGCCAGCCGGGCGATCATCACGCAGTCGGACTCATCGGTCTTGTGCGTCGTATAGTCCTGCTGCTCGCGGGCGATATGCGACACCAGCGGCTGGATGCACACCAGCGGCAGCCCCCGCTCCGCGCACAGCCGCTGCACCTGCATCCACCGCGGCCCGGTCGGCTCGCACGCCACCGTCACCTGCTCAGACCCCTTCAACCGGGCCTGCGTGACCGCCCAGTCCAGCGCCTGGCCCAGCCGGAACGCCTTCACCCGCACCGTCTTGCGGGCCAGCACCCGCACATCGTGATCGATCACCGCCAGCGCCTGCTTCTCCTGGGCCAGGTCGATGCCGATCACCGCGTCATCACGCGGCAGCAGCTTGCGCAGCCGCTCCCGCCGCGCGTTCCGCCGCCGGTCACCCCGCGTCATCCCGCTGCCGCCGCTACCCTTAGCCACAGAACGTCCTCCTCGCTGCGTTTGGGACACCAAGCCCGTACTACCGCACCAGGAGGGCGTTCCTATATCAACCGCATCTCCGCAGGACAACCGCCCCAGCGCGTTGTCCTATTACTACGGATGCGGGACAGGCTTCCCGGGGCATCTCCTGCGCCCAGCCGGGCCAGGCCCGGCACGCTCACACTCGCCGGCGCCCCGGCGGCGGCGCGCTGCACCTGCGCGCGGATCCGCGGCAGCAGGCCAGCCCAGTAACCGTCATACTTCGATCCCACTCCGCCAGTCTGCCTACAAAGCGAAATGGTGCATAACAAGGCGGTCTGCGCCGGGCTCGCCGCCTGCCCGGTTCGATCTCAGTCAGCCCGCGCCGTGCCGGCCTCAGTACCGGGCGCGGATGACCGCGCGGTGTACCGGTACCGGCGGGTGCCGCGCGGTGTTCCTGGCAGGCGTGCCCCGGTCAGTAGCAGGGCAGGGTGATGGTCTGCGTCTTGCCGGTGGCCGGGTACAGCAGCGTCATCGTGCTGTACCGGTACTGGCCGGCATGGTGCGCCGCAGGCGCCGGGTGCCACAGCACCACGACGACATCCTGGTGCTGCCACTTGCCCTGAACGCAGCTCGGGCACAGGTCGGTGTAATCCACGCCGGTGCCGACCGCCTCGCTGAGGTTCCAGCTGGACCAGCTCAGCTTGATCAGGCTGCGGCTGCCGTCGCAGAAGATGTCGAACGCTGCCGGGCGCACCTGGGGCTGGCTGGTGCAGTCGTAGACGGCGACCCTGAGGGCCGGCGTGTCCTGGCGGCCGGGGGCCGCGGTCGCGGTCAGCCCAGCCGCCCACAGGCCGGCGGTGGCGGCCAGGCCAGCCGTGGCGGACAGGCAGGTGAACGCGAGACGAGTCAGCTTCATGAACTTCTCCGCAATCAGGTGAGGTTAAGGTTCGGCTCCCTCAGAGGTCCGGGAGCTGCCGGCGGCTGGCCCCGGGTCCATGGCTGTACTGGCCACGCGGGACCGTCCACGCGCACACCGAGATCGGCACGACAGCACACCAGACCTCGCTCGCCCGGTGCCGCCGGCGCACCCGGCCGCCCCTGTCAGTGATCATGAATCTCTCCGTGTGCGCAGGTTCGCCCCGGGCCGCAGCGGCCCGGCAACCAGCGGTACGCGCCAGCCCGCCCCGGCGGCTCAGCACCCGCGCACCGCACCGCCATCCCCGCCAGCAGAACAGAGCACTATGCATACAGCTGACCCAATCGCCAGGCAGGGTTCTCAATCGCAAATATTCGGCAAGGAAAGACGTCCTGCCGGTGGCGGCGCTTGTGATCCGGCGATCATCTGGCCTGGACCACAGCCGCCTTTGCGCGATAACACACTTCACGTATTCCTGTCACACCCCGGGACGAGGCAGATCTGCTCGGGGCACGATAATTCCCGGCCGCCCGAGACCAGGAATTCCGCAGCTCAGTAGTGGTATGAGCAGATAGGGATGCCGTCTTCCCATATGCTCAATTCAGCACTGTGGCGCATGGGCCGATATGGGGCAATGGGTTGTGTCGGTCCTCGCCCTGGAACCCTCCATCTGAGAGCGACTCTCACCCTGCGCGTGCGCGTGCCGCGGTCATAACCCGGGAGGGCCTGGGCCGCTGCGCGTCTGGCCGACGCAGCAAAGCCGGCGCCCCGACGTGTGCATACCTGGTAACAATGGCCGTTGACCACACGCCCAGAGCAGCGCCGAAGCGCCGGGTCCGCCGCAGCCGGCGCCGGTGCGGCCCGGAACTACGGTTCTGCTAGTGACCTGCATTTCCCGTGGCAACGCGGGGTGCAAGGCGGCGATGTGACCGTGCGGAGATGCCGCTCGCCGGGGATCATCACGTGATCCAGGCCCTCACGGCCTAGCGTGCCTGCGAACCGTCCCGCACATGCCGACGAGCGAGCGGTCGGCAGCTTGTGCTCGCGTCGGGCGCGATCAGTTCTCGTCTGCTGTGCATCAAGATGACGTCGAGGTCGGGCCAGCTGACACACCCGCACTGGTGCCGAGGGTGAGATCTGCTCAGCTGAGCGACGCACTCGCTGCCCGTAGGTCTTCGAGGGCGGCGGCGGTGTAAGGCGCCAGTCCGCCCTCGGTGTCGTGGTCGGCCTCCAGCCATTCGGAGTAGCCACGTTTGAACGCCAGGACGCCCATCTCGCTTGCAAGGTGCGCGATCGGGTCCGGCACGCCCCGTGTCTTGAGGGCATTGGTCATTGCTGCTGCGAGGCCCACGCTCTTGAGGGCGTCGCGCTCCTGTAGCTCGGCGCTGGCTGCGATTGCTGCCTTCAGGCGGGGGCCGAGCTCACGGTTCATCGGGCCCATCGCGCTGGACGCCCGCTCGAGCCCGGCCGCGACCGCCTCGAGCGGGCTGGCGGCCTCCGGCGCCTCGGCGATCCCCTCGGCCAGCAGCCGGCTCAACACTTCTTGCCCCGCCACGAGGAGCTCGCGCTTGTCGGGGAAGTGCCGGAAGAAAGTGCTCTTCGTGACCCCGGCGCGCTCAGCGATCTGCGCGACCGTCGTGGCATCGTACCCCTGCTCGGTGAACAGATCCACAGCAGCTAGGACCATCCTCTGCCGCGCGCCAGGTTCCCATCGAGCCATGAGCCCATACTAGGTGATGCGACCTTTGTCCCGTCGCCCTGTTATAGTGATGGGACAAAGATCCCATCACTTCTGAGGAGAACCTCATGCGGGTCTTCGTCACAGGCGGCACCGGACTGATAGGTTCCACCGTCGTCGCCGAGCTACTCGGCAATGGCCACACCGTCCTCGCCCTCGCTCGTTCCGGCTCGTCCGCGACGGCCCTCGAGACCGCCGGCGCGGAGACCATCCGCGGCGACCTCGCCGATCGGGGCACGCTCCGCGCCGGTGCCGCTAAGGCTGACGGGGTGATCCACCTGGCCTTCGCCAACGACTTCAGCAGCCCCGCCGCCCTCGCTGCGGCCGTCGCTGCCGAGGGCGCCGCGCTTGCAGCCCTGGGCGAGGAGCTCACCGGCAGCGGCCGCCCCCTCATCACAGTCTCGGGTACGCCCTACGTCCCAGGCCGCGCCTCCACCGAGGCCGACCCGCTGCCGACCGCCGGGCCGGTCGGAGGTCGCAGCCGCTCTGTCACGGCGGTCCTGGACCTGGCCTCTCGCGGAGTCCGGAGCGCGGCCGTCCGCATGCCGCGCACAGTCCACAACGAGGGCAGGGGCGGATTCGCCGGCCTGCTGACCGACATGGCACGCCGCACCGGAGTGTCGGGCTATCCGGGCGACGGCGCCCTACGCTGGCCGGCCGTACACGCGCTTGACGCGGCCGTCCTCTTCCGGCTGGTCCTGGAGAAGGCGCCGGCCGGGACCGCGTGGCACGCCGTGAGTGACCAGGGCGACGCCGTGCGCGACATCGCCACGGTCATCGGCAGACGGCTGGGGCTCCCGGTCGAAGCGATACCGCAGGAGACCTTCGGCCCGCTCGGCCCGATCTTCGCGACCGACCAGCCCTCATCGAGCGCCCACACCCGGCAGACACTCGGCTGGGAGCCACGTCACCCAAGTCTGCTGGAGGATCTGGAGCACATCCAGCCCTGATCGCTCGCATCACGGCGCCCGGAGCGGCTGAAAACGTCCGCTCGTGCATGACAGGTCGAGTGCCGCGGGCACGGTAAGGACTCTGGCTATGCCAGATGGTCAGTCAGGAGCCGTCAGGTCCGTCGGCCGAGGATGGAGGCTGGCGGGAAGCTCGTCACAGAGGGCAACTTGAGCCTTCGCGCGCCCGCACGAATATCCGATCTGTGCGGACTTCGGCTCGATGCCGGTCACGACGCTAGCCGTCCAGATGCGGGCATTCCGTGCGTCCACGAGGCGGCGGACGGGGATCGCTGGTTACATCCTGGGGCTGACGGCCGTCGGTCCGGTCAGTCGAGGTAGTCCCGGAGGAGCTTGGATCGGGACGGGTGGCGCAGCTTGGACATGGTCTTGGACTCGATCTGGCGGATCCGCTCCCGGGTGACCCCATACGCCTTGCCGATCTCGTCCAGCGTCTTGGGCTGGCCGTCGGTCAGGCCGAACCGCATGGACACCACGCCGGCAGCTGCTCCTGCAGCAGGGTGAAGCTGACCGCCTCGCCGGGCTGGATCGCCTCGGAGTCCTCGATCAGGTCGCCGAACTCGCTGTCGCCGTCCTCGCCCAGCGGAAGGTGCAGGGAGATCGGCTCGCGGCCGTACTTCTGCACCTCGATGACCTTCTCCGGGGTCATGTCCAGCCCGGCCGCCAGCTCGTCCGGGGTGGGCTCGCGGCCCAGGTCCTGCAGCATCTGGCGCTGCACCCAGGCCAGCCTGCCGATGGCCTCGACTATGTGCACCGGAAGGCGGATCGTGCGGGACTGCTCGGCCATCGCCCGGGTGATCGCCTGCCGGATCCACCAGGTGGCGTAGGTAGAGAACTTGTAGCCCCTGGTGTAGTCGAACTTCTCCACGCCGCGGATCAGGCCCAGGTTCCCCTCCTGGATCAAGTCCAGGAACAGCATGCCCCGGCCGGTGTACCGCCTGGCCATCGAGACGACTAGCCGCAGGTTGGCCTCCACCAGGTGGTTCTTGGCCCTCCTGCCATCTTCGGCGACCTCCTCAAGATCGATGCTCTGGCCGGCCGGCAGCACTCCGCTGCCATCGGCCAGCTTCTCCTCGGCGAATAGCCCGGCCTCGATCCGCTTGGCCAGCTCGACCTCCTGCCCGGCGTCGAGCAGCGGCACCTTGCCGATCTGCCCCAGGTAGTCCTTCACCGGGTCGGCAGTAGCGCCGCCGGCTGTCACCCGGGCGGCGGGAAGGTCCTCGTCGCCATCGCCGGAAACCAACGGCTCGTCCTGGTTCTCCTCGCCGGCCGCCTGCAGCGGGTGGCCGGAAGCAGCCGCGACGTCGTCCTGGCCGGTGCCTGGCTCCTGCTCACCGGCCGCCGCCTGAGGAACGCAGAGCTCATCGTGGGCGGAGCCCGACTGCGACATTTCGATCGGAGCGGCTGGCAGCGGCCCGCCGATCTCAACGGCGTCGCTGTCCCGCCCGGACCCCACCGGGTCATTCAAGCCTATAACAGCGCCCATACCGTCGCTAATGGCGGCAGCGAGCTCTGGCTCCTGGGCCAGCCCGCGAGCAGCTCCGCCTGGCGCGACCTCGGCGCAGCGACCAGGTAGGTCCCGGGAGCAGGCGACCCGCACACGTCCAGCGGATGCCGTCCCGGAGCCTGCAGCACCTGCCACCGCGATCACTCGCCCGGTCGCCGGAGCGCAGCACGCCGTGCCGGGCTCGACGCCTGGCTGGCCGGGCTGGCTCGCGACACGGGCATCCTCTCCGGACATACAGGACAACAAGGCGGGAAACATACCGCTGAGACCGTGTTGTCTGCCAGCCGCCGCAGACGACAGGACAGAAAAGTAAAAGCGGCCGCCTCGCCCCACACTACGCGGATTCGAGGGCGGCTCGGACACTGCCAGGCGCCAGATCATCCAGATAGCTGCCGGATTTGCCCACACCCGCCCCGGGCCACCTGATCCCGGCGCCGTTGTCGGCCCAGCTTGCGCGGAACGGTTCAGGCCTGGGAGTTCTGCACTGCGGGCATTGGCGGATCTGCGGCTGGCGTCCGGCACGGGCATCCTCGGCTCGCACCGGAGAGCCGCTCCGCTCACGTCCTAGCTCGCCGTCGGCCACCTGAGGGGTTCGAGTTCACGGCGTCCTTGCTGTACGCAGCAGCCGGCATGACGTCGATCCGGCGGGACCCGGTCGTGGCCGGATGGCTGCTGGTGACCCTCTGTTTACCCGTGGCCGCCGCATCATATGTGTCCGGAGGTGCCTGATGCTCAGGAATCTGCGGGTACGGCGGGGCGTGCTGCAGACCCCGGTCATCCGGTACAGGCATCGGGGCACGGGCCGTACCGTAACCCTGGTCGGGGTTTGTCTTGTCCGGGCAGGTAGGTGACCTTGAGGCCGAGCTGTTCGTATATGACTGCCTTCACCGGTGGCTCAGCGTCGTGGATGACGTCGCGCAGATCGCCGAGGCCGGTGATCAGAGCGCAGATGTCGTCCTCGGTGAGCTAGCGGGCAGGCTTCGAGCGGTCCCGCGGGCGGCGATCGCTCCCATGGCGATCACCAAACGGGATGTGGGCGGTCACGGTATTCGTGATCGTTACACGCTCAGGGCTGGGAATCGAGTATTCGAGCGGTACAGGTCGCGGAGCGGAGCTCATCGTCACTGCTCCTGCTGGGCTCAGCACCCGTTCTGAGCGCACGTCCAGCTTACTGGGGTTGCCCGGCCGGGTGCCCGAACGCACGCGCGTCCATGGGCACCCGCAGGCGGGCGATCTCCGTCGCGCTGGTGATCGACGGCTGGGCGCGCGCCAGCGCCGAGTACAGGCCGTTCAGCGCGAGCAGTTCGGCGTGAGTCCCGGTCTCGGCGATCCCGCCGTCGTCCATGACGACGATCAGGTCCGCGTTGCGGATCGTGCTCAGCCGGTGCGCGATCACGATCGTCGTCGCGCTCATCGCGGCGAGGTTGCGGTAGACCATCTGCTCGGTGACCGTGTCGAGTTCGCTGGTCGCCTCGTCGAGCAGCAGGATCGCCGGGCGGACGGCCAGGGCGCGCGCGAGCGCGATCCGCTGCCTCTGCCCGCCGGAGAGCGAGGCGCCGCCGTCATGCAGGGGCGTGTCGTACCCGAGCTGCATGGTCTCTATGTCGGCGTCTATGCACGCGAGCCTCGCCGCTTCGACCACGCGCTCCAGCGGCAGGTCGGGGTCGGTCAGCGCGATGTTCTGCCGGATCGACGAGCCGAACACATAGGGGTGCTGGGTCACGATGCCAAGCTGCCGCCTGACCGACTGGACGTCGAGATCGGCCAGGTCCTGGCCGTCGAACCTGATCCGCCCCTCCGTCGGCCGGTAAAGGCCGAGCAGCAGGTGCGCGAATGTCGACTTGCCCGAGCCGGACCTGCCCACGATGCCGACATGCTGACCGGGCTTGATGTCGAGGCTGACGTTCCGCACCACGGGCGGTGACAGCGCACTGTAGCTGAACGACACGCACTCGGCACGTAGCGCCCCGGCGAGCGGCGCGGCTTGCCTCAGCCTCCGGCCCGGTTGCTCGCGCGGCGTGTCGAGCACGTCGTTGATCCGCTCCATGTAGCTGGCCAGAAGCTGTAGCTGCAGGCCGCTGCCCACCAGCGTGGCCAGCGGGCCGAGGAATCCGGCTGCCAGCGCGGCGGCGGAGAACATGGTGCCGAGCGAGAGGTTCCCGTCGGCCACCTCCAGCGTGCCGAGCAGCAGCACGAGCAGCGGCGACCCGACATTTAGCGTGCTCATCACAGCATCGATGGCCGCGCTCAGCCGCCCGCGGGTAAGGTCGATGCTGACCTGCTTCCTGAATAGCGCGCCCCAGTGTGCCGCGGCCCGCCGCTCGGCGCCGGCCGCCTTGAGCGTCTCGATGCCGGCCAGCAACTCGTAGGCGTAGCTCTGCGAGTCGGCCTGAGCCTGCAGGCTGTCCGACATCAGCCGCCGGTTCCTGCGCCAGGCCGCGACCAGCGTCCCGACCTCGATTGTGGCGAGCGCGAGGACGAGAAAGCCGAGCGGAGGGCTGACGAAGAGCAGCAGGATTAGGTAGAAGCCGGCGAAAACCCCGTCCAGGACCGCAGACAACGACCCGCTGGTGAGGATCTCGCGCACCGACGAGTTGCTCTGCATCCGCATCATCAGGTCACCGGACGACCGGCGCAGGAAGAACGCGTAAGGCAACTCGACCAGGTGGTCGACGAAACCCGTGGTCAATCCCATGTCGAGCCTTGTCCGAAGCTCGAGCAGCAGGTTCCCGCGCAGGAACGCCGCCAGCAACTGATAACCGATCACCAACGCCACGCCGATGGCGAAGACAGTCAGGAGATGATGGTCATCGCGCGGCTCCACCTGGTCGATGACCAGGGCGGTCATCAGCGGTAGCGCGAGCGCGGAGACCCGCAGGATCAGCGAAGTCACGACGATCCTGGACAGACTCGCGGTCTGTCCGAGAACCGGGCGCAGATACCGCCAGGTTCCCTTCGCCGGCGGGCCGCCGGGCACGAAGTCAGGCCCCCGGCCGACCCTGAGCGCGACCCCTGTATAAGCGCGGTGCAATTCGTCCTGCCTGACGAACCGCCTGCCGAGTGCCGGGTCGATGATCCGTATCCCGCGGCGGGTCACCCGTTCGAGCACCACAAAGTGGTTGAACTCCCAGTGCAGGATCGAGCCGCGGGACAGCAGCCTCAGGCCGGGCAGGTCCACCTGCACGCCGCTTGCGGCCAGCCCGTACGCACGGGCCGCGTGCAGGATCGCGAGCGCGGTGACGCCGTCGCGCCCGGTCCCGGTCGCCTCGCGCAGTTCGTCGAGCGGCACCCGCCGACCGAGGTAGCGCAGCGCCATCGCCAGGCAGGCGGCACCGCAATCGGCCTCCTCCATCTGCCGCACCACCGGCACACGCCGGATCACGATCCGGCCCCGCGGATTCCGAGCATCACTTGGAGCTCGCTGGCCAGGAGCGTCGCGACCGGCTCGGAGCCGACGATGACGTTCATCGGCGTGATCTTGCGCGCGGCCCAGTCCGCCCAGGCCGCACTGCCGTCCCGCGCGGCTCCGCTAACCTCCGCCGCGGTGCCGGCTGTCAATCGGCCAGTCAGCAGGATGCTCGGCTGTGCCGGCGGCGTCAGTCCGGCTCGCCGGACCAGGTTGGGGTCGGCCAGCCGCACCTGCGCCCAGGTGACCCGCACCACCCGGGACCTGGGGAGTTCGAGCACGACGTCGAGGTCCTTGGAACGGGCCAGGTCGGGAAGCACCGCGACCGGGAGCAGCGCCGCGAACCGGTCGCCCGGCTCTGTGATGACCGCAGTGCCGTAGTCGCATTGCGCGGTCCTGCCCGTCATCACCACGACGATCCCGACCGCGACGAGGCCGAGCCCGAGCCGGTACAGCCGCCTGATCCAGGCCGTGCCCAGGTGTATCTCGATCTCGGGAGCGCGCAGATCGCGGGCGCGGGATTCCAGCGCCTCGCCGCGAAAGATCGCTCCGTCCCGGCCCGCGGCTTGTGCCGGCCACGACCGGCTTGGGCGCGTCTGGGACGGCGGGGGCCCCGACTTAGGCCGTGCCCGCGCTCGCGTCCTGCTGTGCCGGCCGCTCACCCAGCGTCCCTGGCGGCACGGGAGGCGTACAGTCGGTCGAGCATCTCGTACAGCACGAACTCCTGGGCCCGTTGCGCCGATCTGAGCAAACGGTTGGCGTGCATGTGGGCGAAGCTCATCGCCACTTCGGGCAGCCCCTGCCCGGCGCCGGTGCCCGCGACTGCGCGGATCTGGCTCGCCGCCGTGGCTATCGACGCCGACCGGAGGTCCAGTGCGCGCACGCAGTTGGCGATCTGGCCAGGCAGGTCGCCGTCCGCGCCGAACAGAACCTCGAGGCCCGCCCGGTGCTGGCGGAGCCTGGCGCCGACCGCGCGCTGGAATTCGCCGCCAGCACCGAACTCGCGCCCGTAGCCCTGGATGGCGCGCCCGGCTATCGCCCTGCGCTGCGCCAGAGTCAGGCCGAGGTCGCGGAAAAGCTGGTCGATCCCGCGCAGCGCCAGCCGCCAGCGCAGGTCGGGGCCGGCGTCCCCGGGCAGTTCCCGCATGATCGCGACGACCGCTTCGCTGTCGGCGTGGAACACGCGCTCGGCGTATCCGATGGCCAGGTCGCCGCCGTACCTCTCCACCTCCCGCTCGTAGGTGTCCAGCTGGATCCGCCAGAGCTGACCGGTACGCAGCAGCGGCTCGGCAAGATCCCTGAGCCGCGGCAGCATCTCGCCGAGCAGCACGTCGGCCGGGCCGTGCAGCCGGAGCCTGATATGCCAGTCCGGGTCGCCGTACCTGACGAAATGCCAGCTGTCTATGCTCCCGGCCGCCAGCGAGGCGGCCAGCAGCGGTGCGGCGAGCAGCAGTACCTGATCTGCCGTCGCCGGACCGGTGAACAGCTTGACGTACAGCCATTCAGATCCCGGTGGGAAGCGCCGCTCGACCGGTGCTCGCGTCGACATGTTCGCCGGACGCCCAGGCTGGGGCGGATGGATCAGCTCCGCTGACCGGGCCAGGTCTGGTGACCGGGCCGGGTCCGATGCGGGCTCTGACGGGCCTGGCCGCGGCGCGGACCGCACGAAAGGCACGACAACCTGGTGCGTGAAGTGCCCTTGCGGACCGGAAACGGCGAGCTGACCCGGTCCTGGCAGGAATTCGACAACCCTGGCTGATACTCGGCGCCGGACCTGATGTGCCAGCGACTCCACGCAGAGCACGTTGTCCAGGTCGGTGAGGAGTTCGTTGTCGGCGTCGGCGAGCGCGATGTACCTGGGCAGCCCGAGCCGCGCGCGCAGTTGCCGCACGGCATGGAACTGCGCCGCGCCGCGCGGCAGGCCGAACGCCGCGAGGTCCGGCTCGCCAAGGTTCCACATCGCCCTGGACAGCACGGCGCGCCCGCTGATGACCCGCGGCAGGAACGGGACGTGCCCGAGCGGCCCCCAGTCCCAGATCACCCCCGGCGCCACGCCCTGATGCTGGAGGGCGCACAGGAAGCGGTAGACCCCGAGCCCGCCATGCGCATAGTTATGCGCCGAAGTCAGCCGCGGTATCACCTCGCGCGCCAGCCTGCGTGAGCGCAGCACGATCCGCTCGCCCTGAACGGAAACGAGCAGGTCGGAGAGCGGAAGCTGGCGGCGGGACGGCGCGCCGGATCTGCCGAGGTACGGGATCTCGTAGCCGCGCAGAACTGGCCGGCTCAAGATGTTGCCCGTCCTGCCCTGCGGCAGGTGCACGACCTCGGCGAAGATAGCGTCCTGGCTGGCCATCTCCTCGGCCCGCAGGTGCGCCTCGGTGAACTTGCGCAGGTCGCCATCGGCGTGGCAGAACCTGCCGAGCAGCCTGGCCCCCGACGGTCCTCCGGCCGAGCCGATCAGCACCTGGTAGTCGCCGCGGCCGATCGCTTCCCCGGACTCGGCGATGACCGCGGCGACCACCTCGAACGCTCCGGGCAACGGCGGGTCGCCAGGTGCGCGCAGGGCATCAGCCTCGTCCGAATCGATCCTGATCTGCTTGCTACCGTCCGTGATCGCGCGCGTGAGCTTGCGGTGCAGGAACGCGTCCCTGGCGGCCCACGATCGCTGCCGCTCGGGCGGGCGCCCGAGCGGCAGCCCGGCCAGCAGCGGCGCGCCGTCGGCTCCCGCGCGGCCGGACGGGGGGAATCCGATTCCGGTCTCCTCGTCGAGCACCTGCGCGAGTGGCATCTCCCTGGTCTCGTACCTCCGGGCGAACCGCTCGCGGAAGCTGGCCAGCGCGTTGTCGTCGCGGTGCGGAGCGAGCGCGTGCAGCGTCCGGGCGCCGCGCAGGATATCGGCGACGACCACCGCGGCCAACGTCGCCTCGGCGCCGGGCTTGACGAGGTCGACCTGCACGAACCGGGACGGGTCCGGCTTCACGGGCATGCCGTCTAGGAGGGCGGCGACCTCGCGGTACCGCTGCGGCGGTGCGCCGACTCCGCGAGCGTCGATGGCCGCCAAGCCTGCCACCGCCCGGCTGAGCTTCTCCCCGATCCAGGCGGTCGCCGGGCGGGACGCCAGCGTCGCGGCCAGCGTCGCCGCCGGCGGCGGGCCGGTCAGCTGCGGCTGGCTGTCCGCTTCGAGCAACTGGCTGTCGACCAGTTCTCCGAGGTATTCCGCTGCTTCGGCCTCGCTGATGTCGGCACACGTCAGCGCGCCCGCCAGCACGTCCAGGCGCTCGCCGTCACGTGCGCGAGCCAGGGTCTGGGTCAGATACGACGTCTTGCCGACGGCCACCAGGTGATAGGACCGGCCGGTCGCAGTGTAGCGGGCCTCAGCGAACAGCAGGCGGTCACCGACCTCATACAGACTGGAGTTCGGCCGGTAGCGAAGGCCCGGGCGCAGCTTGGGGTCGGCCTCGATGGCCCTGGCCAGCGTCCACAGGTAGTCCATGTCAAGGCGGGTCTGGCGGCGGAAGCTCTCGCTGCCGCGCAACCGCAGCGAGGTGGCAGCGCCGATGGTGCCTGTCGTGCAACCGGCGAACAGGCCAAACGGGGTGGGCCGCGCGGCTGCGCGCATGAGGTAGGCGATCAGGGCAACCTCCGCGCGGTGGCCGCGATCGCTGTCGGGGTCCTTGCGCCACAGGTCGATAGCCGCTTCCAGGCTCGGCGAGGCGACGAAGACGGCCTCGCGGAAGGCTGGCTCGGCGACGATCTCCTCGAGCCGGGACCGCAGCCTGAGCCGGTCACCCGCGATCGCCTCGCCGAGCGCGGCCGGGTCATCCGCGACTGCCGGGGCATCAAGCCCATGGCTCCATCTGGCCACGGCCGTGAACGGTAGCAGCGGGGTGCGGAGCACGAAGAACCCCGACGGCTCAGCCAGGTCCGATACCCGGGCTGTGGTCACGGCGCGCTCACGATCACATCCAGGCCGGTGCTGACCAGCAGCATCTGATCCCACACCGGTTCGGCTGGCACGCAGCCGGCCAGCAGCACCAGCGCGACTCCGGCCGCGCCCTCGAGCAGGCCGGGCCCGTTCCAAGGGGCCGGTCCGCCGTCCGCCGTGAGCGCACGGGCGCACGCCGCCAGTGTCCGCTCCATCCAGAACACGGCGGCGGCGGCGAGTTCGGCCTCACCGGTCATCTGATATAGCCGGTTGAACAGGTGCGCCAGGCCCGCGGTGCCGTGGCAGACCCCGGCGCCTGTCACTCCGGTAAGTCCCGGCGGCCGCCTGGCGGCGCTGATCGCGAGGTCGGTCCCTGTCCGTTCCCAGCCTGGCTCGGCAGCATCGCGCGCCGCGAGCAGCAGCGCGATCGCGACCCCCGGGTTGCCGTAGCACCATGCGGTCCTGGCTGGTGCCGGCTCGACATCGCGCGCGACAAAGGACGGGATCGTGGTGCCCGCCGGCGAACCGATCAGACGCGCGGTGAGCCACCGCACGGCGTCGTCAAGCAAGGCGCGGACGGCGGGCCCGCCGACGCCGAGCGCCCAGGCCCGCGCGAGCAACGGCAGCAAGCCGGCCATGCCGTGGGCCACGCCAAGGTCCACGCCGCCGGTCGGATACGACTGCGCCCGCCGCCCGGCAAGGCCTGACTCGCCCGTCCACCAGTACGCGCCGTCGGCTTCTGACCTGGCCCGGCCGGCCAGGCGCTCGAGCACGCCGGCCAGGCAATCCGCTGCTGCGGGGCGTGGCCACCTGGCCAGCGCGTAGACGCCGATGCCGGCCAGCCCGTCGATCAGGTCGTACGGACCGTCCTGCGGGTATCGCGGCACGGCGCGGGCGAGCGCCAGGTCGATCTCGTCGTTGCGGTCCTCGACACCGCCGGGCAGCAACCGGTCCACCAGGCCTGCCGACCAGGCGATACCGGTGAATCCGGCGTAGAGCGACATGCTCAGGGGCAGGCTCGCCATAATCTCGACCGCTCTGTCGAGACAGGCGGTCGCCAGGCCCGCCGCCTGCTCGTCCGCGAGCACCTGGGCCGCGACCGCATGGCAGACAGCGAACCCGGCCGAACCAGCCGCCAGGCTCGCGCCCCGCTGATCGGTGGCGCGAGGCGCGGGCATCGACCGGATCAGCGCGGTCGCGCATTCCAGCGCCTCCTCCCGCGTTGGTCCGGTGAGCAGAGGGCGCCATCCCATAGACATCTCCCAACGAGCCCGCCGCCAGGCGTGCCGCGGCACGACAACCGAAATGCAGATCGCTAATGCCACGGGATATTACGCTGAATGGCGCAACTGGGAAGCTTAATTAACTGGCCCCGTGCCGAAATGCTGCTACGACACGGCGATGTCCTGGTCATCGCTGACCAGGACATCGCTCCAATTGCGACTTGTCCCACTCAGGCCACCATTTCAGGAACAACCTGAGCGTCACAACCGTATCCGTGCCCTAGCGGACTAAAGGCACAACACGCTTTCGCAGACGGCGCTCTCGCAGACACCGCTATGGCAGAGCACGGTGTCCACGCACCCGATGGTTCCCGTGCCGCCCACGACGCTGGAAAGGTCCTGGTCGTCGAGGCTGCGCAGGGTCTCCTTCGAGAGCACGAGCTTCTTGGCCAGTTTGTCCATGTATTTCTCCCCGGAACTCGGACGGATAACCAACGACCGAAATCGTATCAGCCGCTTGTTGCGGTCCACAGCATACAAGGTCCGCGTACGCTGGACCCCCAACGCGCCGACAAGGTCTTCTATGAGGTTATTCACGGGGGACCGTCCGGCTGGCAACAAAATATGACAAATAACGCGGTGCCTACATGAAAGGCGGCCTGCTTCCCGAAAGGATTGGGTTTTCTACACTCAGGCCAGAAGAAACGGGCCGCACATGGTCGCCGTGCGGGTGCCGAAACGGATCTGTGTCGCACTTTCGGTGGTGGCTAGATGTGGTGATGTGTCACGATCAGTCACCATTAATGGCATGGAGCTGCGACCGGACGGGTGCGCGGTTATGACAAGCGGACGACGGCGGATGTGCCCGCCGCCGGGTGCTGGTGAAAGGTGAGGGTCCGCCGGATGCGGTGCCCGGTCCCGGGCTGCCAGGTGCAAACCTTCCGCGAGCAGGTCCCGGTTGCGGACTGCTTGTGTCGTCCACGAGCCGTCTGGATTCGTGGTGGCGCCGACCAGGTGGACGCGGCGGGTGCCGTGCTCGGCGGCGCAGGACCGTGTTCTCGTAGATCGCGTCGGGGAAAGCTACCGGCTTGCCACGCTCAATACGACTGTTCTATAACTCTCTCATGAGTTCTATAACAGTCACCTCGAGCGCCGGCCAGCCTGCAGGTCGGTTCGGCGGCTACGGTGGGCGATACGTGCCGGAATCCCTGATCCCCGCCTGCCAGGCGGTAGCGGATGCGTTCGCACAGGCCTGGGCCGATCCCGGGTTCCGGGGCAGCCTCGCCCGGCTACTCTCTGCGTACGCGGGCCGCCCCACCCCGCTGACGCCTGCCCTGCGGCTGTCGGCCGAACTTGGCGTGACCGTTCTGCTCAAACGGGAAGACCTGACGCACACCGGCTCCCACAAGATCAACAATGTGATGGGACAGGCGATGCTGGCCCGGCGCATGGGGCGTGCGCGGCTGATCGCCGAGACCGGCGCGGGCATGCACGGCGTCGCGACCGCGACGGCGGGCGCCCTGCTTGGGCTGCCCGTGAAGGTCTTCATGGGCGAGCGGGACGTGGAACGCCAGGCGCACAACGTGTTCCGGATGCGACTGCTGGGCGCCGAAGTCATCCCGGTGACCACTGGCAGCCGTACGCTCAAGGATGCCACCAGCGCGGCGATGCGCCACTGGGTCGCCGACGCCGACGAGGCGTACTACTGCGTGGGTTCGGTCATCGGCCCGCACCCCTACCCGACGATGGTGCGCGAGTTCCAGCGCGTCATCGGCGACGAGGCCCGGCGGCAATGCGCGGCCGAACTGGCCGCCGCTGTCCCTGATTACGTCGTCGCCTGCGTCGGCGGGGGCAGCAACGCATTGGGGACCTTCGCGGGCTTCGTCGATACGGCCGCAAGGCTCGTCGGTGTCGAGGCCGAAGGCGGTTCCGGTGCCTCGAACGGCGAGATCGGCGTACTGCACGGCTTCCAGTCGCTGTTCCTCCAGGATGCACACGG
>WNFJ01608488.1_pt1 | contig 18116 bp, 17 predicted proteins | sample 5400461 | NCBI WGS metagenome assembly WNFJ01 (sample SAMN13153349, study PRJNA577476) | soil metagenome | isolation source: 115 cm saprolite on Douglas fir-dominated hillslope | place: USA:California | collected 2013-09-17 | reverse complement strand
TCGGAGACGGCGAACTTGTACAGCACCGCGGCGGCGATGAAGGACACGGTGTCGGAGACCAGGATCGTCCGCCGGGCCCGCTGCCAGCCGCGTTCCACCCCGGCCCGCAGCGACTTGCCGTCTCTGACCTCGTCCCGCAGCCGCTCGAAGAACACCACGAACGAATCCGCGGTGATCCCGATCGCCACGATCAGGCCCGCGACGCCGGCCAGCGAGAGCGCAAAGCTCTCGTAGAGGCTGAGCAGCACCACGGCCAGGTAGGACAGCAGGGCCGCGACCGCCAGGCTGGAGATCGCCACGATGCCAAGGCCCCGGTAGTACAGGAACGCGTAGATCACCACGAGCAGCAGGCCGATCGCGCCGGCGAGCAGGCCGGCGTGCAGCTGGGACGAGCCGAGCTGCGCGGAAATCGACTGCGCCTGCTCCGGCTGGAAGGTCAGCGGGAGCGCGCCGTAGTTCAGGACGTTCGCCAGGCTGCCGGCCTGCCTCTGGGTGAACGTGCCCTGGATCGTGGCCGTGCCGGTGTTCAGTACCGCCGCCATGTACGGCACCGCGACCGGGGTGCCGTCCAGCACGATCGCGAAGTAGTCCAGCTCCGAGCTTGGCGACGAGGTGCTCGCGTTGTAGTAGTTGTCGTACATCTTCGTGCTCAGCGCGCCGAACGCCGTGGTGCCCTGCCCGTTGAAGGTCAGGCTGACCCACCAGCCGCCGTTGGTCTGCAGCTGGGTCGACGATCCGCCCAGCCTGAGCATCTGGCCGGTCACCGTGGACTTGTCCAGCGCGTACTTCTGGCCCTGGTAGCAGGTGACGATCGGGGTATTCGTGTTGTCCCAGTTATTCGGGTCACTACCGTAGATCGCTGACTGCCATTTCTTGTTGGCGCAGTTCAGCTTGTCGAACTGGGCCTTGACCGCCGGACTGAGCAGGCTGGCCTGGCCCTGGGCGGCGGGGTCAGCGGTCGTGGACAGCTGGGGGGTCTTCGATGTCGATGAGGTGGCCAGGTTGGAGGCGGAGAGCAGTACCTCGCGGAACCGGAGCTGGGCGGTGGTGCCCACCAGGCCGACCACCTGCGGCGCGCTCTTGCCGGGCACCGTGACGTTGATGAGATCCGTGCCCTCCGGGACCACCGTCGCCCCGTTGAAGCCGGCCCCATTGACCCGGCTGTTCATGATCGACACCGCGGTGCCCATGTCGGCCGCGAGCTGGCTGGGTTTCGTTCCGCTGGGCGGGACGGCCCGGAGGGTCACGGTGGTACCGCTGGAGAGGTCGAGACCAAGGCCCACCCTGAACCGCTTGTGCCAGTTCGCGGGCTGGAACGTGGAGCCGGCCAGAACGCCGAGCAGCAGGATGACGATCAGCGCGACCAGCGTCCCGAGGAGGCGTCCGGGCCGCGACGTGGTGGTTGGGGGTGCCACTTTCTCGCTCGTCCTTTAGATCGATAGGGCCTGCGGCAGCTCGGTAAAGGGGCCTGCCTCCGCTAGAGGTTGCGGTCCTGCGGGTTCCAGTCGTCGGCCCGGGGGCTCGTGCTCGTTCCTGGGGGCGCTGGGCCGGGGCCGGTACCGTTGACGCCGCCATTCTTGACCACTCTATGCCCAAGGGCTGGCACGTCAGCGACCCTCGGCGTACCAGCATGACCCTCGTGGGCCTACCCTGCGGCTATGGATTCCTGGCGTGCTGCTGTTGTTCCCGAACTGCCGGGACGAGGTCCCGAGACGCTCCTGACGGACAGCGCGACGGGTGAGCTGGTGCAGGCGGCAGCAGTGCGCGCCGCGACGCTTTACGCATGCGGGATCACGCCCTATGACGCGACGCACATCGGGCATGCGGCTACGTTTCTCGCCTGGGACCTGCTGGTCCGGGCCTGGCGGGATGCCGGCCACGAGGTCAGCTACGTGCAGAACGTCACCGACGTGGATGATCCGCTCCTGGAACGCGCTGCCCGCGACGGGGAGGACTGGAGAGCCCTGGCCGACCGGGAGATCGCCCGGTACCGCTCCGACATGGAGGCGCTGCGGCTGCTGCCCCCGACCCACCTGATCGGGGCGGTGGAGGCGCTGCCGGACATCGAGCGGTTCATCAGCCTGCTCGCCGATCGGGGCGCCCTCTATGACCTGGACGGGGACCTGTACTTCTCCCGGGCTTGCGACAGTGCGTTCGGCTCGGTGTCGGGGCTTGATCGCGGCGAAATGCTGGTGCTCTCGGCGGAGCGCGGGGGCGACCCGGACCGGCCGGGCAAGAAGGATCCGCTGGACGCCCTGGTCTGGCTGGCCGCGCGGCCGGGTGAACCTTCCTGGGAGGCCCCATTCGGCCCCGGCAGGCCTGGCTGGCATGTGGAATGCGCGGCGATAGCCACGCGGTATCTCGGCCCGGTGTTCGACGTCCAGGCCGGCGGCACCGACTTGATCTTCCCGCATCATGAGCTGAGCGCCTCGCACGCCCGGGTCGCGCTGGGGGAGGGCATGCCAGCCATCGCGGGCTCAGGGGCCGGCGGTGCGGCGGCGGCTGCCGACGGTGCTGGCGCTGACAGTGCCGACGCCGACGGTGGTGCGTTCGCGCGCCACTATGCGCACGCCGGGATGGTGCGCCTGAACGGGGAGAAGATGTCGAAGTCGCTCGGCAACCTGGTGTTCGTGTCCTCCCTGCTGGCGGAGGGCACCGACCCGATGGCGGTGCGGCTCGCGCTCCTCGCGCACGGTTACCGGCACGACTGGGACTGGACTGAGCAAGGTCTGGCCGCCGCGGTGAAGCGACTGGCCCGCTGGCGCCAGGCGGTGCGCACCGCATCGGCTGGGCCGCTGCCGCCAGCGGAGTCTGTGCTGCCAGCGGAGTCCGGGCCGCCAGCGGTGTCCGTGCCGGCAGCGGAGTCCGTGCTCGCGGCCGTGCGCGAGCGGCTCGCCAAGGACCTCGACGCACCGGGCGCACTGGCTGTCGTGGACCGTTGGGCTGACGCTGTCATCGCAGCGGGGTCAGCCGCGCCCGCCACCGTCGGCACGGGCAACACCAGTCCAGTCGCCAGGGACGAGGCGGATTCGTCGGGCCGCCGCGCCGGCACGGCCCGCTCGTCGCGTTCGTCCGCCCAGCTAGTCCGTGACACCGTGGACGCGCTGCTCGGCATCGCCCTCTGAAGCCGTGCGGACAGCCCACTGCCGCCGTACGCCGTTTCGGGAGCTGTAGCAATCCCGGGGTTCGTGCCGGTCCCACACCGCTGGGTGGCCCGAGCGTGAGATCCCCTCGGGCCACCCAGCGGTCCCAACCGGCGCAAACCCCGGGTTGCTATGGTCAGCCGGGGCGTGATCTTGGCACCAGCTGCGGGGAGAACCGGCTGACCGGGGCATGATTCTCCCGGCAGGTGTGCTGGTTGAGGTCAGAGCGATATCGTGATATCGAGAAGTGATATCTAGCGGTTGTTCTTTCCCCGGAGTCGATGATGACCGAACCGCCGACGGACCCCAGTGCCACACCCGACCCGCAGCCACATCCGGATCCCGTCGAATTGCTCGTCCGGGCCGTGGGGCAGCTGGATCCCGCAGACCGGGACCGGGTGCTCGCCTGGCTGCTGCGCCGGGACGCGGGCTGGACGGCCGCTGCCTGGGCCGCTCCGGCGGCGCCCGAGGCTACCGCCCGCCGCCGTCCGATGTGGCTGACTCCCGATTCGCAGTCCGTACGTGCACTGGCGCAGGCGGACATCACGCTCAGCCTGCGCGCATCATCACCGCCCGCGGCCCAGCAGATGGTCCCGGTCCGCTTCTCCACAGACCAGCACGCCCAGCTGCGCGAATGGTGCGCAGAACACGGATTCTCCATGGCCACCGTGATTCGTGGTCTTGTCGCCCGGTTCCTCGAGGGCCAGCTTCCAGGGCGCGCCTGACAGCGGGCACCGGGGCCACAGGGGACAGAGCCGTCAGCGGACTCCGCGGGGACGGAACTGGACGCTGATCCGCGGCCCGGTGGGCCTCGCGGTCTTGGGTATCGCGTGTTCCCACGTGCGCTGGCAACTGCCGCCCATCACGATGAGGTCGCCGTGGCCGAGGTGATGGCGCAGCGTGCGGCCGCCGCCTCGCGGCCGGAGCAGCAGCGCACGGGGGGTTCCCAGCGAGACGATCGCGACCATGGTGTCCGCGGTCGCGCCACGCCCGATGGTGTCTCCATGCCACGCGACGCTGTCCCGGCCGTCCCGGTACAGGCACAGGCCCGCGGTGCGGAACGGCTCACCGAGCTCCTCCCGGTAGTGCGTGCTCAGCGCCTGCCTGGCTTCCTCAAGCGCGGGGTCGGGGAGCGACTCGCGCTCGCCGTAGAAGCACAGCAGCCTGGGGACGTCGACGACCCGGTCATACATGGGGCGTCTCTCGGCGCGCCACGGTACGTCACTGAGTAGCCGGCTGAACAGCTCGCCGGCCCCCATCATCCAGCCGGGCTGGATATCGATCCACGCCCCAGCACCGAGGATCGTCCGCCGCAGTGATGACCCGAGCGCGCCCGGCGACGCCTCGTCGCAGAGGTCCAGCAGCGAACCCTGCAGTGCCGGCCCGGGGGAGCGACCCCCCGGAGCACCCCGAGATGGTCCGGTCATGCGTTCGAGTGTAAGCCATCCTTCAAACACAAGTTCGATCATCCCCCGAGCAGGTTCGCCGCGACCCTGCCACTGTGTGAGGATGTCCGACCGTGGAAGCTGTCGATGTGAACACCTCTGCCGATGACGGCGAGGAGAGGCGCGACGTCAGGAGCTGCTCGGCCGGGTCGCCGACGACCTCGCGGACAACGGCCTGGTGGACTTCTCGCTCCGGCGGGCCGCGCGGGCGGCCGGCACCACGCACAAGGTGCTGCTCTACCACTTCGACGGCGCCGACGACCTGCTCCGGCAGGCCATGCTCCAGCTGCGCGAAAGGCGCATCGGTAGCGCGCTGGCCGCCGCCACCCGAGGACCGGCAGGCCGGCCGCTGGCGGCACGGGTGCGCGCGGTGGGAGCCGTCCTCATGGGAGAGGAGTCGGGTCTGCGGGTGCTCGAGCAGGCCATCGGCCTGGCGATGTACGACCCCGAACGCTATGCCGCGCTCGGCCGGGAGGCGTGGCAGCAGTACCTGCCGCCGCTGCTGTCCGTCCTTCCGGAGGGCTGGTCCGACCAGCGCAAGCTCGAGGTCGCCGAGATGATCCTCGCGGTGCTCCAGGGCTTCCGGGTGGACTGGTTGACCAGCGGAGATACCGCGAGAGTCGCCGCGGGGTTCGAGGCCTTGACCCGTGCGCTGGAGCGGGAAGAGGCCGCCGGGGAGTAATCGCCTTGGGCTCGGCCCGCTCCGTAGCGCAATCGGCCCGGCTGGACAGTTTGCGAACCACGTGGTTCATTTCAAGGAAGGATTAATCTCGTCCACTTGGAGGTCGGCGTGCGGGGGTCTGTGGAGCGGGAAAGGGTTCGTTTCGTCAGCGGCGACACCGAGTGCGCTGCCTGGCACCATCCGGGAACCAACGGCGCCTGCGTGATCATGGCCGGAGGGTTCGCGGTGACCAAGGAGCCGGGTACCCACCCGTTCGCGAAGCGATTCAACGATGCCGGGTTGACGGTCCTCGCGTTCGACTATCGCCGGCCGTTCCTGGGCGGCTACGAGCGGGCCGTCGAGGCCGAGCTGTCCTTCCTGCGCCGGCACCTGCTTGATCATTCGCGCGCGGACGGCCCAGGCTCCATCGCTGCCGAGGCCGCGCCGCACTCAGGCGGACGGGCATGAAGGAGGTCGAGCTGTCCGCCGGGACGATCGAATACCTGGACACCGGCGGCGACGGGCCCGCGCTGGTGTTCTTGCACGGGCTGATGATGGACGCCTCGCTGTGGGACGGACCGATCGCTGATCTGTCCGCCGAGCACCGATGTGTGGCACCGACGCTGCCGCTTGGCGCGCATCGTCACGCGATGCACGCCGACGCCGACCTGTCGCTTCCCGGGATAGCCCAGCTGGTCGCAGAGTTCCTTGACCGCCTCGATCTGCATGACGTCACCCTCGTTGGCAACGACACCGGCGGGGCGCTGGTCCAGCTGCTCATGCGCGACGGCGCCGCACGCGTGGGACGGGTTGTGCTCGCCTCATGCGAAGCGTTCGACAACTTCCCGCCCGGGCTGACGGGCAAGACGCTCGTGCTCACCGGCAAGCTCTCGCCCCGGATGTTCGGGCTGTTCATGCAGCAAATGCGGTTCCGGCCGCTCCGGCGGCTCCCGATCGCGTTCGGGTGGCTGACCCTGCGAGGAGACGCGGCTACCGCCCGGTGGATGACGCCGGTCCTGACGCAGCCTGAGATCCGCCGCGACACCGTGCGAACACTACGAGCAGCGGCGGCAGATACCCACTTCCTGCTTGAGGCGGCCGAACGCTTGCCGGGCTTCAACCACCCCGCCCTCGTGGTCTGGGCCAGCGCAGACCGCGTGATGCCACCCGAGCATGGCCGGCGCCTCGCCGAACTCCTCCCGCAAGGACAGCTGGTCGAGGTAGAAGACAGCTACACACTCATCCCGCTGGACCAGCCAGCGAGACTCGCTCAGATCATCCGGGAGTTCACCCGCGAGACCGGACAGACCCCGCGGGCGTCAGGCGCCCAGCATGATGTCGGCCTGCTGTAGCAAGTGATGCACCGGGTCCACCACGACCCCCAGGATGAGCCTGGCGGTCTCCCCGTCCAGCTCCACCGTGCTTCTTGTCTCACCGTTCCCGCTGACGTACGCACCCGGGCGGCAGCGGCCGGCCCAGGCAGCGGCTACCCGGAGCTGGCGCAACAGCAGTGTGGCATCCACCGAACCCGACGCCGGCAGGGCAGGCCGGCGGTCGTGCGGAGGGTCGTTCAGCAGGTTAATGATCGATTCGAGCATGTGCCCGAGCGCTGAGTCGGGGGCTGGCGGCACCGCGAGGGCGAGCGACTGGACGCGGGGCCGGCGTTCCGGGGTGAGCCGGATCTCGGCCTGCACCACTCCGCGCTCACCGCGCAGCCACCACCGGCAGTGCGCGGGGGAGTCATACTCGGCGGGCCGGCCAGGATCGTCGCGGAACTCCCCGATGCGCTGGCGGATCAGCTCGATCGTGGACCGGCGCTCAGGGAATGGCTCGTCCTGGGCGACGTTCTCCGAGAACAGTGGGCCCGCGGCAGCGTCATCCCAGGACTGCAGGAGCCGGCTCACCGCCTGTTGCGCGAGGCGCGTCTGCGGCCACGGGCCGCCCGGGGCTGGCGCCGGGCCTGCGACTCGCGGCTGGCCCCCGGCGGCCTGCGGTCTCTGCCGCAGCACCGCGTCGAGCATCTGCTCACCGAGCGGGTGCGCGCCCGCATAGGTGCTGTTCGCCAGGACGATCACGCCGATCCCGGTCCCCGGGTGCCAGCGCATGTGACTGCCAAAGCCGGGGTAGCCGCCGCTGTGCTGGATGATCCGGCCATGGACGCGGTCCTCCTCGACGAAAAGCCCGAAGCCGTAATTGGCTGGGCCGCAGTCCCCCACGAGCCGCGACGGCCCGCGCTGCACCGGCCCCACCTGCGACAGCTGCATCTCACGCCGGGCCGTGCGGCCCAGCGGATGCGGCCCGCCGGCGGCATTCTCGCCCGGGGGAACGCGGCCGCGAAGCCGCCCACCCAGCGGGCGAGGTCGTGCAGGCAGCTGAACACCCCGCCCATCGGGGCGAACGCCCCGTAGGGGTCAGGCACCAACTCGGCCCATCCGGCGCCGTCACGGCTGTACCCGCGGGCCAGTTGCGCCGTGGGGAAGTCTGCGGCCTCGAATCCCGTCCGGGACAAGCCGAGGGGGCGCAGCAGCCGGTCCCGCACGAACTCCGGGTACCCGGAGCCCGCCGCCGCGGCCACGACCCGGCCGAGGATCGCGTAACCCAGGTTGGAGTACTCGAAACGGGTGCCAGGCGCCCAGGCGAAGCTCACGCCGCCGCTGAGGAACTCCGAGAATTCCTCAGCCGGCGTGCCCTGCTGGCGGTCCCCCCACGGGTCATCGGTCGGGAAGCCGGCCGTCATGGTGAGCAGGTGACGGATGGATATCAGCGGCGAGTCCGCGGTCGCCAGGCGCATGCCGCGAAGCTCGGGAACATACTCCTCGGCCGGATCGTCGAGGGCCAGCGCGCCGTCATCACGCAGCGCTAGGACGGCCGCCGCGGTGAAGCTTTTGGTCATCGAGGCGATGCGGAAGACCGTGCCGGCGTCCGGTGCCGGGCCGCCGAGCCATCGCTCGCCAAGCCCTCTGGCATGCACCAGGGAACCCCCGGCCACGACCCCGTACGCCAGCCCCGGCTGGCCGTGGCGCGCCTGGAAATTCTCGGCGATGGTGTCCACCGCCGCGAGGCCGCCGGGGGCCAGCCCGTCCCCGCTGGCTGGGCTGGCGGTTTCCGGGCTGGCGTCCAGCGTCTTGTTCCCCGGGCTGTCGTCCAGCGCCCCGGTCTCCGGGTCGGCCCCGGGCCGTCGGTCAGGCACGCGTACCTCCTGGTCGGTCGTGCAGGCAGTGCCACCCTAGATCAGCGACTTCAGGGGACTAAGCGACCCCAGGGGACTAAGCGACCCCAGGGACTAAGCGACTCCAGGGGATTGACGGTCTGCCTGCTGTCGGCGCTGCCTGCCATGTCCGCGCCGGGGACGACCGCGGCCGGGCGTGACCGCGGCCGGGCGTGACCGTGGGCGGGCGTGACCGCGGCCGAGCGGAGATATTTTGGGGATATGGAGGAGAACCGGGCCCGACGGGTCGCCGATGCGCTGCGCGAGCGCGGAATCGACGGGCACATGGCGAGAGTCGGCGTGGATCAGTTCGGCGTGCGCGTGACGCTGCGGGACGGGCGTGAGGCCGAGTGGGATACCGACGGTACCGCCGGACTTGAGGCGCAGGTGATGCAGGACGGGATGCTGGTCGGTTTCGTGCCCATGATCGAAGGCTCGGAGGATTTCGATGAGCAGCAGGTCATCGACGCCATCGCGCGTACCGACTACGAGCAGCCCATCGCCACGCAGCGTCCGGTGGCGCCGGAGCCAGGGCCGCCGCTGGTTCGTGAGGGCGGCCTGTTCCGGCGTTTCCTGGGCGGTTTCCGGTATCGGTAGCCGGCCGGCCCGTGGTCGGACGGCCCGTATCCGGCTTGGCCCGTGGTCGGATGGACCCATGAAGGTGGACCTGTGAAGGTCCGGATCGGGATTGGGCTCGGCGGGGCCGGCGGCCCTGACGGGTTCGCTGCCGCCGTCGACCACCTTGAGGCGATCGGTGTCGACTCCCTGTGGTTGCCCGAGATGGTGTACGGGCAACTCGTGGAGCCGTTCGTCGGGATGGCGCATGCTGTTTCGCGGACGTCCCACCTGAAGGTGGGCGCAGGCCTGTCGGTGCTGCCGGGGCGCCACCCTGTGCTGGTCGCCAAGCAACTTGCGTCACTGGCCGGGCTCGCGCCACGCCGGATTCTGCCGGTCTTCGGCCTGCGACCCGCCCGGCCCGGCGAACTGGCGCTGTTCCCGGTGCCGGCCGGGCGGCGCGGCGCGGTGTTCGATGAGGCGCTTGAGCTGTTGCGGCTGCTGTTGCGGCAGGAGAGCGTGTCGTTCCGCGGCGAGTTCTTCGTGGTTGAGGGCGCGAGCATCGGCCCGCGGCCGGCCAAGCCGCTCGACATCTGGCTGGGCGGCAGCGCCCCCGGCGCGCTCCGGCGCACCGGACGGCTCGGCGATGGGTGGCTGGCCAGCCTGCTCACGCCGGAGGAGGCCGCCGCGGGACGTGAGGCTATCCAGGAGGCCGCCGCGGCGGCCGGGCGGGAGGTCGAGCCCGACCATTTCGGGATGAGCCTGGCGGTGGCGATCGACGGCATCCCGGCCGGGCTGATCGAGGCGGTCCGCCTGCGGCGGCCGGACGCCGACCCGGCCACGCTCGTCGCCACCGGCTGGGGCGATGCCCGCAAGCTGATCGAGGCGTATGTGGCCGCGGGCATCAGCAAGTTCGTCATCCGGCCTGCTGGGACACCCGCATCTCTTGACCGGTTCGTGGAGGACTTCGCCCGGGAAATGATGCCACTTCAGAACTGAAGTCTGATGTCAAGACCGACTTTCCAGCTGTGGACGAAATAACGATAAGTACCTACTTATCCACAGAACGTAATTCTCTGCTGGTTGATCACGTCCTACAACGCGAGCCTGGATTCATGGAAGACACAGAATCCACCGGCGGCTCAGCCCCGCCCACCAGCCACTCCAGGGTCCGGATCAGTTCCCCGGCCGACGTGCTCGCCATCGTGCCCCATCTGCTCGGGTTCCATCCGGCCAACAGCCTGGTCGTGATCGGCGCTGGCCGCCCGCGGGACCGCATCGAGCTGGCATTCCGCTACGACCTTCCCGACCCGCCGGATGTGGACAAGGCCGCCCACATCGCGGCGCACTCGCTAGCCGTGCTCGACCGGCGCAAGCTCACCACGGTGATCGGGATCGGCTACGGTCCGGGACGGCTGGTCACCCCGGTTGCCGACCTGCTCGCAGCCGGGCTGCGCGAGGCTGGGCTGCGGCCGCGCGAGCTGATGCGGGTCGAGAGCGGACGCTATTGGTCCTACATCTGTCACAATCCGGCGTGCTGCCCGGCCGAGGGCGTGCGGTTCGACCTCAGCGCCCATCCGGCGGCGGCCGCCATGATCGTGGCCGGGATGGCGGCCTATCCGGACCGCGCGGCCCTGGCCCGGACGCTTGCCCCGGTCAGCGGCCCGGCGGCGGACTCCATGAACCGTGCGACGCGGTGCGCCCGGCAGCGGGCCGGCAACCTGGTCGGCGAGACAGCCGGGCCATGGCCGGGTGACCGCTCGCGGCTCTTGGTGCAGGAGGGTCGGCGGGCCGTGATCGAGGCGATCCAGACGTACCGCGGCGGCGGGCGGATCATCGACGACGACACGATGGCCTGGCTGTCGGTGGTTCTTGCCCAGTTGCCGGTGCGCGACGACGCCTGGGCCCGGATGGACCCGGAGCACCAGGAGGCGCATCTGCGGCTCTGGACTGACGTGGTGCGGCGCGCCTGCTCCCAGTTCGTGCCGGCGCCCGCTTCCTTGCTGGCGTTCACCGCGTGGCAGGCAGGAGACGGCGCGCTCGCCAATATCGCCCTCGACCGGGCGGTCGCGTCCGATCCGGCGTACTCCATGGCCCTGCTGCTCCGCGACATCATGGACGCTGGCGTGCCGCCCTCGGCCGCGCGGATGCCGATGACGCCGGACCAGGTCGCGGCCAGCTACGCCCAGGCGGACGCCGACCCCGCGGCGGAAAGGCCGGCGCCCGCCGGCTCCGGTCGCGGTCGCATCTCCGGCCGCGGTGCCGGGTCCGGCCGCAGAACCAGGAAGCGCCCCTCCCAGTAGCACGGCGGCCGCCGGGTCCGGCGGCGGTGCCGGCGGCCGGACCAGGAAGCGTCCCTCCTGGTAGCGGAGGCAGCCGCCGGGAGATCCGCACTGCGTAAAGGACGTCAAAAGGCGCGGACGGAGCGCCGAGGCGGTCCAGCTCAGATACCCAGCTCAGATAACCACCCGTTGACATCAAGGGGGGCTAGATCTACCTTATGTCCAAGGGGATGAAGCTCCGGGATGTAAAGCGTGCGCTCGATGAGCACGGGTGCACTAGTAATCCAGGCCGGGGCCCACATGTGAAGTGGACTTGCCGTGCGGAAAGCACACGGCGAACATCCCGAGACCCCGGCACATCTCCCCGGGAGTTGTCGGCGACACGATCAGGCGCATGGAGTGCTTGCCGGAAGGGTGGCTGCAGTGATCACCTACACAGTCCGGGCCAAGCCCTGGGCGCACGGCTGGGAACTGCATATCGACCGCCTTGGCGCTACCCAATCGCGCACGCTTCACGGCGCTGAAAAGATGGTCCGCGACTACCTTGCGCTAGAGACCGGGGAACCCCCTGAGTCCTTCGACATACAGATCATCCCGGATATCGGCGAGGACCTGGAGATGAAGGCCAAGAGCACGCGCGAAGCAGTTGCCGCCGCGGATAGGGCTCAGCGCGCCGCAGCCATAAAACACCGCGAGATTGCCCGTGAGCTAAAAAGGAAGGGCCTGTCCGGGCGAGACATCGCAGTCGTGCTCCGCGTCTCGCCGCAGCGAGTATCACAACTGCTTCGCAGCACCTCTCTTGAGGCACCGCTGGAGACAGTCCGGCCGAAGCTGCGGCATGGCGTGCGGCGACAGGCATAACCGCCTCCGCGCTGGCGTGAGGCTGGTCAGGGGAAGTGCTCGCCGGGCAGTGCCGCGCGTGCCGCGCAGGGGAAGTGCTTGCCGGGCAGTGCCGCGCGGTGCCGCACAGGGGAAATGCTTTGCCAGGCAGTGCCGCGCGTGCCGTGCAGGGTGCGCTGGCGCTGGACCGGGGAGCCGTCCGCTTAGGCGCGGACGGACGCCGACCTTGCTTCTAGCGAGCGTCCCTCCCGGTAGCGGAAGGCGGCCGGCGGGAGGTCGCCGGGCCTGCCGCTGAGGAGCACCCTCAGCGCTGCTTTGGCTGGCCCGGCCTCGAGCTGGCTGGGGACGGGCTCGGCGTGGCCATGGCCGGGCTCAAGCCGATCGTGGTCGGCGGCTGCGAGGGCCCTGCGCAGGGAGGCTGACCCCGGGCAGGGCGGCGGCGATGGCCTGGGCCGCCAGTTCGTACTCGGTGCAGCCCAGTACCACGGCTCTGACGTGGCCGGGGGTGCGCGCGGCCGCGGTGGCCACGGCTGCGGCCGTCGCCGCTTCGTCACCTGCGTTGATCGCGTCGGCGAGCCCGGGGCAGGGCACTTCGGTGACCGGGACCGAGGCGGCGAACTGAGCGATCAGGGCGCGTTGGTAGGTGCTTCCGGTGGTCGCCGCCGTTGCCCAGATGGCGATGGGCTGCCCGGCCGCCGCGGCCGGCTTGATCGCCGGCACGGTCCCGACGACCGGGATGCGCGGCTCGAACTCTGATCGGAGCACATCGAGGGCATGCACCGAACCCGTGTTGCAGGCAAAGACAAGCACATCGGGGTCGTGCGCGGCGGCGGCACGCGCACACGCGAGGGACCGCTGCGCTATGTCATCCGGCGTGCGCGGGCCCCACGGCATCCCGTCGGGGTCCAAAGCGAGGATCAGTTCGACACCGGGCGACTGCCTGCGCAGCTCGGCCGCGGCGGCCAGCAGGCCCAGCCCCGAGTTGATCAGCGCGATCCGCATGCGCCCCACTGTAGCCAGACGCCATGATCACGGCACGACTCACGCGTCCCGCGACCCCTTGTTTCATGATCACGAAAGATTCCCGTCATATACGTCCGGGAATCCTTCGTGATCATGAAAGCGGGCTCGGTTACGGGCTCGACGCCCCACGCTTGCGATGTGTGGACGGGCCGTTAGCAGGTGGGGGCGAAGTTACCTGGCGGTAGACTTCGTGAGCCTTTCGGTCCAGGTCGCCGGGACTTGCCCTAACGGGTGTTCAGCGTTCATCCTCTCTGAGAGGCGAGGGCAGCCGTGAGCGGAGGGAGGGCGGTGTGACCGACGCCACGAACGGGCAAGGTCGCCGCGTGGTTGATCGTGGTGATTTCTCAGTCGATACAACTGACGGACTTCCACGTTCATCGAGTCCAGACCCGGCGGCGGGGCCCAGCTTGCCCGCACTGGAGCGGCAGGAATACGTGGCGGCGGTCCAGCAGATATGCCGCGACTACGCGGCGATCCCCCCTGGCAGCAAGGTCCGGCTGGCCAAGCGCACCTCCAACCTGTTCCGGTTCCGTGACCCCGCACCGGGCACAGGCCGCGCCGGGCATACGCGAGCCGGGCATTCGCGGGCCGGGCACGCGCAGGCCGGGCACGCGCAGGCCGGGCACGCGCAGGCCGCCAAGGGGCTGGACGTCTCCGCGTTCAGCCGCGTGCTGCACGTCGACCCGGTGGCACGGACCGCCGTCGTGGGGGGCATGACGACCTACGAGGACCTGGCCGACGCGACGCTGCCGCACGGCCTCATGCCGCTCGTGGTCCCCCAGCTCAAGACGATCACCCTCGGCGGCGCGGTGACCGGCCTGGGCATCGAGTCCACCTCGCTGCGCAGCGGCATGCCGCACGAATCGGTCACCGCGATGGAGATCCTCACCGGCGACGGCCGGGTGGTCACCGCGACGGCCGACAATGATCACGCCGACCTGTACCGTGGCTTCCCTAATTCCTACGGCACGCTCGGCTACGCCCTCTCGCTCACCATCGAGCTTGAGCCGGTTAAGCCGTTCGTGCATCTGCGCCACTTTCCGTTCGGTAGTCCCGAGGCGTGCATGGACGCCATCGCGCAGATCGCGGTGGACGGAAGCTTCGGCGGCCATCGGGCCGACTTCGTGGACGGGACCGCGTTCGGCCTGGACGAGATGTACCTCACGGTCGGCGCGTTCAGCGACGTGGCGCCATGGCGCAGTGACTACACCGGCGAGCACATCTACTACCAGTCGGTGCGCGGCCCGCGCGAGGACTTCCTCACCATCCGCGACTACCTGTGGCGCTGGGACACCGACTGGTTCTGGTGCTCACGCCCGTTCGGCGTGCAGAAGCCGCTGATCCGCAGGCTCTGGCCGCGCCGCTACCGGCGGTCAGACACCTACCGTGCGCTGGTCGCGTTCGACCGGCGGTACCGGCTGTCGGACACTCTCGACGCGCACCGCGGCCGGCCACCGCGCGAGGCGGTCATCCAGGACGTGGAGATCCCCGTCGGCCGAGGCGCCGACTTCCTGCGGTTCTTCGCGGCGGACGTGGGCATGAGCCCGGTCTGGCTGTGCCCGCTGCGGCTGCGCGGTGAGCAGGCCTGGCCGCTGTACCCGATGAAGCCGGGCGAGGTGTACGTGAACTTCGGCTTCTGGGGGACGGTGCCACTGCCCCCCGGCCGCGCCGACGGCTACCACAACCGGCTCATCGAGGAGCAGGTCGCGGCGCTCGGCGGGCACAAGGGTCTGTATTCGACGTCGTTCTATTCCGAGGAGCAGTTCTGGGCACGTTACAACGGGCCGGCGGCTGTACGAGAAATGCGTGCGCGGGCAGTGAGCAGGGAGGATGGCAGGCATGGCACTGGCTGAGGTGTTCGAGAGGATGGCGGGACCCGACGCTCCGGTGGAGTTCCGGGCCTATGACGGGAGCGTGGCAGGCACCGGGGACGCGCCGATCCGGATCACGGTCAAGTCACCGGTCGCGGTGTCCTACCTGGCCCAGGCGCCCGGGTCGCTCGGGCTGGCCCGCGCCTACGTATCAGGCCATCTCGACGTCGAGGGTGACATGTACACGGCGCTGGCCAGGATGGTCCAGGCCCAGCAGGTACAGCTTGATTTTGCCGAACGACTCCGGTTGCTGCGTGAACTAGGCGGACCGAAGAGGCTCCTGCCGCGGGTGCCGCCGCCCCCGCAGGAAGTAAAGGTAAGCCGTCGCTGGCTGAGCGGGCGGCGGCACTCCAAGGGTCGTGATGCCACGGCGATCTCGCACCACTACGACGTGTCCAACACGTTCTACGAATGGGTGCTCGGGCCGTCCATGGCCTACACGTGTGCCTGCTACCCGCGCGAGGACGCCACCCTGGAGGAGGCGCAGGCCTACAAGCACGACCTGGTGGCCCGGAAGCTGGGGCTGACGTCCGGGATGCGGCTGCTCGACGTGGGCTGCGGCTGGGGCGGCATGGTGCGGCACGCCGCGCGGGAATACGGAGTCAAGGCGCTCGGCGTGACCCTGTCCTCGCAGCAGGCGTCCTGGGCCCAGCGTGCCATCGAGAACGAGGGCCTGTCCGGCCTGGCCGAGGTGCGCCACCTCGACTACCGGGACGTGCCGGAGGCCGGCTTCGACGCGGTCAGCTCGATCGGGCTGACCGAGCACATCGGCAAGGCCCAGTTGCCCGGGTACTTCTCGTTCCTGCACGGCAAGCTCAGGCCGGAGGGCCGGCTGCTCAACCACTGCATCACGCGGCCGGACAACAGCCAGCCAGCCCGGCGGGCGGGCGGGTTCATCAACCGGTATGTCTTCCCCGACGGTGAGCTGGAGGGGACCGGCTACCTGGTCTCGCTGATGAACGACTCCGGGTTCGAGGTACGCCACGAGGAGAACCTACGCGAGCACTACGCGCTGACGCTGGCCGGCTGGTGCGCGAACTTGGACGCGCACTGGGACGAGGCCGTCGCCGAGGTGGGCGAGGGCACGGCGCGGGTGTGGCGGCTCTACATGGCAGGCTCCCGGCTCGGCTTCGAGCGCAACGTGGTCCAGTTGCACCAGGTCCTGGGGGTCAGGCTCGGTGACGAGGGCCAGTCGGGCATGCCGCTGCGGCCCGACTGGGACACCCATGCCGACCAGGGAGTGAGCCTGGCCCAGGGGTGAGCGACGGCCGGGGTCGCGGGCCGGGGAGAATGGCGGGGTGGATTCCGCGCACGCACCGCCGCGTCAGATCGTCCTGCTCGGCTCGACCGGGTCGATAGGCACCCAGGCCGCCGACATCGTCCGGCGCAACCCGGGCCGGTTCCGGCTGACCGGGCTCGCGTCCGGCGGTGGCAACCCGGGCTTGCTGGCCGCCCAGGCGCTCGAGTTCGGCGCCGAGGTGGTGGCGGTGGCCAGGGAGGACGCCGCCGGGGAGGTGCGGGACGCGCTGCGCGCACTGTATTCGGGCGGACCACGGGTGTCAGGCGAACCACGGGCTTCAGGCGGGCCAGAGGCTTCAGGCGGCGGACCACGGGCGTCGGGCGGCGGATCGGGGCAGGCGGCGCGGCCGCTGCCGAAGGTCCTGGCCGGCCCGGCCGCGGTGGCCGAGGTCGCGGCGTGGCCCTGCGACGTCGTGCTGAACGGGGTGACAGGGTCGGTCGGCCTGGCCGCCACGCTCGCGGCGCTGGACGCCGGCCGGGTGCTCGCCCTGGCCAACAAGGAATCGTTGATCACCGGCGGGCCGCTGGTGGCCAAACGGGCAGCACCAGGGCAGATCATCCCGGTCGATTCCGAGCACTCCGCGATCGCGCAGTGCCTGCGCGGCGGGAGCGCGGACGAGGTGGCCCGGCTCGTGCTGACCGCGAGCGGCGGCCCGTTCCTGGGCCGCAGCCGCGCGGAACTGGCGGACGTGACGCCGGATCAGGCGCTCGCGCACCCGAACTGGACCATGGGCCCGGTCATCACCGTGAACTCCGCCACCCTGGTGAACAAGGGCCTGGAGCTGATCGAGGCGCACCTGCTCTTCGGCGTCGGCTTCGACCGCATCGAGGTCGTCGTGCACCCACAGTCGGTGATCCACTCGATGGTCGAGTTCACCGACGGCTCAACCATCGCCCAGGCGAGCCCGCCGGATATGCGGATCCCGATCGCTCTCGCGCTGGGCTGGCCGGACCGGGTTCCAGGGGCGGCGCCCGCCATCGACTGGACCACCCCGCACGGGTGGACCTTCCAGCCGCTGGATGAGGAGGCGTTCCCCGCCGTCCGGCTGGCGCGCGAGGCGGGCACCGTCGGCGGGACCGCCCCAGCGGTCTACAACGCGGCGAACGAAGTGTGCGTCGAGGCCTTCCGGGCGGGCCGCCTCCCCTTTCTGGGAATCGTGGACACGGTGGCCCAGGTAGTCTCTGAGAGTGGAAGCCACGCCCGGGACGCCGTGGTCCTTGAGGACGTTCTCGCCGCGGACCGCTGGGCACGAACCCGGGCGCTGGAGCTGACTGGCGCAGGGAGCCGTGACGCGGCCCGGGCCGTAAGCGCGACGCGCAGGGAGGGAGAGTAGGCCGAATGACCCTGCTCGGCTGGCTCATCTTCATCTTTGCCCTGCTCTTCTCGATCATGCTGCATGAGGCGGGGCACTTCGCGACCGCGAAGAAGTTCCACATGAAGGTCACCCAGTTCTTCGTGGGCTTCGGGCAGACGCTCTGGTCGCGCCAGAAGGGCGAGACCGAGTACGGGGTGAAGGCCATCCCCGCGGGTGGCTACGTCAAGATCGTCGGGATGACGGCTCTCGAGGACGTGGACCCGGCCGACGAGGCGCGGTCGTTCCGCAGGCAGCCGGGCTGGCAGCGGATCATCGTGCTGGGCGCCGGCTCATTCATGCACTTCGTGCTCGCGTTCGTGCTGCTGTTCGTCATGGCGGTCGGGATCGGCCTGGCGAATACGAACTCGGCCACGGTCGGCACGATCGATCCGTGCGTGCCCAAGAGCGTGAACGCGGCCAGTTGCGTCAAGGGT
>WNFJ01393346.1_pt1 | contig 18117 bp, 19 predicted proteins | sample 5400461 | NCBI WGS metagenome assembly WNFJ01 (sample SAMN13153349, study PRJNA577476) | soil metagenome | isolation source: 115 cm saprolite on Douglas fir-dominated hillslope | place: USA:California | collected 2013-09-17 | reverse complement strand
CCGGCGGCATCTTCGTCGACTGTCCCCGGTCGACGGTCCAGAGCACAACAGTTAACAATCCCGTCTCGGTGTACGAAGTACTCGTAAGAGTCGAAGTCCTAAATCGCGTCGTCGCAAAAGGAGCATATAGATGCCACGAAGACTCATTCTGCTTTTGACCTTGGCAGCGGTTTCGGTTTCCAGCGGGCTTTCCGCCGACGCACAGACTCAAATTCAAATCTACGGGTCTTGGCACTGTGGCAACGATTTTTGCACTTGGGGATCGGTACGGGACATGACGGATTTCGATACCAAGAATCACTGGCTCATCGATCGTGGCGACGGATCAGGGCTGCCGTCGGTCAATCTAGTTGTTCTCAGCTTTGTACAGCCGCTCAAGCTGCTCAATAAGACGACCGACTCTCAGACATCGAACGGCGTGCCTTTAGGGATGAATGCGGCGGTCGTAAACTACTTCACCAGCCACAACATTCGCGTAATGCTCTCGATCGGCGGCATCACCTACACGACCTATTGGGACCAGGCGCTATCGCAGAATGCGACGCAGTTGGGCTTGAATGCAGCGGCTCTGGCGAAGAGTCTGGGAGTGGGCATCGAAATTGATTATGAGAATAGTTCGAGCCCGAACCTTACCGGGTTGCAGGCCTTCATTGATGCGTATCGCTCGCAACTTCCGTACGACGCGACGGGGGCGAATCCTGCGGCACGGTTGACCATCGACTTGGCGGCTGGAGATCGATACCTGATCGGAATCTGCCGAAAGGCCACCAGTAGCTGGCTGCTTACGACGACTCCTGTTTTGGATTATGCCAATGCCATGGTGCCGAACAAGCAGCCCAATACTTCTGGGGCAGAATCGAATTGGCAGGAGCATATCGACGGCAAGCCGCAGTACAGTCCCCCGATTCCGCCCTTGGCTCCGGCCAAGTTCACTGGAAGCGTATATATCGTCACCGGCGTCAATCCGGCCCCGGAATGTACGAACTTCAGTGCTTCTTTAGAGAACAGTACTGGAACCTATGTGCGGACTGTCGTACCCAACGGAGCTGGGACCACAGCCGGCATGCTGGGCTATATGTTTTGGGCAGCCGAATGTCAGGGGACAAGGTCAGTCTGCACGACGCCGCCAAATACGTGCGAAGGCGGAGTCGGAGTGGGTGCCAAGACTTACAACATTCCAATTCCTATGCCGGCCTTGCGGCAGAATTGAGGAAGACAGGGATCTGCTTCGCCCGTCTTTCGCCGCAGAACGAGAGGCCCGACACATTTTGGGACAGGAAGTAAGGAGTTCGATCCCGTCAAGGTTGGTCACGATACCTCTGAAATCAAGGGGGGCTATCTTTACGATGTCAGCAGAGCAGGCACAGCAATCATGGTCACGAGTTTAAGGACGGGCCTAGAGGGAATGGGGTGATTGGTCCGGGACTTCCTCCGGAAGATCGCTTGGGCCATCATCGAATACTTGAAATCACTCTAGTGCGGCGGACCATCCATTCCAGTCTGCAAACCCTGCCTGGCGTTTTGACGCCCTCATTTTCTGCCTGTTAAACTATTGGTTTGCCATATTAATTCGACCCTCCACCGTTACCACTAGAAGGGAAGTCCGTGCGCGCACAAACCCGCCATCAACTGAAACAGGATGCCTTTAGCCGCGTCACCATGGAAGCGGCGGAGAAAACCGCCCACTGGACAGTAGAACACCGGTCGACTTTGGTCATTGTGGGAGTCGTCGTCGCGGTAGTGTTAGCGGCCACGCTGGGCGGATGGTATTACCTGAGCGCGCAGGATGAGAAGGCCAGCCTGGAATTCTCCCAGGCGGTTCGTACTCTGGACACACAACTACGTCCTGCCGGTTCCCCTCCGCAGCCGGACGTGCCCAGCTTCGCCTCGGCCAAGGAGCGCACCGAGGCGGCTCAGAAACAGTTCCAGCAGATCGTGGATAAATATCCGCACACGCGCACAGCCGACATGGCCCATTATTTCCTGGGAGTAACGGCAGCCGAGTCCGGCGACAATGCCGCAGCCGAACGGGATTTCAAGCAGGTAGTCGCTTCCGGTAATCGCGAACTGGCGTCTGTGGCCAAGCTTGCCCTGGCCCAGCTTTACGGAAATACCAACCGCACCAAGGACGCCGCCGCTCTCTATCAGGAGTTGATGAACAAGCCCACCACTTCGGTGAGCAAGGTGACAGCTCAGTTGCAGCTTGCGGAGCTCTACCAGAACACGAATCAGCCACTGGACGCCAAGCGCGTCTACGAGCAGGTGAAGAAAGACAATCCGAACACTGAAGCCGCGCAACTCGCTACGCAGAAATTGCAGGAACTGAAGTAGAGCCGCATCCCTCGGTTTCGCCCGCGATCTTAATTTCTTGGTCTTCGATTTGTTACCTTCGTAAGCCGGCAACGGTCTTTTGTCGTGAGTCTCATTCCCGCCTCAAAGAGAATCTAGCGTGGTGGATTCTCGTCTTTGAGGTGGAGTTTTATGAGCTTGTGGCGGCGAGCCTTGTTCATCGCAACCTTGTTCTTCGCAATCTGCTTCCTCGGATTTCTTTTACCTGCCTTCAGCCAGCAGGCTGATTCCTCTGTCCCGAGTCCGGGCCAGAGCTCCGTCGCCGTCCAATCTCAGAGCCTTGGGGATGTCGCGCGGAAACTCCGCAAAGACACGACCACCGAAGTAAAGATGACCAATGCCGACACCAAGAAGCTTTTCGAGTCGGTGGATGAGATCTTTGCCTTCGCCGCCGAAGATACGGGAATGCCGAAACATGCCGCGATCAAGCGCCAGCTCGTGGGCAAAGTGGACGTCGAAAAATACACCAGTGGGCGGCTGGCAAAAGAAGAGTTTACCCAGCGTTTCGCTACCTCTGAAGCGAGCATGAAAAAACTGGGCTTCCTGCCGCGAGATTTCAACCTGCGGGAATTCCTGGTGAAATCGAATGGACAGAGCATCGCCGGCTACTACGATGAAGAGACCAAGACAATTTCTCTGTTGAACTGGGTATCACCCGACCAGCAAGGGCCAATCCTGGCCCACGAGTTGACACACGCATTGCAGGACCAGAATTACGGTCTGACAAAATGGATGAAGGCTGCGACCAAGCCATCCGACGGCGCTTCCAGGAACAACGACACTGACGACGGCGCCATCGCGCGCAAGGCTGTGATCGAAGGCCAAGCTATGGTGGTGTACGTAGATTACATGCTTGCCGCGGTCGGTCGCAACCTGGCAGACACGCCGGGCCTTCTTTACCAGATGGAGGAGCCCGCGGTTAAAGCAGTCATTGACTCGCAACTGATGCACGATGCGCCCATGATTATGCGCGAGATGGGAACATTTTCCTACAGTGAGGGCCTTATCTTCGAAGGCGAACTGTTGCACAAAGGCGGCAAGAAGATGGCGTTCTCGGGCGTCTTCGCGCATCCTCCACGCAATTCACATGAAGTGCTGCAGCCGGAAGCCTACATCAATGGCGTGAAGGTACCGCCGGTGCGTATCCCGGATATGCGGCAAGTCCTCACCAACCAATATGAAGTTTATGACTCTGGCGGTATCGGCGAACTCGATGTGCGAGCTTTGCTCAAGCAGTACGGAGAACGCAAGATTGCCGCTGAACTTTCTTCTGCCTGGCAGGGCGGAGCCTACGTGACTTACCGTATCTGATCTGGCCTTCCTGTACGTTTCACGCTGGAAGTCGCCCCAGGCCGCCGAACGATTTGCCCGGTTCTATGCCAGCGCCGTCTCCCAACGCTACCGCAGCGCGACCGCACAGGCTCCGCCGGCCTGTACTGGAGCGGACTGCCCAGTTTCCGTTCTCCAGATTGCAACCGAAGAGGGACCCGTGATTATGGAGCATTGGGCGGACAATAGCGTCGTTGTTTCTGAGAGCTTCGACCAAACCACTGCAGCTAAGCTGCGCGATGCGGTGCGAGAAGGCGGTGCCGCCGTCCACGCCGACAATCTGCGCAACGACAGCACGAGTGAAGACGAACTCGGGTCGCGGTTGTACGAGATTCCTGCCTTCCAACGATTTCAGGCCACCATCGGCGAACGGATTGCGGAACGAATGACCTCAAGCCTCGTCCACTGAAGAATCGAGCGGGACCGAGGTCACCATTATTCTGCCCGTACGCATTCTGTCCTCAGTCATGCAGCGTTGCGAACTCTCAACCCCAAAGGACACGAAGTCACACAAAGGAGTGAATCCCCTAAGGATTTCCTTTGTGCCCCTTTGTGTCCTTGGTGGTTGATTAGGACACTACTAAAGCTCCCTCCCATTCCCATTTTTCCGCAGGTTCAGTACGATGGTTGTCCAACTCGCAAACGGGGTTGAAGAAATAGGACTGGACCACCGAGACCGGACAAACATGGCTGACGTTACTCTTCGCGTTAATGGCAGTGAAAAGAAAGTTAGCGTCTCGCCGGAGACGCCTTTGCTCTGGGTTCTGCGAGACACGCTCGAACTCACGGGAACAAAATTTGGTTGCGGTGCCGGTTTGTGCGGCGCCTGCACGGTGCATGCGGACGGAGCCCCCATACGCTCCTGCTCCACTCCGGTCTCGCAAGTTTCAGGGAAGAACATCACAACCATCGAAGGTCTCGGAGCCAACGGCCTGCACGTGTTGCAGCAAGCGTGGATCGCCGAAGAAGTACCGCAGTGCGGCTACTGCCAGAGCGGCCAGATCATGTCGGCCGCGGCTCTGCTGGCGAAGACACCCAATCCCACCGACGAACAGATTACCCAGGCGATGAACGGAAACCTGTGCCGCTGCGGAACCTACGAACGCATTCGCAAAGCGATACATCGCGCCGCAGGAAACGGAGGAGCGCGATGAGTCCGCTGTCTCGCCGTGAATTCGTCACTGCCGGGGTTGCCGCTGGAGCCGGACTCGTCATCGGTTTCTATCTGCCCCACGGAAAGTCTTCTTCCCGCAAGGAAGTTTTCTCGCCGAATGCCTATCTGCGCATCACTCCCGACAACAAGGTCACGATCGTGGTCGCCCGCTCCGAGATGGGTCAGGGGGTGCGCACTGCCTTGCCCATGATTCTAGCGGAGGAACTTGAAGCTGACTGGAAGCAGATTGAAATCGAGCAGGCCGGAGCCAGTACTCTATTCGGTGATCAGACCACGGGCGGCAGCGCTAGTGTGCGCACGACCTGGGATCCCATGCGCAAAGCGGGGGCCACGGCGCGAGAGATGCTGATCTCAGCGGCCGCCCTAACTTGGGGTGTCTCGCGCTCCGCTTGTACCGCAGAGAATGGAAGCATCAAGCATGCGGCTTCGAACCGGCGACTGAGTTACGGCGAACTTGTCGCCAAGGCTGCCACCCTGCCAATTCCCGCAGATGCACCTCTGAAGCAAAGTAAGGACTACAAGATCGTTGGCCAACGTCTGCCGCGCCTGGATTCACCGGCCAAAGTGAAAGGCGAAGCCGTTTTCGGTATCGATTTTCGTCTGCCGGGCATGAAATATGCGGTGCTTTCGCGCTGTCCAACCATCGGAGGAAAGTTAACCGGCTTCGATGATAAGGAAACGAAAAAGATTTCTGGGGTTTCCTATGTGGGCAAGACAAGTGATTCAGCGGTTGCGGTCGTCGCCGACAGCGTGTGGGGCGCCATGGAAGGCCGCCGGGTGCTTAACGTCACGTGGGACGACGGCCCAAATAAAGATTTGAACACCACTGCGGCCATGGCATCACTGAAGCAAGCCGCTTCAAAAAAGGGAGTGAGTTTGTATTCCGCTGGCGATCCTGCCAAGGCCGCCGGCAAACGTATCTTCGCCGAATATGAGCTTCCGTTTATGGCGCACGCGCCCATGGAGCCGGGAAACTGCACGGCTCACTATCAGGCATCGACGTGCGAACTGTGGGCGCCAACGCAGGTTCCGCAAGACTGCCGCGATTCGGTCGCGCAGGCCATCGGCCTCGATTCCGATCAAGTGAAAGTGAATGTCACTCTGATGGGAGGAGGCTTCGGCCGTCGTCTCGAACACGACTATGCTGTCGAAGCCGCGCTGGTGTCGAAAGCGATCAACGGGCCGGTGAAGGTGCTGTGGACTCGCGAGGACGACATGCGCTTTTCCACCTATCGTCCAGCGAGTCTCCACCAGCTAAGCGCGGTTGTGGACGGAGCCGGATTCCCTTCCGCGCTAACTCATCGCATCATCTCGCCTTCAATCGCAGGTCAAAAGGGGCAGCCGCTGCAGGGTGGCGTCGATCCTGATCTTCCCGACGAGGCTGGTCCCGTGTATCCGGTGCCGAACTACTCGGTTGAATATGTGATGGCCGAAACTCCAGTGCCACTGGGTTGGATGCGGTCGGTATATGCGCTGCAGGCGGCGTTTGCTCTCGAAAGCTTCATCGACGAACTGGCCCTGGCCGCGGGAAAAGATCCTGTGCAGTACAGGCTGCACCTGCTGGCAAAAGATCAGGACTTGCAGTATTTCACGACCACCTGGCACACCGCCCGCATGCGCGGGGTTTTGCAACTCGCAGCCGAGAAGGCGGGATGGAACAAGCCCTTGCCCGCTGGCCGTTATCGCGGAATTGCGTGCTTTGGATGCTTCGCTTCCTACATGGCTGAGGTGGTTGAGATCAGCATGGAGAAAGACCAACCGCGAGTGCATCGCGTGGTCGCGGTCGTGGATTGCGGCCAGGTTATCAATCCCGGCATTCTCGAGCAGCAGATTCAAGGCGGAATCGTGTATGGGCTTTCCAACGCATTGCGGGCGAAGATCACGATCGAGAAAGGTCGCGTGGTTCAGGGCAACTTCGACGACTACGCCCCTGTCCGCATGGACGAAACTCCGATGGTCGAAGTTTACGCGGTACCGAGCACGGAATCGCCTTCAGGGATTGGCGAACCTTCCATACCACCTCTCGCCCCTGCACTTTGCAGCGCAATTTACTCCGCGACCAAGAAACGAATCCGGGCGTTACCGATTCTTAGTTAAGCTTGGCAGACTCGAGGACGAAACCATGAGGCGCAAGGCGATCGGCCTTCTGCTCTTTTTATTTCTCGGAATCACCACCTTCGCGCCGCCTCTCGACTGGCTCATATCCGTCACGGCATCAATGCCAGTGAGTGGTTCGCGCAAGTTTACGATCCGAAAGGATACACAAAAGAGCACTTCCAAAACTGGACCACCGCTGGTGACATCGCCCTGATCAAATCCATCGGCTTCGACCATGTACGCCTGAGCGTGAATCCGCAGCCTATGATGGACGCCGACCATCGCCCTGACGGCATGGCAGAATATTTCGGATATCTTGACGCTGCGGTCAAAATGATTCTCGACGCGGGCTTGGCTGTCGATATCGATACGCATCCTGACTCAGACTTTAAGACGCGTCTGGCCAGAGAAGACGACTTCGTTGAGCGGTTCGCCGACTTCTGGCGCACGGTCGCGCGACACTATTCTTCCTGGGATGCGGAGCGCGTCTTCTTCGAGATCATCAATGAGCCTGAGTTTAAGGACGCCTATCGATGGTATGGAGTTGAAGCGAAGTTAGCAGCGGCCATCCGGCAAGCTGCCCCGGTGCATACCATCCTTGCCACCGGCGCGGGCTGGGATAACGACGATGATCTCGTGTTTCTCGAACCCCTGCGCGATCCCAACGTGATCTATGTCTTTCATTTCTATGAACCGCACATCTTCACTCATCAGGGCGCGACTTGGGGAGCGTACTACTGGCACTGGCTGAAGGGGCTCCACTACCCCTCATCTCCCGAGAATGCGGCGCAAGTTGCAGCCGGCATTCCAGAGGCGCTGGATCGCCTCTACGTGATCCGCTACGGCCAGGATCACTGGGATGCCTCCCGCATCGACGCGGAAATAAACCAGGCTTCCGATTGGGCCAAACAATACAAGGTGCCGCTAATCTGCAATGAATTCGGCGTGTACCGGGCGTTTGCCGATTCCCACGATCGCGCAGTCTGGATCAATGATGTCCGCACTTCGCTTGAGCATCACGACATCGGCTGGACGATGTGGGATTACTCCGGCAGCTTCGGAGTGGTCACGAAAAAGGCCGGCAAGCCCACCCCGGATGAAGCTACGATCCGGGCGTTGGGGCTGAATGTGCCGCCCGCTCAATAGTTCTGGCCGAGGTTCGGGAAGAAGTCCTGGCTGATGGCGTTTCCACGCTGGGCATCGGCTGCCCCACGGTCAGCCTGAAGGTCTTGATGTTCTTGCCGAACGATTCGTAATGAAGATTGCGGAACTCCGCGAAGTTCTTTTGCAGTTGCTCGGGCAGATCGATTCCCCAGCCCGTTTGAAAAACCCAGACTGTGTCCCCGGGCTTGAGTCCGAGGGACTGAACCGCGCGTTTCCAGTCGCTGGGGAAATTCTCACTGGAGAATGTCCACGTTGGATAGCCGGTAGACGCTACGTGGCGCCCGCCGCAGAAAAACTCCTCGAAGCCCGTGGAGCGAATCTGCAGCGGGATCGGACGCTGCTGGCATAGGTAGTGTCCCAGAACTAGATCAGTCTGGTAGTCGACGAAAATGGGAGCAGAAGGCGCAACATTCTGCTGCACGAACTCAAGGGCCGCCGCCATCCGCTTCCGGCTCTGATCGGCGCGCTCCATGCGAGGCTGCCGAAGCTTTCCAAATACCAGGCATAGCATCACGATCACACCTGCGATCGCGAGAGCCCGAGTCCATCGTCCAGATGCCAACCGCACCACAGCCACACTAACGCCAGCGATACCCGGAATGATCAGGAACGCGGAATGCCGCGTACCGCCGTACGGATAGACGTGAACCATGCTGGCTCCGCCAACAATGGCGAACGACAGCAGCAGAAACAAACTCAACCGGCGCGAGGTGCTCGACTTTTCACGCAGAAGCAGAAACACGCCCACTAGAAACAGAAGGCCAACGACATCGCCGACGGCAAGCTGACCGAAGAGATATTGAAAGACTCCAAAGGTGTGACCAACCAGAAACAACAGCAAGTTATCGTGCGTGCGATCGAAATAGGAGCGGCGAATGTAGGTCATCCACCCTTCGAGTACCGTCCGCGATTCGCCTGCGCCAATCTGCGAAAGATGGGTCTTGTACAGGAACGCAGCCAGGGCGAGCGCGCCGAGCTGTCCGACTGCCCAGGTTACGACCACCTTCATCGGCATGCGCCGCATAAAAATCCAGAACAGGGCATATATTCCCAGTGCCGCGGCGAATAAGAACGCCGAGTAGTGCGTCAGCATCGCGAGGTACAGGCAAATCGTCGATGCTACCATCATCCCTGCAGAACTCCAGGCAAAGGCTCGGTCCAGGAAATAGAGAGCGCTGACCGCAAATGCAAGCAGCAGGGCGTACTGACGCACTTCGGCCGCCAGCATGACGATCGGCAGCAGAAAGGATACGAAGAACAATCCTATAAATCCCGTGAGCCGGTCTGTGACCTGTGCCAGCCATTTGAAAAATACCCAACAGAAAATCGTTCCCGCCATGACGGACGGCAGGCGCAGCCAGAGGTCCGAGGTGCCAAGTGCGCGCCAGTAATAGAGGAACAGGATTAAGAGCGGAGGGTGCGCCGCCGTCGCGCTCTGTCCATAGGCCAGCCTTAGCGAGACCTGATTGGCCAGCCGGAAGTGCAGAGCTTCGTCAGGATTCAGGAATATTCCGGAGGCCGCCCACAGCCGTGCCAGGAATCCCACGAGAACGACAAAAACAGCAGCCAGATCGGAATGGCCTCCGAACCAGGACTCGAACCCGACAGCGGCGTCGCTGTTCGAATCTTGCTGTATCGCCATTTCACGGGCATTCATCTTGAGTACTCTAGCGTATCAAGTTGTTGAGAGAGGCTTCCTTCTTAAGAAGTCTCGCCGGAAGACGACTATCGCTGGCCCCCGTTCCTTGACACTCCCGCACCCTGCCCTTTATCCTAACTCTTGCTCCTTGCGGTACTTACGCCCCTTGGCGTGCTCCGCGGGCCTTTCGGAAGTGATTGCGGCGCGGAGGTTCTCGAATGTTCCTCGACATCAAAGAATTGGAACTCCATCCGGTAGATTTTGCCGAGGAGCTTCAACCCGATGTCCTCGACTTGGGCGAAGACATCCGCCAGCGCACGCCTTTGAAGGCGAGCGGTCGCGCGGAATTGGTGGAAGAGCACCACGGCAAGCACAAGGTAATCAAAGACATACGGGTGAGAGGACGGATTGCGGCGAGCTTCGAACTGACTTGTGCCCGCTGTCTGGAGCCGGTCGGCCAGGAACTAGATCGGGAATTCGAGCTGCTCTACCGTCCGTTGGGGGTAGACGCTGGCCGCGACGAGATCTCCGTAACCGACGCTGAAGCTGAGATCGGATATTATCAAGGCGAAGGTCTCTTGCTGGAGGACGTTCTCCGAGAGCAGGTGCTCTTGGCCTTGCCCTTGAAAGTGACCTGTCGCGAGGATTGCAAGGGCCTGTGCCTGCATTGTGGTAAAAACCTGAACCAGGAACAATGTTCCTGCACGGCTCCGCTAAGAGATCCACGCTGGGAAGCGTTGAAAGAGATCCGCGACAGGCTGGAGCATTGACTGAAGCAGTGACCGTTCAGCATTAGCCGGTTCGGGTGAACGCTGAGTGTTGAATGCTCGACCCCAAGCACTTAATAATTTTAGCGGCTGGCGCAAGCGCCCCCGCGAGAGGAATTCCTAATCATGCCAAATCCGAAACGGAGACACTCACAAAAGCGCACCTCGACCCGGCGCGCTCACGATGCACTCAAGAGCCATTCCCTTTCCGAGTGCCCCAACTGCCACGAAAAGAAGATGCCGCACCGCGCTTGCCCCAAGTGCGGCTACTATAAGGGACGCGATGTCCTCAACGTTGAGGAAGCCAGCTAACCACTGGTACCGTTCTCGTCAAACATGCCTAGCGTAATTGCGCTGGACGCGATGGGTTCCGACCGCGCGCCCAAACCAGAAATTGAGGGCGCTATACACGCAGCGCGCCATTACGGCGTGCGTGTGCTGCTGGTCGGCCCGCAAGCCATTATCAAAGCGGAGTTGGACCGCCACTCCACGGCTTCACGTTTGCCCATCGAAATCGTTCACGCCAGCGAATACATCACCATGGAAGACAAGGTGGAAGCGATTCGCGGCAAGCGCGACTCCTCCATGCGAATCGGTCTGCGCCTGGTGCGCGAAGGACGTGCCGGAGGCTTTGTCACTGCCGGCAACACCGGCGCCGCCATGGCCACGGCGAAAATGGTGCTGGGCGCCATTCCGGGCGTCGATCGTCCGGCCCTGGCGGCGGTCTTTCCCACCGCGCCGGGCACAGCGGCGATCCTGCTGGACGTAGGTGCGAACGTCGATTGCAACCCGCAAAACCTGGAGCAGTTCGCGGTCATGGGGGAGATTTATTCCCGGGCAATGTTCGGAATCCGCCGTCCGCGCATCGGCTTGCTCTCCATCGGTGAAGAAGAAAGCAAAGGCAACGAACTCACGCGGGAGTCGTTCCAGTTGCTGAAGCAGCTTCCACTGAATTTCGTGGGCAACGTGGAAGGACGCGATCTGTTCAACGGACACGTCGACGTAATCGTCGCCGATGGCTTTGTGGGCAACGTGGCTCTCAAGATTTCCGAAGGCGTGGCCAACCTGGTGCGCACCGCGCTCAAGGAGTCGCTGAAGGCCACAATTACGCGGCAGGTCGGCTATTTGCTCTCCCGCAGCGCCTTTAGTGATTTCAAGAAGCGCATCGACCACACCGAGTATGGTGGCGCTCCGCTCTTAGGGGTCAAGGGCGTGTGCATCATCACACATGGATCATCGAACACCAACGCAATGAAGAATGCCGTGCGCGTAGCCGCGGAATTCGCTCAGCGCGGCATCAATGAATCCATCGAGCGCGGGCTGGCCGCACTCCGGCCTGCCCCGAGCGAGACGGAAGTCGCACACTCCAAGTAGAGTTTCTTGCAGGTTCATGAACGACACGAAGAGCGTATTCACGTTACTATTCCCCGGCCAGGGCTCGCAGGCTGTCGGCATGGGCAAAGACCTGGCCGAGAACTACCCTATCGCGCGTCAGACTTTCGAAGAAGCCGATGAGGCGCTGGGCTACAAACTTTCGCAGCTTTGTTTCGGGGGTCCGGAAGACCAGCTTCGGTTGACGGAGATCACACAACCGGCAATTCTGACCGTGTCCGTCGCGGCTCTGCGCGTGCTGGAGACGCGCATTCCGAAGCCCTGCTACGTGGCTGGACACAGCCTGGGAGAATACTCCGCACACGTCGCCTCGGGAACGATCACGTTCGCTGACGCTGTTCGCACCGTGCGCAATCGCGGCAAGTACATGCAGGAAGCAGTCCCCGTCGGCGTGGGCGCCATGGCCGCGATCCTTGGCATGGAACTCGAGAAGGTCAATCATATTTGCCAGGAAGCGGCGCAAGGCGAAGTCTGTGAGCCCGCGAATATTAATTCACCGGAGCAGATTGTCATCTCCGGAAACGTCGCTGCGGTCGAGCGCGCAGCAAAACTAGCCGACGAGCGCGGCGCCAAGCGCGCCAAGTTGCTGCCGGTGAGCGCGCCTTTCCACTGTTCGCTCATGAAGCCGGCGCAGGAGCGGCTCGATGCCGATCTCACTGCGCTTCCGTGGCAAAAGCCAGTCTACCCCGTCGCTTGCAACGTGGACGCTGACTTCGTCCTCGACCAACTTCGTGCCCGCGACACTCTAGTCAGGCAGGTCACTGGCTCAGTGAAATGGTGGCAGTGCATGCAACTGCTCATTTCGAAGGGCGTCCAGACATTTATTGAAGTCGGTCCGGGAAAAATTTTGTGCGGACTGTTGCGGCAGATTGATCGATCAAAAATGTGCGTGAACGTTGGCGACGAAGCGTCGCTGGCGAAGACCCTTGAACAGTTGGCCGCAGCCTGAATCGTCCAACGCTGCTTAACTCAAGGAGCTATTAGCTAGTTGCTATTAGCTAGCAGCTAGAAGCTCGTACTAGTACGGCGAGAAGCTCATCGTCTTGTCAGACTTCTGTACCCATACTCGCGCAGGCTGCGCACGATCATTCACGGTGACATCGACGATCACCCCACTGCCTCCGCCAGGCGGTGACCCAACCGCATAGATCTTGTGCGATTTGATGACTCCCCACTCGCCACCCGGTCCCCAGTCGCGATAGAACTCATTGAAGGGATACTTCTGGTAGCGATCAAGATGATGCTGCCATTGCGGATCGTGCATCCAGATCGCATAAGCGGATTCGTAGCTTTGGTGCTGCAGCGCGTCGAAAAAACGGTCCGCCACCCGCTCTTCCGGCCAGTACCGAAACCACCAGGCGAGGCAAGCGGCCAGCAACACGACAACGACCCCCGAAATAAGTCGGATCTTCCTCTTGCGCTCTTTTTCGGGATCGTACTCTTTCGCGTCCAGCAGAGTCATGAGCCTCTAGCATAACGGACAACAGCGGCAAGTCAAAAGTTCCCTGAAACTGATTTACCGCCGAGCACGCCGAGATCGCCGAGGAAGTCAGGCCACGGAACCGACCCACGACACATTGGTTCTCTCCGCGTCCTCAGCGATCTCGGCGGTGAGAAGCCCTACAGCGTGCGTTTGAATAGCGGGATAGCGACCCCCAGGGCAATGGCAGCGGCGGCGGTGAGGAATAGCATGTCGCCCCAAATCGCACTCAGAGCGGTCTCTTTCAGCAAAAGGCATTTGAAACCGTCGACGGCGTAGGTGAATGGATCGACGAAGGCGATGGCTCGCAGCCACTTCGGAAACGCCTGCACCGGATAGACCGAGCCGCTGGGGAAAAACAGCAGCGTGTTGAGGATGCCGAACATGGCTCGAGGCACCAACGGGTCTTCGATGCGCACCATGAGCAGGAACATCATCGTGTTAAAGGCAAGAGAGGTCGCTACAATCATGAGTAGCAGGCCAAACATGGTAGCTGGATTGAAAATGCTACCAACTCCCGCCAGCATCGACCCAACCACCACGATAATTAGCCCCGTCATCACCGCTTTGATCGCTCCTGCCAGATTCAATCCGAGTACCAGTTCAAGCTTGGTAATCGGCGTGACCAGGTAGCCTTCATGTACGCCGCGCGCCTTGTCGTCGATGTACAGCATGCCGCCGCCGATCATCACCGAGACGAACATCGCCAACGCGATCGAGCCCGGCAGCAAGAATTTCATGTATTCGATATAGGGATAAAGCTCGACAATATCGAGCGCGGTCTGCTGCAAGATGCGTGGCGAGACCGTAGGCTGATTGAGCGCATTGGTCAGCTCGGTCAGTTCCGACTCGATCGCGGAACTCATGAAGTTGTCACTGTTGTCGACGATCAGCGCGATCCGCGGGTGATTGCTCTCGTAGACACGCCGCGAAAACTGCGGCGGAATGATCACTGCCCCCTGCAGTTTGCCGTTGCGCACGCCTTCCATGGCCTGCCGGTCGCTGTCGTAGGAAACGGGCACGAAGGTGCGAATATTTGCGCGGACTGAGTCAAATGCTTCACGGATCTTCAGCGCCTGCGTGCCGCCGTCCTGATCGACGATGCCTAGTTTGGCGTCACGAATCTTTCCGCCGAAAGCATTGCCGAGGATGATCAGCTGCACCAGAGGGAAGACCATCGCCACCAGCATCAGCGCCGGCGAACGGAAGAACTTTCGCATTTCGCGCTCGACAATTGCCATCATGCGGTTCATGGCTGCAATCCTGGCCGCTGCGGCATGACAAAGCCGTAGGCCTTTACCAGTTCATCCCGCAGTTGCCGTCCCGTGTAATGCACGAAGACATCATCCAAAGTCGTGTTCTGCACCGACAGCGATTTCACTGGGACTCCAGCCTGCACCGCCATCTCAACCAATTCGGTCGTGGTGCGCGACCCATTACCGGTCAGGATTCGATACATCCCGGCTCCCTCATGCTGAACGGAAGTAACATCGTCCAGCCTGTGCAGGCGCTGCTCCCAGTCGTCCGGCGGCTTCTCAAACTGGGCCTCGATCACATTCGATCCCGGCACGCTTGCCTTGAGCGCCATCGGAGTATCCAACGCCACAAGCTTCCCGTGATCCACGATGGCAATGCGATCGCACAGCCGGTCCGCCTCGTCCATGTAATGGGTCGTGATCAGGATGGTGAGTTGCCGCTTGCTCTTGATGTTCCCCAGCATCTCCCAGACGGCCACGCGCGATACCGGATCGAGGCCCGTTGTGGGCTCATCAAGAAAGAAAATCTTCGGATGATGCACCAGTCCGCGGGCAATCTCCAACCGCCGCCGCATGCCGCCGGACAGCGTCTTGGTCTGTGCGTCTCTCCACTTGGTCAAATCCACCAGTTCAAGCAGCTCATCGATCGACCGCTTCCGCTCTTTCGCGGGCACGTCATAGAGCTTGGCGTAGATATTCAGATTCTCGTCCACCGTAAGATCGAGGTCGCTGGTCAGCGCCTGCGGGATCACTCCGATCAACCTCCGCGCTGCGTCCGGCTCCCTGCTGACATCGTGGCCGGCAATTCGTGCCTTCCCCGCGGTAATCGGAATCAGCGTGGTCATCATGCGGATCAGCGTCGACTTTCCCGCTCCATTCGGCCCGAGCAATCCGAAGATCTCACCCTCTTTCACGTTGAATGAGACATCGTCGACAGCCGTGAAGTCGCCATACTTCTTCACGATGTGTTCGACCTCGATCGCCGAGGCTGCTGTAGGATCGAATACAGGCTTCTCTACCGCGGAGATGCTTGACTTCGCGGGCGCAGGAGAACTGCTACCGCAATTCGATTTTTCACTCACATCTGCAGTCATCGCTGCCCCGCTGCTGCCGTGCTCTGCGCATTGCTTTCGCCCTTCATCTGTTCAGGTGAAACCAGCACTTCAGCGGTCATCCCTGGCACATACGCGCCTTTAGGATTGTCCAGCCGGATTTTCAGCACGATCGTCTTGATGTCCCGTTTGCGCCGGCTCACATCTCGCTGCGTCGCGAAATCGCCTTCCACTCCTTTGAAGAAAACCTTGCCGCTGGTGATCGTACCGCCCGGAAGCCGGACGCGCAGCACATCGCCGTAGCCGATGTGGTCTGAGTATGTCTCCGGTATCGCCGCCCGTGCCCAAGTGTCAGTCAGATCGACGATAGTCACAATCGGCGCACCGATGTTGACCACTTCCCCCTGCCGAGCCGCCCGCACAGAAACCGTGCCACTTACCGGCGCATAGACGTTGGTGTAGCCCAGCCGCACCGCAGCCTGATTTTTCTGGGCAATCGCATTCTTGAGATCGGATTCCGTTACCTGCACCGTGCTCTTCGCCGCTCTGGCTTGATGCGTGCGCGCCAGGGCGGAGTTCAAGTCAGCGTCTGCTGCCTTCACCAATTCCTGCTGAGCTTCCAGCGTCGCCTGTGCCGCTTGCAAATTAGTTTCGGCTTGCACGCGTTCCTGATCGGAGGCCACGCCCGCTTTCGCCAGTTCGATCATGCGCTGGCTGTCGCTTGCAGTGCGATCGAGCGTAGCCTTTGCCTGCTGGAGTTGCGCCTTTGCCGATGCAAGCTTGGCCTGCGCGTTAACCACGTCGCTTGAAGTTGAGCCGGAGGTGGATTGCGCCGTGCTTCAGGCTGGCAATATTGGCCGGAGCTGCGGCTTCCTGCGTCTGCAACTCGGATGGATCAAGAACGGCAATCAGGTCGCCCGCCTTCACTGGCGTGCCTTCGTCCACGAGCAGCTTCTGGATACGACCTTCCACCTGCGCACTCACGATCACCTGGTTGGCATCGACCGTGCCGATCAACACCAGATCTTTCGAATGGTCGGCCGAGAACACGTAGTAGATCGCCGCCATCACGAAGACGATTCCGAGAAGAATAAATACTCGGTTGCGCGGATTCATGTGCGTGCTCCTTGTTCAGTCTTGATATGCCCAGTCTTGATGTGCTCAGTCTTGACATCGGGCCGAAATAGCGCTGCGGAAATGAAGTCCAGAACTGCCGCTCGCCGGTCGGCGATTCTTTCAGGAGCCAGCGGGTTGAAGCGCACGATCCGCTGTATTACCGGCGCACTGCTGAAATAAAAAACGATCATCGCCACCATGGAAGGAACGAAATGCGCGGGGTCAACTTGCCGGAATTCGCCATCCGCGATTCCCTTGTGTAGCAGTTCCCCCACCCGCCGGAAGATTGGCTGAAAGTAAGTCTTGACCAGTCTGTCGATGTGCTCGGAGTGTCCTTCGCGCGCCCGCATCATCTCACTTTGCATCAGCTTGGGATAAATCTGGTTGGAAGCGATGAAATCGAAATAGGCTCCCACGTACGCAAGGATCTTCTCCCGCGGCGGCATCTCGCTGTCGAGCACTTGGAACACTGTCGTCTTCATGCCGGAAAATGCATTGTCGAGCACGGCTCCGTACAGCGTTTCTTTGTCTTTGAAGTAGTAGTAAAGCAAGGCCTTGTTGACTCCGGCCGCGCGTGCAATGGCGTCGGTGCGCGCTCCCGCGATGCCGTGCTTGGCAAACTCCTGCGCCGCCGCCTGCAAGATGGAAGCGCGGCTCTCCTGCGGCTGCCCCCGCGATCCCATGCGGGGAAGGGGTTGGCCATGACGAAATAGTCGAGCCATGGTATTAATTAACCAGTTAGTTAGATAATACAGGAGGCAAACGCGCATGTAAAGAAGCCTTGTTGATGCAGACTCCTCCCGAGAAGACTGGGGTCTGGTGGGATGGAGTTACCGGACGCCGCCCGCAATCGACGGTACGATCCTGGAAGGCGTAACCGGTCCCGCCAAGGAAGCGGATGTCTTCTTCGTTCACGTAGATGTTGAGGAAGCGACGCACTTGCCCGGCCTCGTCGCGCAAGTGCGGCTTCAGTTCAGGAAACTTTTCATCGAGGACGGAAAACAGCTCTCCCAGGTTCGTAGCCGCGCACGTGATCGAGCCCACGCCCGCGGTGTGCCGGCGCAGCGCCGTCGGAATTTGTACGGTAATTGCCATCGAAGGCTACCCTTCAGCGGCTCAAAGGCCGCTCATGTTTTTTTTGGCTCTTGCGGCCCGGCTAAAAGCCGCGCCTTTCAAAACAAACGCAGGCCTTATGCGCCCACCGTGGCTGCATCTTCTTTCGCAACCTCGGCGACGTCCAACGTCCGCTGCAGATAGTTTTCGAATTCGGCCAGCTTGGGCGCGATCGCGCGCTCCGTCTGA
>WNFJ01099468.1_pt1 | contig 18129 bp, 24 predicted proteins | sample 5400461 | NCBI WGS metagenome assembly WNFJ01 (sample SAMN13153349, study PRJNA577476) | soil metagenome | isolation source: 115 cm saprolite on Douglas fir-dominated hillslope | place: USA:California | collected 2013-09-17 | reverse complement strand
GAGCCAATAACTGCAATGTCGTAATGAGTATTTGCCATTTTAAGACTCTCCTCTGGTGATGATGAATCAGTATAGCACTTTTCCGTTGAAACTGGTACGCAAAAAATAGTCATTCGTGACGTCTAGAAAATAGAACTAATGGCCAATTTTGCCTAATTAGCTCATATGAGAAAGAAAGTTTGTAACAGCGTACGTATTTATTAGTAAGGGGATGCAAACAAAATTCTGCAATAGCATTTTCTTTCTTATATTATTATTACAATTTAACATCCGGCATGAGGCTTCTTTGGAGGTGGATGCCCGATGTATGGGTGGAAGTGGGGGAACAGTAGTTTAGATCATTTCTATATTAATTGAAAGAGGAGCAATACATTTATGGCGACAACTGGCGAACTGCGAGCCATTGTCCAGGAACTCCACCTGGTAGACGTTGGAGATGCAGAGAGTTATCTTGGCGAAGAGGCTTTGACGAAGGAAGAATCTTCTACCCCACTGGAAGAATTGGTTCCTGTTGAACTGGCCTCTGACTCAGCCGATCTTGCAACGTGCGACTGTATATCGTGTGATTTAGTTCAGATATAATGTTCTACTACAGCTTGCCTTGCAAAGGGTAAGCTTTCACAATTCGGAAAGAGACTGATCAAGAAAGCCCTGGTTGTATTGAGGTCGAGTATCAATACAACCAGGGGTTTTCTTAACAGCGTTAGTATCTTGCCTCTAAGTTGGGCATGCCACAGGTTTTGATCTGTTTCACCACTGCTTTGACATCGTAGGCTACGCGCCGAATCTCAGCATCCCAGGCAGTATCTTGCCAGGAAAGAATGCCATAGGCTGCACGGAGGTCTTCATCTCGTGGCAGGCCACAACTCGCGACATCGGCAAGAAGAAGATGACGCCAGCGACGTGTGTAGGCAATATGGAGGTGACCAAAAGCCAGCGCCCCAACGCCAGGTTCGATGCTTCCAAGCAGGTATGTCAGAGTGCTATCGGGGGCATTGGGGAAGATGGCATCTTCCAGGTTCAATGGGTTCGCATGGACAATGAGCAGGTCGCTGCCAGCAGGGTTTGCAACGAGATGTGACGGGGGTAAAGATGCCAGGTAGGCGATGCCTGTTTTTCCAATCTGTTCCCTGGTCCAAGCAACCGTGGTGCGTTTCTTCGCACCTTTTTCCGGTGCCTCGTTCACCACCTCCAGGTCTACATTGCCCTGGGTAACTGGACAGTTCAATTTTTGGACGGTATCCAGGACCTCGCGCGGGCATGGACCATTCAGGCAGAGATCACCAGCTATGACCAACTGATCTACTGCTGGCTGGTGCGAGAGGTCTTCAAGCACTGCTTCCAGCGCCAGTTGATTCCCATGGATGTCCGCTATGACCGCAATTCGCATATGATTTCCTTTTAAGAGTAGCTAAGTGAGATCATTTCTGAGACTCCCAGCCATAAATGAGCGGGGGTTCTGATCGGCTCCCCCGCAGTTGCTTTCGCCTTTGGGATCATCGCTCCCCCGCAGTTGCTTTCGCCTTTGGGATCATCGCTTCACAGTTCAGGGCGTTCTCAGGACGCCCGTCCGTTGGCCGAGCCTCATGCTCCAACGGCACCTCTCCTTTTATCAGAGAGGCCAGCCCTGCGGCTGATGTTGATCGCTCCTACCCCGTCTCTATGGCCCATCCATCCACATTCAGCACAGACATAGGTTCGGTCTTGCGCTTTGTTTCTGGCACTGCACGCAGGGCATTCCTGAGAGGTATAGGCAGGGTCGACCTGCTCAACCTTCATGCCAAGCCGCTCTGCCTTGGAGGTGATGAACATGGTGAGTTGATAGAAGCTCCAACTATTCTTCATGCGGTTGTTTTTGCGGGCTTTGGCCCCACGACTTGTGCGTGTCGTGCCCTTGCGGATACCGGCAAGGGATTCTACTTTGATCGTGCCCACGCCCTGCTCATGGGCATGGGTGACGATCTGGCGCGAAAGTTTGTGGTTGATGTCCTTCATCCAACGGGCTTCTTTGCCCTTGCTTTTCTTGACGGCGCGGATTTTCTTGGCCTGCTGTAATTTCTTCCGGCGGGCATAGAAGCGGCGGCGCATGTGCCGCTGAGAGCGACCATTGCCAAAGAAACGAGTCCCTTTCCCACCAATATAGGCCCCAGCAGGCACTTTGATCCCAAGATCAATGCCCATGACGGCGGGCCCGTCGGAAGCAGGGGCATCTTCCTGGGTCAAGGGGATATCAGCAATCCACTTGCCGCGCTTTTTCTTGATGCGCAAGATGCCTGCTTTCCCTTCTATCGCCACTTCAGCACAGCGAAGATGCACCTGCTGGACGAGGCCGTCTACGCACATGGGCAACCTCAGGATGCCCTGTTCGAGCTGCCAGTTCTGATTGTTCCACTGACAGATGGGCTTTTTGAGGCGAGGCAAACAATCAAGTTCAAGCGAACGCTTGAAAACCGAGTGGGCATCCCGCAAGGCTTGATTTTTGACCGCACTGGGCAATGCAGCTAGGAAGTCCTTCGTACTGGCCTTTGCGGGCAACAGATCGGCATCCAGAGCACTTGAGAGGACATTGACCGCGCTGATGTATTCCTGGCAGTGGGCCATGAGCAAGCGGCCCTGTTCAGATGTGGGATAGAGACGCACCTGGAGCGTGCTTTTGCTCATATCTTGCTTTGCCTTTCGAGAGACTGTTCGATGATCTCAGCACTCACATGGCCTGCTGTCGAGTGGAAGGTCCTGCGTGTCCACAAGGAGGGCATGCGCTTCACGTGTGCAAACTCTTCCCTGAGCATATGCGAGGAAGGGTCTTTGATGAGCCTCGCACCATCCGTTGGCAAGGTAGAGGGATTGGAACGAATGAACACCTGCACATGATCGGGCTGAATAGCCAACTGAATGACTTTCCACTCGTTTTCATTCGCACCCTCATGAACAATCTGCTCTAAGCGCTCTGCTACTCTGCCTTGCAGCACCTTGCGCCTCTGCTTAGGACACCAGATAATATGGGACACGACGAGGTGTCCCGTATGTTGTTCGTGCGTCTAGTCCCCGTAGATATATATACGACACAACGCATATTGTCAACATTTCCCCCTGCCCCAAACAAAGAAGGCTTTTCATCCCCCGCATCAATGACGGGGGCTTTCAAGCGATCTTAGTTGTAATATACCCCAAAATGGGAGAGAAACCAAGTCGCTGCAGGCATTTAGGGTAATTTCAGAATTCGTAGCGGGATAGCTTAACATGTGCTACATTTAAGCAAAGAATGGAGATAGTATGATCAGAAAAATAGGAGTCATTTCGGATACCCACATACCCCATTTCAAGAAGCTGCCAGAGGCTATCTGGGAGCATTTTGGTGGTGTCGAATTGATTATTCACGCAGGTGATCTCTCCGTTCTTTCGGTTGTGCCTGAGTTAGAGACCGTTGCGCCGGTAGTGGCTGTTCAGGGCAATGTTGAGCAGGAAGAGGTGACATTGAAGCTGCCTATTAAGCGCGAGATAGTGGTTGGGCATTGCCGGATTGGCATTGTGCATATTTTAGGGGACTCACATAATCGCGTGCATGTGGCCCGCCAGGAATTTCCCAATGCCCGCTGTGTTGTTAGTCATATTCCGTGGAATCAGTATGTGGGTGGGCAGTTGCTGTTCAATCCGGGGAGTGCTACGGATCGGCGGAGGCAGCCTAGATGCAGTGTTGGGTTGTTGCACGTGGATGATGAGAAAAAGAGTGTAAGGGGGGAGATTATATGGTTGTAGATGTAAGTTGAAGTATAGAATGACCAATATCTCCTACTGCTTGAACCGGATGCGTTCATAAATTTCATCCATGAGAAATTCGGCGTTGAGACTTTCGATTCTCACAGTGTCTCCAAGGCCGTAGATTCTGGTAACCCAGTAGTTTTGCTCGCGATCTCGGTGGTGAACTTCAACCACCTGCCGCTCAGAACTCACAGGCACATAGTCCTCTACGCTTAGCAACTCACGATACGCTTCCAGTTTTTCGGTACGGTCAATCACTTCGGTGCTTGGAGAAAGAACCTCAAATACGACACGCGGAGAATTCAATGCATTCTCTGCCTCGTTTTCATCGCAGCTGACCGTGACATCGGGGTAGTAATAGCGGTCTATGGCTACCTGGACGCGTATATCAGAGGTGTAGGCTGCGCATAGAGTTCCACGCAGCTGGTTGTGGAGTAAACCGTGAAGATTATGCGCGATTAATGCGTGATTTCGACTTCCACCGGCAAGCATACGAAGTTGACCATGGATATACTCAAAACGCACATCACTGGCATTGTCAATAGCCAGGTATTCCTCAACGCTTACCCATCGGTATTCAGGAAGTGCCATAACCTGCTCCTTTATTCTACTCCTACCGGGTTATGCTATCCCCCATTGTCAAGACAAAAATCGACCAACTTTAAGCATGAACTCAACCATACAGTAAATGGATGTGCATCATGAGCGATAATACACCTGTGCAGGTGTTTGATATTCCAAAGACTGATGTAAACGATCCTGATTATAGAACTGAAAATACGCTTTCAGCCCTTTTTCTGCATCTCCTATCGTCTGATAATCCTTGAGATACACCTCCTCGTATTTAACACTTCTCTAGAGCCTCTCCACAAATATGTTGTCCAGTGCTCTTCCTCTGCCATCTCAACTGATCCGCACATCAGCCGCTTTCAGCCGGTTGACAAACTCGTGACTAGTAAACTGCGATCCCTGGTCGTTATTGAAAATCTCTGGCTGCGCGTTCTGAAATGCCTGGTCAAGTGCCTCCAGACAAAAGGCCGTCTCCAAAGTGATTGAGGTTTGCCAGGCTAGAACGTAGCGGCTGAACCAGTCGATAATCGCTACCAGATACAGAAAACCTCCTCTCAGGCGGATATAGGTGATATCTGTGCTCCAAACTTGATTGGTTCGATCGATAGTCAGTCCGCGCAACAAATACGGATACCGCACGATTGGCTCTCCCGGCTGACTCAACCGTGGCTTGGGATACACCGCCATCAAACCCATCTGCCTCAACAGTCGGGCCACACGTTTGTGATTCACCTCCTGGCCTTGAGTGCTTAACCAAGCAGTCATCTTCTTGATTCCATAAAAAGGCGTTCGGGTATATTGTTCATCCAGAAGGCGCATCAGAAGCAGGTTCTCCTCACTCACCGGCATCGGTTGGTAATAATAGCTAGAGCGAGCCAGCTCCATCAGCTCGCACTGCTGTGTGATGCTGATGTGCGGGTGCCCTGGGTCGATCAGCGCCCTCTTCTCCTCAACGCTCCCGATTGGCTTTTTTTTAGCCAGTCCAGCTCCATTTTCAATTGCCCGATTTCTTGGTATAAGGACGCCACTAGGGCTTCATCCGTTCTTTCACGACGCTCCCGACCTCCGGAAAAACCAGTGGTGATTTCTTCTAGCGCCTGCTTCTTCCATTGCGTGATCTGGGTCGGATGAACACCATATTCACCGGCCAACTCATTGATCGTCTTTTGCCCTTTCATTGCCTCGATTGCTACTTTCGTCTTTTCCTCTGAACTGTACCGTTTTCGTTGAACAGACGTCGTTTCCCTCCTCCTAACATTTCCCGATACAGCTTCATTCTATCTTATTGGTCTGTCCAGTTTCTGGGGGATATTATAATGGTAGGAGTCGGGATGGTAAACGCATTGAACAAGATAAAGGCTGCAAAACTGCTTCTTGTTCAACTCCATCACTTTGAAACGTGCCTGTTACCCCTATAAAAGTCAATGCGTATACCGTGGGTACGACGATCTGTACGGTCAAGGCCATAAGACTACTTCCGGGGTAAATCCCACGTACAAAAGCGGCTATTTAGAACAAGAGCATACTGTTACCATTGCTCTTGCTTTTGTTTAGATTCAACCAGGGCATCACGCAATGTATCCAGCCGTTTATCTTTTCCGATTGGTAGCACCCGCAAACGGTTATATGTCTTCTCGACCCATCCTATATGTCGTTTTGACCGATATTCAGATGCAAGCTCAATACCCTTCAATGATAACGCGATACCATCATCCAATGCACCCAGCCGCAAGTATGCTTCTCCCTTATCTATCGTGTAGGCTCCCAACTCCCGGAGTGGTCTAAATGGACGTAGTTTATCCGTTTCCTTGTATACTTCCAGAGCATCCTTCGGCTTCCACAATTCACACAAACCCCCTGCCTGCGCCCATAAGACATCATCAAGACTAAAATCATTCGCAAGTCCCGTAATGCTTTCCTTAATATCTTTCGCAAGCTCAAGGGCAGTATCAATAGTTTGCAGAAAGGGCTTCTCTTTTCCGCTATCCGCGTATACAATGGAAAGATTGACGTGATATATTCCTTGTATCGCCTCGGATGACGCGGTAGCGTATGGCTTTGCTGCCTCAAAGCACCGCAACGATGTTTCAAAGCGTCCACGCTTCCTGAGTAAACTCCCCTGATACACCATACCCATTGTGATAAGATCCGTGTCGTGCAATTCATGTCCCAAATCAATCATCTCGGAGAAATGACCTGAAGCGATAGCAAAATCCAGGCGGTCAAATGCTATGCGTCCTCTCATCTGGTGGGTATAAGCAAGTAATTGCTGTGCAGGTTTAAGAAACTCTCCGTGATAGGAGATAAGCGCTTGATCAAGGCTAATGGTGAGTTCCTGTAACTTTTCCTCAAGAATTGGGGCTTGATCTGCAATCCATAACATATAGGAGAGCTGTACCATATCCCGTCCTGGGGCAAGAAGCATTTGGAGTATGGCACTATCAGCCTGTTCGGGTTTTTGTACGTCAATCTTGCGTTGTGGGATACCCCGGCCTATTGCTTCTAACTTCTCCTGGGGAATACCAAGAATATCAGCCAGGCGCATAACTTGCGTCACACTATCCAGTTTCCGCTTGCCGCGCTCAGTCTGAGAAACATATGCTCTCGCGTGTCCCCACCGATCTGCTAATTCTTCTTGTGTCCATCCACGCTGCTCTCTATATGACCGTACTAACTCGCCAAACACATTTTTATTTAACACCATGTTCTCCCCTCCGGGCGGTATATGTAGCATGTTGTTACGTGTAGGTAGCGTTCTGGTTCTCCATTGTACGCGATAGTCCCCTATTATTCAAGCAGCAGAACATAAAGCAAAAAAAAGACAACAAAGGCAGATACTTACTAATGGCAGAAAGTGAAGTCGCCTTACTTCGGCAACGCATCGAAGATGAGTACACGGCTGCACAACGGGCATTGTACGCTCCTGCAATGGTAGCAAAGCATGAGTTTATTACTGCCCGTATGGAAAACATGCAGAAAGCCAATGCTGAACTGCAACGGATTTTAGGCGCTGATGAAGGGAGAAAAATTGTGGCACAAATATGGGAAAACATACCGGAAATGAGGACAGTATAGGTTGAGCCATTATGACTAAGAAGTTCCGTGTAGATCAGTCCACCCAACCAATCAAAGTTGTTTCAGTCAAAAAGGAAACCAAAGAAGAACGCATGGCACGTTTGAAACGGACTGCTGACGCAACTGGCAGGCGGTTCATTCATGTTTACCTCGAAGATGAGAAAAAGAGACAGAGGTATCAACGCTGATTTCCCTTTACAATATTTTTTATTTATCTGTGTGGAAGGGGTAATACCTTGAGCAAAAAATCAAAGCGGAAAAACCAGCATGTTAATTCACAGCCTCCCTCAAGAGTTATTTTTACCTTTTTTAAGATAGGTCATTGTTGGCTCCTGGGTTTGCATGTGTCGTCATTATTTCACTTCGTTAGGCAAGATTTCACCAAAGACCGATCAATTGTATCTAATGAATAGTGGCCGGAGAGTATCATAGCCAGCTCGAGTTCGGTTCGCAGGATCTCCAATACGTGGTGCACGCCTTCTGCACCGTTGACCGCCAAACCCCAGAATATTGGTCGACCAAGCAGGACCGCTCGGGCTCCAAGGGCCAGAGCTTTAAGTGCGTCTGTACCGCGACGTATGCCACCGTCCAGGTATACCTCGCAGCGGCCGGCAACGGCTTCGACGATTTCAGGAAGTGCGTCGATACTGGCTATGGCAGAATCGAGCTGCCGTCCTCCATGGTTCGAGACGATGATGCCTGATACTCCTCGCTCCAGCGCCAGTAGCGCGTCCTCTGCCGTTAGAATGCCCTTGAGCAGGATTGGCAGCGATGTCACTGTTTTTAGCCAGTCGAGGGTTTCCCAGGTTGGGGTAAAGGGGAGATTATAATGATTTTCCTCAGCTTCTGCACCAGGAAAGTTTGCCAGGCCCATATGCGATGGCAAACTAAAGTTATTGCGGATGTCTTTTTCTCTGTTGCCCAGGCGTGGCAGGTCGGCCGTCAGTACGATGGCTCTGTATCCAGCGGCTTCCGCGCGTTGTACTACCGAGGCAGAAACTTCCAGGTTGCGATAAAGATATAGTTGGAACCAGAGTGGGGCATTGGCTGACGCTGCTATATCCTCAAGGCTACGCGTTGAAAACGTACTGACGGTAATCAGAGTATGTGCCAGAGCGGCTCCCTGGGCAGCCGCACACTCTCCCTCAGGGTGTGCCAGACCATGGTTAGCTGCCGGCGCTACGAGTATGGGCATACTGACTGGCGTTCCCAGTACTGTTGTGCTCAGGTTGGACGTACTTCCCTTGACCAGCATACACGGGCGAAGCCTGAGACGCTCGAAGGCGCTGCGATTCGCCCGCAGTGTGATCTCGTCATCACTTCCGCCCTGGATAAAGTCCCAGGCAGCTGGCTCTATGTGGGCCTGCGCAAGAGTTTCGTAATCGCTGAGGTTGATGGGTTGCATTAATGTTCCTTTTGAAGCACTACTCCTCGTTGTTGTTACAAGCTTGTAGCGAGAGAGCCTGGGCATCTATCCTTTTAACGGTGATTGCCAGCGTAAATTGGTCGCCCAGTGCTTGAACATAACGTTGTAGTGTTCTTAATGTATAGGCTTCGTAACCGCGTTTCTCGATGCGGGCGACCTGTGCTTGAGATACACCTAAACGCCTGGCAACCTCTTGTTGGGTAAGGCCGGCTGCCTGACGTGCTTCTACCAATTGAAGCCACAGTTCTTTTTTGCTAGACTCTGCCTCATAGATTGCACGGAATTCAGGGTCGGCCAAAGCACGAAGCTTATCTTCTTCGAATAATCTTCGACCATCTTTTTGGGTATAGTTCCCTTTTACCATAATGTAACTCATTTACCTTCTTGCTCCACAAAATGGGCTAAACGCCTAATGGCAATATCTAGCTCTTCACGAGGGAGCTTTTGGGTTTTCTTGGTAAACCCGTGTAGTAATACGATGCGTTTGCCTCTGAAAAAGAAGTATAAAACTCGGTAAATGTTGGTATTACTTTCTTCCCTAATTTCCCAAATTTTACCTTCTAAATGCCGGACAAGTGGCTCTCGCGCCTGAACATTGCGTATCCGTACTTGTTCAAATGACCAGAGGAACCGAGCATAGGTTTTTTTGTCCAGACCTCTCAGAAAATCTCGTACAGGAATGCTACCACTTTCATCGACGTAATACTCTAGTGTCCACTCTTCGTTCATGGCATCATACGTATTTTAGTATATTTGAGAAAGATTGTCAATAAGGAATGTGCTTTCATTTGGCTTACACCTTTGCTCCTATCTCATGGTGCCTGAAGTACTCTTGACCACCAAGGTATGGGCGCAACGCAGTTGGAATTTTCACGCTGCCATCGGCCTGCTGGTGTGTTTCCAGGAGAGGCAGCATGATGCGCGGCGAGGCGATAGCGGTATTGTTGAGTGTGTGCACGAACCTGACCTTTCCATCCTCATCGCGGTAGCGGATATTCGCGCGGCGGGCCTGCCAGTCGTGGAAGTACGAGCACGAATGCGTCTCACGATACCTGTTCTCGCTGGGCAGCCAGCATTCAAGGTCATACATACCCACTTTACCATCGCCCATGTCACCTGTGCAGACATTCACGACGCGATAGGGCAATTCTAAGGCCTGTACCAGCTCTTCCGAATTTGCCAGCAGCGCTTCATGCCAGAGGACCGACTCTTCATGATCGGCGCGGCAAATGATATACTGCTCAACTTTGTTGAACTGGTGGATGCGAAAGACGCCGCGTGTATCTTTGCCATACGTTCCAGCCTCGCGCCGGAAACAAGGACAGAATGCTACATACCGCAGTGGCAGATCGTCGACCTTGAGAATTTCATCCTTGAACATGCCAGTGATCGACACTTCCGCGGTACCGACGAGGAAGGTATCATCATTTTCAATGGCGTATACCTGGTCGCGTCCCTTGGGGAACTGGCCATTACCGATGAAGCAGAATTCGCGCGCCATGGCCGGTACGATGAGAGGGGTAAACCCTTTCCTGGCCACGCGGTCGAAAGCGAAGTTCATCAATGCCAGTTCAAGCCGGGCCGCGTCATTCTTGAGGATGTAGCTGCGCGCACCAGCGACCTTGACGCCGCGCTCGATATCAACCATATCCAGGTTTTGCATAATGGTATAGTGATCGCGGGGCTCAAAGTCGAATGTGGGTGACTTGCCCCAGTACTTAACTGGCACGTTGTCATTCTCATCTTTACCAATGGGAGCGCTCGGATCGGGAATGTTGGGCACAAGGTAGAGCAATTGTTGCCGCTCCTCCAGGAGCGCAATCAACATAGGCTCCATGCTTTTGATCTGTTCCGCAAGTTGCTTGCCTTCAGCAATGAGCTTCTCGCGCAGTTCCTTGTCTTTACCAGCTTTCGCGATCTGTTTCGATATCTGGTTCTGTCGAGCACGAGCTTCCTCCACCTCACGCTGTAAAGTGGTCACTTTTCGATCGACCTCCAACAGGTAGTCGATATCAATATCGTTGTTTTTAAGGCGAGCTGCTTCTTTCACCACGTCCGGATGGCTGCGAATAAAAGCGAGGTCTAACATGATAATTCCTTCCTTCTCTCTATCAAACAACATGTGCTGGTGAGATACATAGGCTGCGTTTTGTGTGTGTTTTTGGGACAACAAAAAAGCGTCGTCGTCCACTGTACATACAGGACGACAACGCTGAAAACGTATTTGCCGTGGTGCCACCTAGATTTACCGCTGAACTCGAAGCACTAAAGTAGTGATGAAGGAGTAGATGCGGCCTCAATTCTGCCCGTTAACGGGGGCTTCCGTTGGCGCTTCTCGCGCAGGCTCCCGGGTGGATTTCACTTCTACTCGCTGCCGTGTTACACCGACCCGCGGCTCTCTGTTGTAAAGCAAAAGGTACTTGTCCCATTCATCGCCTTGATCTCTTTTGTTAGGACAAGCATACCAGTGGTTTGCGATTTTGTCAACATTTTTTGCCTTTTTTATCCTGCGCCTGAGCCTGGATCGCTACGGTGTATTGTTAATAGTAGACGTAGCAGTCGAAGTCGCTGCCGGTGTCTGGGTAGCAGTTGGGGTAGTTGGCTGGATAGCTGTGGGAGTCAGTGTGGCGCTGGACGATATGTTCCATACCTGCGCATTGGTAAACTCCACCTCGGTAGGGTCTTTGAAGTCAAGGGCAGCTACACCTACCTTGCCAGCGCTAAGAGAACTATCAGCGAGGCTAGTAATAAACTGCTGATTCGCGTACAGATAGAAGATACTGTTATAGGCAACAACTGCAAGCTGATTGCTGTGTTTAATACCAGTCGTGATTGCAGCATTGTATCCGGAACTGAGTGTTGTAGCTTGACTGTCACTTTTATAGAAGTCCAGACTATATCTGCCATCAATGTCAATGTAGAAGAGATAAAAGGCTTTGCTAGCGCTATTAGCGCGGAAGACAATGCCGCCCTGATTCCCACTGTCAATTGTCATTGATACCTGGAAGGCGAAATTACTGAAGTCGGAGGCCTCGGCGAGACAGGGTTGGAAAAAGCCTTGGCTGGCTGCCCGGACATGGTAGGCTGTCCCGGTGAATACACATTCGCCACTGACTGATCCATTTGTCTCATCCCATTTGTTATTCCCAGTGTTGTCGCTTAATGGGTCATCGAGTGCGGCCGTGCCGCTTGTTGCCTGTGTCAGGACGCTACCAAGCGCTGCAGTCGTGGCTGTGGCGCTATCCACTGTGGCGGTAGCTGTGGCAGTAGCTCCAGATTGGGCTGTGGCACTGGCATAAATATTGGTATTAGCGGTCGCGAATGCATTAGCAGTGGCCTGGTCTTGTGCCTGTGCAGTATTGCGCGCCTGTACTGTTGCAAGGGCTATAGCCGTTGCCTGAGCATGCAGTGCGCCGCGGTACTGTACTGTCGTAGCAAAGAGAATGAGACCAAGCCCACCGCCGATGAGCGCAATTGCTAGAAAAATTAGGAGAATGCTTACCCACATAGGGAGAGTCTCACGGCGCCGGAAATTCTGTTGTACGGGAGGCCATCTCCGCAGCACCGGTAGATCAGGTACTGTGATATCGAAAGGAGAGACTTGCTCCGGGTCTGTCAACCAGTTCTCATCTGGCATGTATAGGCCTCTATCTTTCTAGCGGCTTGCCCCTATCCTACAATCACCCATCTAATCCCATCAAAGTTTCCAAATCTGGAGATTGCTAAATGCCGCTTCCGAAAATGTAGATTTGTCATAAGCAACAAGACCAATCATGCCAGCCTTGTATGTATTGTCGCTGACAGTATCAATGTACTGCTTATTGACGAACAGAGTCAACTGGTTGCCACGCGCGATAAGGGTAAGAAGGTTCGGTTGATTTTGTCCTTTAATAATCGAGGAATAACTTGTCATTAATGTCGAGGCATTATCCGCGTTGTTGCTGATGTACTTGAAAAGCTGATATGAATTGTTGGAGCTAATTTGTAAAAGATAAAACTTCGAGTTTTGGTTATCAGCGCGGAAGATGATGCCACCGTATTCACCCGAAAGGATGGTCATCTGCACCTGTAGTGTAAAGTTGCTGAAATTGCCAGCCTGGGCAAAGCATGTTTGAAAGTAGCCCGTGGCGTACTCTTTGACGTGGTATGTTCCAGCAGTGAATACACAGCCGCCATTGCTGGATGAGTCATACTCATTCCATTGTAGAGGACCATTCTTTGCGAGAGCGTCACTGACTGCCGGGTTTCCATTTGTTGCTTGTGTATACATATACTGTTGCACGGTCAGTGTTGCCTGGGCCTGTGCTGTTGCAGTAGCATTTTCATTATGGATGATTTGTGCTGTTGCAGTAGCAGCAATATTCGCCTGGGTTTGTGCTGTTGCGGTTGCTTGCGCCCGTATTTGGGCAGGATAGGGTATGGAGAAGTAGTAGATAATGCCAGTTCCTGCTAGCACTAACAAGACCAGTATAGACAGGAGGATCAGCATACCTTTTGAGAGGCTGCGCCGCTGACGTGGAGGTGATGTTTGAGCTGGTGGCGCCGGTGGTGGGGGATAGACAGTATAAGGCGGCTGCACGGCATTATAATTGTAAGCTTGCACGCCTTCCTGCGCCGGCCTCGTGTCTTGTGGTATAGCATCAGAAAAGTTCTGTTGTGGGATTCCGCCAGGGAGGGAGCCAAGCGAAGCGGGAGCTGCTCCTATATACGGGTCAAAACCAACCGGAATCGTCGGGTCATTGTTCTTAGCAGGAGATGATGGGGCGGGAGTACTATAGAATGCTGGTGTACCACATCCTGGACAAATTTTCATTCCAGGCTGGAGCGATGTCCCACACGATAGACATTGCATGATGCTAACTCCTCTAGTGTAAAGCTGGCGCGCGTCGTTTGATCTGGCTGCTGGCGTTCTTACTTAAAGCTTCCAGACCTGGGCATTATTAAATGCTACATCGGTGGCAGTTGTGCGAGCATCTACGAAGACGCCAACCTGGCCACCTTTGTATGTACTGTCGTTAGCACTACCTGCATATTGCTTGTTGATATAAAAATAGATGCTATTCCCACGTACAACGACTGTAATCAAGTTGGCCTGACCAGTACTTTTCTTGATGGCAGAGCTGTTGCCGAAGTTCAAATCTGAGCTATGATTCTGGTCTTTCGAGATAAAGAGGTCAAAGGTACCGTCCCGTGCAATACTCAATAGATAGAATTGAGATGCGGAACGATTGCCTCGAAAAAAGACTCCACCAGCATCACCTTTGGTGATGGTCATCTGCACCTGATAGGCAAAGTTCGAGAAACTAGTATTTTGAGCGGCGCAGGCAAAGTAGAAGCCTTTTTGATCAATGCTCGCGTGATAAGCTCCGCCTGAAAATCCGCATCCACCACCTCCCTGAGCTTGATCCTCCTCCCAACTGCTGCCAGTGTTAAAACTCAATGAGTCATTGAGGGCGGGCGAGCCTTTTGTTGCCGAGGTGTAGATATTCTGTAAAGCGGTGGCGGTGGCTATGACGTTTGCTGTGGCCTGTGCCTGCGCGGTAGCGGTGGCATGGGAGATAGCAACTGCCGTTCCTGTCGCCTGCGTATTGGCAGTTGCGGTCGTCTGCGCTACGATTGTTTGCTGTGTTTGCGCGGTAGCGGTTGCCTGCATGTGAAGCTGGTTGGGACGATATACCGTTGAGTAAAAGATAAGGCCGAAGCCGCTGAGCACGGCAAGTAGAGCCAAAACGATGAGCAGGATTGTCATCCCCCTGGATAATCCTCCTCGCTTGCGCGGTGTTCTCTGTGGTTGTACGGGCGGATGTGCGGGCGGAGGTGCAGAATAGGGTGGTTGTTGCGAACCAGGGTAAAACGGCTGCTGTGGTGGTGGATATCCTCCTGGCTGTCCATAAGGACCTGGTAATGGCGGTGCTGGCGTTCCAGGTGTGTATGGGTATGGACTGGCTTGAAATGGTTTATCTGGTTGTGTTTGAGGTGGAGGCCATGCCATCTCCTGAAAAGAACCAGAAGGATAGGAAGTTGCTGGAAGAGTGCCTTCTGGCTGCGTCCCAGGTGAGGATAAAGTAGTTTTCTCAAAAGGGCTGGAAGCAGAAACATCTGTGCCGCAATTGGGACAGTTTCGTGCTTCAGGTGGAAGTTCCGCGCCACACGAATTACATTGCATGGGTGATTTCTCCTGATGAACACACTCATAATCTGAGATTTCAATGATGTTGAGTTAGCATACCATGCTTTTTGTGCCATGCCAAGACAGAATACCAACAAATTTTTGCACTTGTGTTATATGCGCTTTGGGGGGTATAAGAACCCCCGTGGATTTATCCCGGGGAGTGTCAGACTTGCACCTAACACAAATACAGTGAGTGCTGTCAGCAACATGATCTTACCGATAGATTGACCGCGACGGCTTTGTCGTGATGGTTCAATGTGATCAAGAGCAATGGTCAGGATAAGCGCTCCCTTGCGGCCATTTAGGGAAGGTTGCCCCCGACCTTCCAGGCGAATTTCCTGACCATTACGTATTCCTGCTGGCGCAGGTATGACGATTTGCTGCCCTTCTGGAAGGGTGAGTGTTCGTTTGGTACCGGCAAGCGCTTCTGCCAGGCTAAGTGCCAATACGGCCCGGATATCACCGTCTTGCTGCCCTTCAAGTGCCATCTATTTTCACCTACGTAAGCTTATCAGATGTGAAAATAGTATAACATATAAAGGGTAGCAAATCGATAGTAGTGTATTTACAAAGTTGGTTCTATGCCAACGATTTTAGACCATGCCAAGTTCCCATTTGGCATCTTCAGTCATTTTATCGGGTGACCAGGGTGGATCGAAGGTCATCTCCACTTTGCAGGACTTGACGTTCTCAACCTGTTCAACGCGCATCTCGACCTCGGACACGACCTCTCCCACGAGAGGGCAGCCCATCGATGTCAGTGTCATGGTAACACCAACAAGGCCTGTCTCATTATTGATTTCAACATTATAGACGAGGCCCAGATCGACGATGTTGACGGGAATTTCGGGATCGTAGCACTCATGTAGTGCATCCATGACTTCAGCTTCGTTAATCTCTGCCAAGATATATGGCTCCTTTGCTTATTAAACCAAGTAAATTACTAGGATTTCTCTCCCTTGTAATATAGCCCATGAGGTCGGTCTCTGTCAAAGCTGCTGACAGTTACGCAAAACGCTCTTTAATGCGCTGTAAAAACAACTGGATAAAACTCCCAGCATCGACTCCTACAGAGGCAAGTACATTGGGAGATTGGGTGATGAGAGGCCCAAAATAGGCGACAGTCTCACCCAACGTCAAGGTTCCATGGAGCTCTACATCTACGAACACTGATTCCCAGCTGATCAGATCTGGTTGGAATGCGGCCGCCAGGCAGAGCGGATCATGCATATGGAAGGCAGAAACGCCAATTTGCTGGCCAAAGACATCGAAGTAATAGGCGAGCATTTGCCTGATAGCATCCGTGACAGGGCTCTCGCTGCTTGCCAGCATTTCCACCTGCTCCCGTCGCAATTCTGCTTGCATTGTCGTATCGAGCGTGACCAGTCGAATTGGCCAGCCGGCATGGAGGACCATGTGCGCCGCGTGGGGATCTACATAAATATTGAACTCGGCGCTCGGAGTCGTATTGCCAGGAACGCGCAGAGCGCCGCCCATAATGACCACTTCACGTATGGACTGGACAATGCGTGGTTCGCGGCGTAAGGCCAGAGCGATGTTTGTCAGCGGCCCTATGGGTACGAGGGTTATCTCTCCAGGCGAAGCCATGATTTTCTCAATGATCACATCAACAGCATGTGAGTCTATAGATTTTATCTGTGGCTCTGGCAGTTGCAACCCACCAAGTCCGTTATCTCCATGCACGTGTTCAGCGTACAGTGGCTGGCGTACAATCGGCCGGTTGCTGCCACGCGCAACGGGAATATCTGTACGACCTGCCAACTCAAGCAGTGCAAGTGCGTTGTATGTCGTGAGATCGACATTGACGTTGCCACCAACAGTTGTAATGGCTTCAAGCCGGACGTCTGGAGAAGACAGAGCTAGAAAGAGCGCCAGGGCATCATCTATGCCGGGGTCAGTATCGAGTATAATACGATGCATTTGTACCCACCTCTTCTTGTTTTACTGACAGCCGACAGAGCGGACTGTAGCGAGTCTATGAGAAATGAAAGTGATGTATGTGGGAAGTTTCTTTACACGCTGTGCAGAAACGCCTCAACTTCCGCGCGTGTAGGTAAACCTGATTGTGCACCAAACTTTGTCACTTTCAGGGCGCCGGCATATACCGCGAAGCGCAAAGCGTCTTCGGGCTGTTGGCCTTCAGCCAGCGCCACTGTCAGGGCACCTACGAAACAATCCCCCGCGGCTGTCGTATCAATGACCTGAACCGCTGGTGCAGGTTGATGGATGATGCGCGCTTTACCCGTACCATCACCGGTAGCGAGGACCGCTCCCTGTGAACCAAGTGTCATCACAACTCTAGTTATACCTTGCTCAAAGAGCACAGTTGCCACAATGCGGGCATCTTCGAGACTATCTACACGCTGTCCACTGAGCAGACTGGCTTCATTCTCGTTGACAATCAATACNNGGTTGAGCAGGAGCAAGGTTGAGTACGACAGGCACATGCACGTTATGTGCGGCGGCGATAAGAGATATTACCGTTTCAAGGGGGATTTCGAGTTGTAACACCAGCGCCTGTGCATGGGCAATAGACTGGAAGATAGTGGAAATGTGTGTACGATCCCGTCCTACACGCATGTTAGCGCCGGAGGCTACTACAATGACATTATCGCCATCAGGGACTAGAAAAATGAATGCGACACCGCTCGATTCTTCCTGATCAACAACAATAAGACTGGTGTCGACCTGGTCTGCTTGCAGCGCGCTGAGGAGCTGCTTGCCAAAGGGATCGCCGCCAACTCGTCCGGCCATAGTGACCGCTGCGCCAAGACGTGCCATTGCCACTGCCTGGTTTGCTCCCTTTCCACCAGGAATAAGTTTGAGAGAGCCAGCCCCAAGGAGTGTTTCGCCCAATACGGGGATGTGAGGGACACGTACAACCTGGTCCATATTGAGACTACCAACAACAAGAATATTACTCTGCGGCATTTTAGCATCCTCTCCTGGTTTTAGGTAGTGACTCTTGATAGGAGTGGTAGAATCAAAGTCAGGAGGACTGACAATGCACCCCTACCAGCATGTCCCAATCCGGCCTGTGAGAAGCCGCACGTCATTCGCAATGGCAGCAGCAACGGACGACGGCGCTATCAATGCCGTGGCTGTG
>WNFJ01255321.1_pt2 | contig 18131 bp, 17 predicted proteins | sample 5400461 | NCBI WGS metagenome assembly WNFJ01 (sample SAMN13153349, study PRJNA577476) | soil metagenome | isolation source: 115 cm saprolite on Douglas fir-dominated hillslope | place: USA:California | collected 2013-09-17 | reverse complement strand
GGAGGCACGCCGCACGACGACCATGTCGATGACGTAGTCCTGCTTGTCGAGCTCGATCCCCTTGACCCCGGTCGCGGTCCGGCCCATCGCGCGCACGTCTTTCTCATGGAACCGGATGCTCATGCCGTGGCGGGTAGCGAGCACGATGTCGTTGCGGCCGTCGGTCACCTGCACGTCGATCAGCTCGTCGCCCTTCTCGATGTTGATGGCGCGAATCCCCACGGAGCGGGGGTTTCCAAACTCCGAAAGCTGGGTCTTCTTCACCACACCTTTCTTGGTGGCGAACAGCAGGTACTGGTCCTCGGAGAATTCGCGCACCGGGACGAGCGCCGCGATCCGCTCATCCGGCTTGATCGCGATGCAGCTGATCATCGGCTTGCCGCGCGCGGCCCGCGCGGCCTGCGGGATCTCGTGCACCTTGAGCCAGTAGCATTGCCCCTGCTGCGTGAAGAACATCACGTAGTCGTGGGTCGAGGCGATGAACAGGTGCTCGAGCCAGTCGTCGTCCTTCGTGTGGGCGGAGATCACGCCCCGCCCGCCGCGCCGCTGCCGGCGGTAGGCGGAGACCGGGAGGCGCTTGATGTAGCCCGCGTGGGACACGGTGATCACCATGTCCTCTTCCGCGATCAGGTCCTCGATCGAGAACTCGCCCTGGTCGGCGACGATCTCCGTGCGGCGCTCGTCGCCGAAGCCGTGCGCGAGCTCCCCGAGCTCCTCCTTGAGAATCTTCAGGCGCCGCGGCTTCGAGCCGAGGATCTCTTTGCACTCCTTGATGAACTTGCGGACCTCCTTGAGCTCGTCCTCGAGCTTCGTGATCTCGAGGGCGGTGAGCCGAGCGAGCCGCATGTTGAGGATTTCCGCCGACTGCTTTTCGGACAGCTTGAACCGCTTGCGGAGGGCCGCGTCCGCGGACGGCGCGTCCTTCGACTTGCGAATGATCTTCACGACCTCGTCGATGTTATCGACGGCGATCTTCAAACCCTCGAGGATGTGCTCGCGATCCTGCGCGCGCTGCAGCTCGAATTCCGTGCGGCGGACGATGACGGTGTGGCGGTGCTCGATGAAGTGCTCGAGCAGCTCCTTCAGGTTCATCTCCTTCGGCGCGCCGTCCACCAGGGCCAGCATGATCGCCCCGAAGGTGGTCTGCATCTGGGTGTGCTTGTACAACTGATTCAGGACCACGGCGGGGACCGCGTCGCGCTTGAGATCGATGACGATCCGCATCCCCTCGCGGTCGGAATAATCCTGGATGCCCGCGATCCCCTCGAGCTTCTTGGCGTTCGTGAGCTCGGCGATGTGGGCGATGAGATTCGCCTTGTTGACCTGGTAGGGAATCTCCGTGACGACGATCTGCAGCTTCCCGCTGGACTCCTTCTCCTCGACCACCGCGCGGGCGCGCAGCACGATGCGCCCGCGGCCCTTTTCGTAGCACTCCTTGATCCCGGCGCGACCGTACACGATGGCGCCGGTCGGGAAGTCCGGTCCCTTGATGAACTTCCGCAAATCCTTGAGCGCGGCGTCGGGATGATCGACGAGGTAATTGATGGCCTCGACGGTCTCGCCGAGGTTGTGCGGCGGAATGTTGGTCGCCATGCCGACGGCGATCCCGGCCGTGCCGTTCACGATCAGGTTCGGCAGCCGCGCCGGCAGGACCGTCGGTTCCCGCAGCCGGTCGTCGAAGTTGGGGACGAAGTCGACGGTGTTCTTGTCGATGTCCTCGAGCATCGTCATGGCGACGCGGGTGAGGCGGGCCTCGGTATAGCGATAGGCCGCGGGTGGGTCGCCGTCCACCGAGCCGAAGTTCCCCTGGCCATCGACGAGCGGGTAGCGCAGCGAGAACTCCTGCACCATCCGCACCAGCGAGTCATAGACCGCCACGTCGCCGTGGGGGTGGTACTTACCGAGCACGTCACCCACCACGGTGGCGCTCTTCTTATACGGTCGGCCGGGCACGAGCCCCAGCTCGTGCATCGCGTACAGGATGCGGCGGTGCACGGGTTTCAAGCCGTCCCGCACGTCGGGCAACGCGCGCTGTACGATCACGCTCATCGAGTAGTCGAGGAACGACTCCCTCATCTCGTCTTCGATGAGGCGCGGCAGGATGCGTTCGCGGGCGTTCGGGGCAGTCATCGCGTGTCGGGTGAGAGGTCTGCGGTCGTGAGTCGCCGAATCACCTAAGTGGCTAAAAACTAATCACTTAGGCCACGAAAGGCAATGTGACAAGGGCCGCCGGCATCCGCGGGGGAGCCGCCGCGCGCGGCGGGCGCTAGGGGATCTGAATCGCGATCTTGCCGAGCTGCGCGCTGCGCTCGAGCCGTTCAAACGCCGCCCGCGCCTCGGTGAACGGAAACACGCGGTCCACGAGCGGACGCAACTCGCCCGCGCCAAGCAGCCGGACGACCTCCTGGTACTCGGCCGCGTTCCCCATGGTGGAGCCCAAGATGCTCCACTGATACCAAAACAGGCGGCGCAGGTCGATCGTGACCATCGGTCCGGTGGTCGCACCGCAGATCACGAGTCGCCCGCCGCGCGCCAGCGCGCGCAGCGACTGGTCCCACGTCGCCTCGCCGACGTTCTCGATCACCACGTCGGCACCGCGCCGCCCCGTGAGCGCGCGGACTTGCTGTGCGACCTGCTCGGTCGTGTGATTGAGCGTCACGTCGGCCCCGAGGCGGCGGGCTTCGGCGAGCTTGCCGTCGTCGGATGACGTGACGATCACGCGGGCGCCCTTGAGCTTCGCGATCCGCAGCGCGGTCAAGGAAACGCCCCCCCCGACCCCCCAGATGAGCACCGTTTCCCCGGGCGCAACCCGCGCGCGGGTGACCACCATGCGCCACGCCGTCAGCGTCACGAGCGAGAATCCGGCCGCCTCGGCCCAGGTGAGCGGCGTCGGCAGGGTCGGGATGATGACGAGATTCGGCTCCGGGACCACGACGTACTGGGCCAGCGTGCCCGGGCGATGCTCGCCGAGCATGCCGTAATTGACGCACAAGGACTGCTCGCCCGCCCGGCAGTATTCGCAGGTGCCATCGGCGATACCGGGGTTGATCATCACGCGGTCCCCCGGCCGCACCGCGCGCACGTCCGCCCCCACCGCGTCCACGACCCCGGCGCCATCAGCCCCGAGGATGTGGGGGAACCGGTACTGGAGCGGCAGCCCGCTCACCACGAATAAATCAAGGCGGTTGAGCGCGGCGGCGCGCAGCGCTACGCGCACCTCGCGCGGGCCCAACGTGCTCGGCGGGTCTGGAACGTCGGCGAGCTGCAGCTGGTCGAGACCGCCGGTAGCGCGGATCACCCAGGCGCGCATGCGGGGTGCCCGTTACGGCATGAAGGCGGGGGACACCATCTGCTCGGCGCCGGTCGTCGGGATCGCCACGGGCGCGCCGCCCGCCCCGACCGGCTGGACGTACACCTTGAACACGTTTTTCTGCACCGCCACCACGAGGCCCAGAAGATCGCCCGCGGGCGCGACGGCGAAATCCGCGGCGACGAGGTCGGTCCCACTCAGCGGCGTGGTCTTGCCGCTGGCGAGCTCCGCCTTCAGCACCTGCGTGGTGGTGCGGCCTCCCTGCTTCTGCTCGACCAGATAGGCCAGCGAGCCGTCCCGCAGGAAGTGGGGCGCGCGCTCCTTGCTCTCCGGCCCTCTGGTGAAGATCCGCTGATTGGTACCGTCCTTCGCCATCAGCCAGATGTGGTTGTTGCCGTCGCGATTCGAGACGAAGGCGATGGTCTCACCGTCGGGTGACATGCTGGGCTGTGAATTGTCGGCCGGCTCCAGGGTGAGCTGCACCGCATCGGAGCTGGTGATCGGCTGGACGAAAATCTGCCGGTGCCCGGTGCGGTTCGAATGGAATACCACGGCCTGCCCGTCGGCCGTGAACGACGCGTCATCGTCCACGCTGGGCGAGTTGGTGAGCCGCCCCACGTTCGTCCCATCGGCGTCCATGAGGTAGATCTCGGGCTGCCCATCGCGGGTCGACGTGAACGCAATGCGCGAACCGTCGGGCGAGAAGGCGGGTGCCGTGGCGGTCGTCGTATCGTCCCCGATCTTGCGCAGCTGGGCCACGTTGGCGCGTTCCGCGGCAAACAGCTGGAAGCGGCCGGTGCGCGAGCTCGCCACGACGATCTCGCCCTGCACGAACACCTCGGCGGCCGCGCGGCGCCCACCGGGCGCAGTCGCGGTGATGCGCGCATGGCCATAGCCCGCCGCCGTCACGGTCCCGTCGTCGGTCACGCTCGCGACCGGCGGGTTGTCGGACGCCCAGGTGACGGCCGAGGCCGGGCCGATCAGCGCGCCGGTCTCGTCGGCGAAGTTCGCCTTCAGGGCGACGCGGCGGCCGAGCGGGAGCCCGACGCGGGACGCGGAAAGCTTGAGGCCGGCGGCGATGACCCGGACCTGCCAGGTGACCGTCAACCCGGCCCCGGGCCCCTTTACGCTCAGCGTCAGCTTGCCCGCCTTCTTGCCCGTCAGGATCCCGCTCGCCGGGTCGAAATTCGCGAGCGCGGTGTCGCTGACGCTCCAGCGGAGCGGGGCTTCGGGCACGTTGCTCTTGTCGGCCGCCAGGGCTTGCACCTGGAACTTCACGGTCCCTTGGATCGGGAGGGGGACCTCCGCCCTGGAGGTCGGGAGCACGGCGAGCGCGTCCACGGTTCGGTGTACCACGATTTCGATCGTCTTGCTCTGTAACAGCCCCGACACGAGGAGGGTGCTCCGTCCCGGGGCCACCGCCGTGACGACCCCCGTCAGGCTTACGCGGGCGACGTTGGGATCGGCCGTCCCCCACTGCAGGGCGAGCGGGCTGACCAGTCGGCCGCCCTGTGCGGGCACCACCACGTGCAGGGTATCGACGTCCCCGGGCGAGAGGATCACAGGAACCGGCTCGAAAACGGCGATCTCGCTCGGCTGCACCATGACCGGTGCCGTCGCCGTGAGGCCGCCGGAGCTCGTGACCTGCACCGTCCCCTGCCCCTGGGCGAGGGCGATGACCACCCCGTTCTGGTCCACGCTCGCGATGTCGGGGCGGAGCGAGCGCCACGTCACGGCCACGGGCGCGGCGGGGCTGCCGTCTTCCTTCAGCGCGCGGGGCGCCACCCGGGTGTTCTCGGAGGGTAGCAGATAGACCGTGGGAGGCTCGATCCGGAGCACCGCCGCCGGCCCGGCGCCCGCGGGCTGGCCCTGGAGGGCGTCCGCCGCCGGCGGCCCGCCCGGCTGCTCTCCCGCTGGGCGGGCCGGGGCCACGGGCTGCCCCGCGGTGGGCCCGCTCGCCCCGGCGGGAGGGCCCACCACCTGGACCGCCGCCTGCCCCTTGCGGGTGCCCACCCGAGCCTCGATGATCGCCACCCCACCGGCCACGCCCGTGACGGTGCCGTTGTTGTCGACCTTCGCTACGGCCACATTGTTCGACGACCAGATGATGCGCACCGTGGGAATGACGTTCCCGACGCGATCGAAGGCTGTGGCGAGGAGCCCGCTTTTCTCGCCGACCTTGAGCGTAATGGATGGCGGGGCCACCTGCACTTCGACGACGTTCTGCGCGTACGCCACCCCGGGCGTCGAGAGTGCGGCGATCAGGAAGACGCTGCGAGCCGTCATAGCGGCGCGAACGTAAGCGCGCGTAAGTGCCGTTGTCAAGCTAACTTGTCACGATGGGCCTCAAACGACGGGCGTGCCGGGCGAGCACTTGCGTCACCGCATTCCGTGGGTAAGCTATTAGGCCACGCCCACGGACACCCAGCAGAGGAGAGATCGTCCGATGCTTGAGTCAACCGATTTTTCGGAGAGCAGCTGGAGCGGCTCCGGGATGATGGAGCCGATCTACCCGCCGGCACCGCTGACGCCGCCCGCCCCGGCGCCGATGAAGGATGAGCCCGGCACGCAGCGCTCGAAGCCGGCCGCGAAGCGGAAGGCCGCGCGACCGAAGGCGAAGAAGAAGGCGACGAAGAAGCGCCCGAAGGCAAAGGCCAAGCGCGGCAGCAAGGCGAAGCGCCGGAAGCCAGCGAAACGGCGTCGCCGCTAGAACACCTCAACGACACACCGCGGGAGCGTCTCTCGGATGGCTCGAGCCATCTCGGCGAGACGCTCCCGCGATATTTTCTGGAGCGCGGGATCGGCGGGCGGGCGCGCGAGCGAGTAGAGCTGCACCGCATCCGGCTCGGCTCGCGCCAGCAACCCGAGCCACGCCGCCAAGCTCTCCGAGCCGGCACCGTCCCAGTCGTCGCCCCGCGTCACCATCGCCTGGATCGTGTACGGCTTGAGCGCCCGGTAGGACGCCACGAGCCGCTCCACGTCGTAGCGGACCCCATTCACTCGCTCCAGCGGCCCGGGGTCGAGCTTCACGATGCGAGCATCGAGCGCGCCGAGCGCGGCGCGAATGCTGGGTTGCCCGGCGGCCAGTCCATTCGACAGCACGGCGACGCGAGTGCCGCGCGCTAGGTCGGCGCGCACCGCGAGCACCCGCTCCACGACCACCGGGAAGCGCGGGTGCAAGGTCGGCTCGCCGTTGCCGGAGAACGTGATCCAATCGGGAGCCGCCGGGAGGCGCTCGAGCGCGCGGCGCAACGCGTGCGCGACCTCGTCCGGGGACGGCCAGCGCGAGCCGGGGACCCGAGGCGTGTTGTAGCCGCACTCGCAGTAGGGGCAATCGAGGGTGCAGAGCTTCGAGCCCGCCGGGAGCAGGTTGAGCCCCAAACTGACGCCCAGCCGGCGCGAGTAGACCGGTCCGTTGACGATCGATTCCCACAGAAAGCCACCGTCGGCGCGCGGCCGGCTCGCGCCCCCGAGCAGCAGCGGGGTTGCGTCGGGCATGACGGAAAGTACGTTGGGGCGTCCCCGAACCTGAAGAGGCGCGCGTGCGTGCGACACGGTACGTGGTTGCGGTGGGGTTGGTTGTGGGATGCGCCGGCCGCGCGGCGCGTGTGGCCGAGCCCCCCACACCGGAGAACCCGGACAGCGCGATCCGGGCCATGCTCGCGCGCAGTGCCGCCGACTGGAACCGCGGCGACCTCGCGGGCTTCATGAGCGACTACGCGAAGGACTCGCTCACGGGCTACGTCGCGGGCGCTCACGTGGTATACGGCTGGCAGCGCCTGTTCGACCGCTACCAGACGACGTATTTCGCGCCCGGGACGTCGCGCGACTCACTCGCGTTCGAGGAGGTGCGCGTGCGTCCACTCGCACCCGGGGTCGCCCTCTGCACCGCCCGCTTCAAACTGCTGCGCCACGATGCGGTCACGGCCAGCGGGCCGTTCACGCTCGTGCTGGTGGCGCGGGGAAACCGCTGGCAGATCGTCCACGATCACACCTCGAGCGACCCGAGGCCGTGAACCGCCACGCCTCGGGCTGCGCCCTGCTCACGTGCGCCCTGCTCCTCACCAGCTGCAAGCCGGGAGGCGACGGCGTGATCGCCCTCGAAGGAGCGACCCTGATCGACGGCACGGGCGGCGCACCCGTGAAGGACGCCGTCGTCCTGATCAGGAACGGGCACATCGAGGCCGTGGCACGGGTGAACGAGATCCCCGTGCCGCGCGGAGCGCTGGTGGTGAGCCTCATCGGGAAGACGATCATCCCCGGGCTCATCGACGCCCATGCCCACGTCGAGCGGTGGGCGGTGGAGCGCTACCTCGCGTGGGGCGTCACGACGGTGCGCGACCTCGGTGCCGCGACGACTGACTCGTCCATCGCGCTCAAGAACGACCTCGACCTGGGCTCCGTGCGGGGCCCGCGCATGTTCACGTCCGGGGCGATGATCGATGGCGCACCCCCCACCTACCACACCGCGACCGCCGTGCGCACGCGGGAGCAGGTCCGCAAGGCCGTCGACCAGCGCGCGGTCGCGGGCGCCGACCTGGTGAAGATCTACACCAAGTTTCCGGCCGACCTGCTGCCGCCGCTCCTGGACGAGGCATCCACGCTCCGGCTGCCGATCGCCGCGCACCTCGGCAAGATGGACGCGCTCACGGCCGCCCGGGCGGGCGTCGCGTCGCTCGAACACATGGCCGGCGTGGTGCAGGCCGCGAGCCCTAGTCCCGGTCCCTACTTCAGGGCGCACGACGATTTCCTGCGCGGCTGGACGCTCGAAGAGGCGGGGTGGGCGCTCCTCGATTCCGCTTCGCTTGCGCGCGTCGCGCACACGCTCGTGGCCGCACACGTCGCGATCGTCCCCACGCTCGTGCTGCACGAGATGCTGTCACGGCTCGACAATCCGACGCTCTTGTCGCGCCCCGGGATGGAGGACGTGCCGCCCAGCGCGGCCAGCGTGCGCGACGTCCCCGGGCTGTTGCGGCGCAGCGGGTGGCGCGCGGCCGACTTCCAGGCGTTTCGCCGCTCGCGGGCCCGGCAGAACCAGTTCGTCCGCGAGTTCAAGCGGGCGGGCGGGCTGGTCGCCGCGGGCACGGACGCGGCCAACCAGCTGCTCGTCCCCGGGCTATCGCTGCACGAGGAGCTCGGCCTGCTCGTCGCCGCCGGCCTGACGCCGGTCGAGGCGATCACCGCCGCGACCCGCAAGGGGGCGGAGCTCTTGCGCGCCGATTCGCTGGGCGCGGTCACGAGCGGCAAGGTCGCCGACCTCGTGGTCCTCAACGCCAACCCCGCCAGCGACATCGGCGCGAGCCGTCGCATCGCCTGGGTCATGGTGCGGGGCCGGATCGTGTACCCGGACTCGCTGAGGCGAACATGGGGAAGGTAGCCGGGGCGCTGGTGGCCCTCTGGGCGTGCGCCGCGTGCGGGCCGGGGCCTGCGGGACGGAACGCCGGGGCGTACGACCTCGTCCTCACGAATGGGTGGATCGTCGACGGGAGCGGCAATCCCCGCTACCGCGGCGACATCGCCATCCGCGGCGATCGGATCGCCGCCGTGGGCTTCCTCGCCGCGGCGCCGGCGCGCGAGACGGTGGACGTGCGCGGGCTCGTGGTGGCGCCCGGATTCATCGACATGATGGGTCAGTCCGAGATTAACGCGCTCATCGACAACCGCGTGTTCAGCAAGATCACCCAGGGGGTGACGACCGAGGTGACCGGCGAGGGCAACTCCGTCGCCCCGCTCACCGCGGCGCTCGCGGCGGACGACTCCGACGCCATGAAGAAGTGGCACTACCGCGAAGACTGGCGCGACCTGGACGGCTATTTCGCCGCGCTCGCCCAGCACGGCTCGACCGTCAACATCGCGACCTTCGTGGGCGCGACCCAGGTCCGGCTCGCCGTGGTGGGCAAGGAGAATCGCGATCCCACGCCCGCCGAGCTCGCGCACATGAGCGCCATCATCGACACGCTGATGGAGCAGGGCGCGCTTGGTGTCTGGACCGCGCTCGAGTATGCCCCGGCCAGCTATTCCAAGACGCCCGAGATCATCGCGCTCGCCAAGGCCGCGCGCCGCCACGGCGGCATCTATGCATCGCACATGCGGAACGAGGGCGCGCAGATCGACCAGGCGCTCGACGAGCTGTTCCGGATCGCCCGCGACGCCGACATCCCGGCGGAAATCTCGCACTTGAAGGTCGCGGGACGGCGCAGCTTCGGCCGCATGCCCCATGTCCTGGCCCGCATCGACTCCGCCCGGGCCGCCGGCCTCGACGTCACGGCGGACCAGTATCCGTACGCCGCCGCCGCGACGGCGCTCGACGCCTGCATTCCGCCCTGGGCGGAGAGCGGCGGCTGGGACTCGCTGCTCGCCCGGCTGCGCAATCCCCGGATCCGGGCGGCATTGCACGAGGAGATGCTGCACCCCAAGGACGGAGTGGAGGGATTCTACAACGAGGCCGGCGGCGCCCAGGGTGTGCTCGTCACGGGCGTGTTTCAGGACTCGCTGCGCTCGCTGCAGGGCAAGCGCATCAGCGAAATCGCCGCGCGGCGCCACCGCGATCCCATCGAAACGATCTTCGACATCGTGCTCGCCGAGGGCGGCCACCGGACCGACGCGGTCTACTTCGTGATGCACGAACCCGACGTGCAGGACGCGCTGCAGACGTGGTGGGTCGCCGTGAACACCGACTTCGGAGGCGTGGCGCCCGACGGACCGTTTGGCACGCAATCGGCTCACCCGCGGACCTATGGCAGCTTCGCCCGGATCCTCGGCCGCTATGCTCGGGACCAGCACCGGTTCCCGCTCGAGTTCGCGGTCCGCAAGATGACCTCCCTCCCCGCCCAGCGGGTCGGGCTGCGCGACCGCGGGCGCCTGGCGCCCGGGTTCGTGGCCGACATCACGGTATTCGACCCGGCCACCGTGGCGGACCGGGCGACGTTCGAGCAGCCGCACCAGCCCTCGACCGGATTCGTGTATGTGTTCGTGAGCGGACGGAAGGTGCTCGATCATGGCACGCTCACCGCCGCGCGCCCCGGGCGGGGCCTGCACGGTCCGGGGTACGTCCCTCCGGAGCTGCGCGGCAAGCAGTGACGCCGACGCGGCTCGTGCTGGCGTGGCTCGCTACCGCCGTGTGGTTCCTGATCGCCAGCGCGGCGAGCGTGCGGCTCGTAGCCCGCGTCGCGGAGCTCGGGGAGCGGCGCGGGACGGGCGCCACGCCGCCGTCCCCCGGGTTCGGGGGGCGCCTCGTGGAAGCCGCGGTGCTCACGCTGTTCGCCTCGCTCTGGTTCGACTCGCTGGGCAGCGGCGGCTGGTGGCTCCTGTTTTTCTTGGTCGGAGTGCTCGTCGCGATCCCGCAATGGCTCCGCCTGGGCGGGGAACACGCGCTCCCGCGACGCGCCGCCGCGGCCGGCGCGTGCGCCGATCTCGCACGCTACGTCGTCGCCGGCGGCATCCTCGCCTGGAGACTGCGTTAGAGTATCTTCGGTAAGCTTATGTCCGGCGCCCTCATGACCGCCATCCGGCTGACGCGCTATTCACACGGCGCGGGCTGAGCCTGCAAACTCGGCGCCGCCGAGTTGGCGCAGGTCTTGCGCCACGTGCCGATCGCAACGGATCCGCGGATCCTCGTCGACGCCTCGAGCCGCGACGATGCCGCCGTGTTTCAGCTGACGGCGGATCGGGCGATCGTGGCGACGGTGGACTTCTTCACGCCCCTGGTGGACGATGCCTATGATTTCGGGCGCATCGCCGCGACCAACGCGTTCTCGGATCTGTACGCGATGGGGGCGACGCCGTTGCTCGCGTTGAACCTCGTGGGGTGGCCGCGCGAGACGCTGCCGTTCGAGCTGCTGGGTGAGGTGCTGCGCGGCGGCGCGGAGGTGGCGCAGGCCGCCGGGGCGTTCGTGTTGGGCGGGCACTCCGTGGACGATCCCGAGCCGAAGTACGGCATGGTGGCGATCGGCGAGGTGCACCCCGATCGGATCGTAACGAACGCTGGGGCCGAGCCCGGCGACGCGGTGGTGCTCACGAAGCCCCTCGGGACCGGCGTCTTGACGACCGCGCTGAAGCGCGATCTCGTCACGGCGGCCGAGCTGGCGCCGGCCGTGGCGGCGATGACGACGCTCAACGCGGGCGCGGCCCGCGCCATGCTCGCCGTGGGCGTGCACGCCGCGACCGACGTCACCGGGTTCGGCCTGCTCGGTCACCTGCACACCCTGCTCGCGGCGAGCGGCCGCGGGGCGGAGCTGCGCGCGGCTGCCGTGCCGCTCCTGCCGGGCGCCCGCGCGGCCGCCGAGCGCGGCGCGATCCCGGGCGGGACGAAACGGAACGCCGAGGACGTCGCGGACGCCGTCCAGTTCGCCGCCAGCGTGGACGCGCCGACCCGCCTGCTGCTGGCGGACGCGCAGACGTCGGGCGGGCTCCTCATCGCCGTGGCGCCGGAGCGGCTGGATGCGCTCGTCGCGGCGCTTGTGCGGGAGCGGGCGCTCGCGGCGGCCGTGATCGGCCGCGTGGTTGCCGGCCCACCCGGTCGGATCACCGTGGTCTAAGGGAGCCGCTATGGCGACGATCCCCGTCTACACACGCCTCACGCCCGACGCCCTGGACGCGCTCGAGCGCGCCGTGCGGGAGCGGCGGCGGGTGGCGTTGCGACGGCGCGGCACGGAGTACGTGGTCGTCGCGGAGCGGCTCGAGACGCAGGAGCGCGACGAGGCCCTCCAGGCGCGGCTCCCGATGACGGGGGAGCTGCTGGCGTTTCCGTTGCATGATCTCGAGTCCTTCGCGGTGTTACCGTAGCCGTGTTCACGCGCCTGTTGGTCGGACTGGACGGCAGCCCGCGGGCCGATGCGGCCTTCGAGCAGGCGGTGCTGTTGGGTCAGCGGTTCGGCAGCACGCTGATCGTGGCCTACGTGCACGAGCCGGGCGCCCGTGGGGCCGACGGAGCGGGGATGCTCGACCGCGCTCGCGAGCGCGTGTTGGCGGCGGGGTTGCACGTCGAAGCCGCGGCGATCGAGGGCCATCCGGACGTGGAGCTCGCCGAACTCGCCAAGACCGTCGACGCCGTGCTGGTGGGGCGGCGCGGCGTGACCACCAAGACCGATGCGCTCGGTCCTACCGTGGTCTCCCTGATCCGCATCGCCGAGCGGACCGTCATCGTGTGCGGCGGCCTCCCCTCGCCCATGCGCTCGATCGCGGTCGCGTTCGACGGGCGCGACACCAGTCGCCGTGCCCTCGAGCGCGCGATGCAGTTCGCGAGCGTGGTCGAGAGCACCATCCACATCATCCATGCGAACGCCGACCGCGAGGCGGGCCTCAAGATCGTGGGCGTGGCCGAGGCGGCGCTGTCGATGCAGCGGGTGGCGTTCGTCACGCACGTCGAGACCGGGCAGCCGGGGGAGGTGGTGGCGCGCGTGATCAAGCAGATCCGCTGCGATGCCCTGTTCGCCGGGGCCCACATGCGCCACATCGACGGCCGGCCCAGCGCCGTCGTCGTGTCCCACGCGGAGGAAATCCTGCGGCACACCGACATTCCGGTCGTCATCCAGCCCTGAGATGCCAGGCGCGCCCGCGACGCGCGTGCTGGTGCACGCCGACGAGAGCTGCCTCGGCAACGGCACGGACCCGCCCAACCCCGGTGGCAACGCCGCCCTCGTCGAGGCCCCGGCCGGGGACAGCGTGGCGCGCTGGGACATCTACGAGTGCTCGCCCGACACGACGAATCAGAAGATGGCGCTCGCCGGGGCGATCGCGACGCTCGAGTGGCTGCACCGCCAGTGGAAGCGGGCGCGCGTGATCTACGTGTCGGATTCGGAATACCTGATCAAGGGCATGACGGAGTGGGTGCCGGGCTGGATCGCGCGCGGCTGGCGCCGCAAGGGCGGAGCGATCGAAAACCTCCCGCTCTGGCAGAAGCTCGTGCAGGCGGCGGCCGGGCACGACATTGCGTGGCGCTGGGTGCGGGGACATGCCGGCCACGCCAAGAACGAATACGCCAATGCGCTCGCGCAACGCGCGGCGGAGCGCCAGGAGCGCTCCAACGGCTTGGTGGCGTCGGGATTCGACACGTGGCTCGCCCAGCAGCGGGCGCGGGGACACTACGCCGACTACGACCCCGACGAGGAGTTGCATGAGCGCATCTAAGGATGGCGTCGCCACCAACACCCACCCCCTGAACGTGCTCCCCCCGGGGGTGGCGCCGGCGCCCGTCGATCGGATTCCGCTGTACGAGGTGTATATGCGCATGGCCGAAGAGCTCGCCAAGCGCTCCACCTGCAGCCGGCTGCAAGTCGGCACGGTGGTGACCGATCAGCAGCTCGAGAACGTGCTGGCGATCGGCTACAACGGGAACGCCCGCGGCCTGCCGAACCGCTGCGACTCCACTGTCCCGGGGAGCTGCGGCTGCATCCACTCCGAGATGAACGCGCTCGTCAAAGCGCCCGGCAGCGTGCGCGACAAGGTGGTGTTCGTGAGCGCTTCGCCCTGCGTGATGTGCGCCAAACTCATCATCAACTCGGGCGTGACGCACGTCTTCTACCGCAAGGCCTACCGCGACCCGTCGGGGATCGAGGTGCTCACACAAGGCGGGGTCACGCCCGTCCTGTACGATCGTTGGGTGCGCGAGTGGCGCTGAGGCCGCCCCGCCCGCGCGAGAACCGCCGCGGCCGCTCATCCTGAGAGGGTTCCATGCGCCGCTTCATCGGGGTCGCTGTCGCACTGTTCGTCGCCACCACCGCCCGCGCGCTGCCGGGGCAATCGCTCCTGTACCGCTCGGCCAACCTCGGTGGCACCTGGGTCGTCGACCCAGGAGTCGTACAGTTCAACTTCGTCCATCGCTTCTACATCGTCCCGGGCACGCCGGGGCATGTGGTCGTCAACGACCCCACCTTCACACTCGCCACCGGGGTCGGGCCCAAGGTCGCCGTGGGCGGGCAGTTCGCCACGCATTCGATCCTGATCTCGCAGGCATCAGGCGCGCAATCGACCAACGAGACTCAGCTCTTTGCCCGCTGGCGGGCCTGGGGCGGGCCCGAAGGCAGCGAGGGGCTCCACGTGTCCCTGACCCCTGCCTACAACCTCCTCGCGAAGAGCGTGGACGGCGAACTGGGGGCCGATTGGACGAGCGGACCCGTGACGCTCGAGGGCGCCGCCCGCATCGCCGCAAAGCCCCTGGGCCAGTCGGGCGCGCGGGCCGCGTTCGGCGGTGGCGTCGTGGCCCGAGTCAACCGCTACGTGGCGCTCAGTACCGACGTGGGCTCATTCGTGGGCCCGACGGTGCGCGCGGCCTGGAGTGCGGCGCTCAACCTCCTCATCCCGGGATCGCCCCACACGTTCAGTCTCGAAGTGAGTAACGCCGTGACCAGCACGATCCAAGGCAATTCCATTGGCCAGTCGCAGCGCCTGTACGGCTTCGAGTTCACGATCCCGCTCCACCTGAAGCGGTTCGCTCCATGGTTCCACGGGTCGCCCAAGCCGGCGGCGCTCGGCCCCGCCGCGGCCGTCGCGGCCGAGGTCCGGATGGCCGCGTACGCGTTCCAGACCCCGTCGGTCACGATCTCGGCCGGGCAGGCGGTCCGCTGGACCAACGACGATGCGGTCGAGCACTCGGTCACGTTTGACGGCACCGAGCCAGGATCGCCGCTGCTCCCGCCGACCGGGACGTACGTCCATCGCTTCGACACGCCGGGCACGTACCCGTATCACTGCACGCCCCATCCCTTTATGAAGGGCGTGATCGTCGTGAAGTAGGGACCACAGCGAAAGGTGGCCGCCGGTGGCTGACGATCTGGATCGGCTATTCGAGCGCCTGGTGAGCGTCCTCGCCGACGACGCGCCAGGGCGGCTGGCCGTGCCGTTCCCCGCTGCGGAAGTGTACGAGCGGCTCGTGCCGTACCGCTCGAACCGCTCGATCTTGAAGGTCGCCACGCATCAGGACTACGAGATGGCGGTGCTGCGACTGCTCGCGGGGGAGCGCGGCTACGCCTCGCTCGCGCCGCCGGAGGTCCAGGAGGCCCTGGCGCGCGAGGCGCGGGAGACGAACCCCGACACCGGCCTGTTCCGCCAGTTCCCCGAAGCGATGCTCAGTCTCAACCGCCTCGCGGCCGAGCGATTCCTGCGAGGCGACCGTGCCTACGCACCCCCGCGCCCACCCCCATTCCCTCCCACGGAGGCCGTCGGGCTGGAGGAGGAGCAAGCTGGGGAAGAGGAAGGGGACGAGGTCGGGCGACGCGGAGCCCCGCTGACGGGAGCGGCCTTCGAGCTCGCCGAGCAGACCGAGACACCGCGCCAGTGCCCGTACTGCGGCGAAACCCTGGCCGCGAACCGCAAGGTCAACTTCTGCCCGCAATGCGGGCAACCGCCCTCGGGGGAGCTGCGCTGTCCCGCGTGCGGCAGCGAGGTCGATGTTGGCTGGCGCTACTGCATGAGCTGCGGTCGCGCCACGGGTTTTGAGTGAAGCGGTATCACATCGCCGTGCTCGCCGGGGACGGCATCGGCCCCGAGGTGATCGCCGCGGCCCGCGACCCGCTCGAGCGGGCGGCGGCGCGCCACGGCTTCGGGCTCGCGTGGGAGGCGCTCCCCTTCGGGGCCGACCATTACCTCAGAACCAAAGAGACGCTCCCCGAAGCCGCGTTTCGCCACCTGCGAGACGACGTCGACGCGATCTTCCTCGGCGCGATGGGCGATCCGCGGGTGCCGGGGAACGAGCACGCCCGCGACATCCTGCTCGGCCTCCGCTTCCGCCTGGACCTCTACATCAACTTCCGGCCGGTCACGCTGCTCCACCCCGATCTTACACCGCTGCGCGCGGCGGGCGCCATCGATTTCGTGATCTTCCGCGAGAACACCGAAGGAGTGTACCTCGGCCGCGGCCGCATCGGGGATGGCGAGTACGTGGCGGAGGAGGTGAACACGGCCCAGGGCGTCGAGCGCATCATCCGCGCCGCGTTCGCGTGGGCGCAGGCGCACGGCAAGATCCGCGTCACGATGAGCGACAAGGCGAACGCCGTGCCGGCACACCGGGTCTGGCAGGAGACGTTCCGGCGGGTCGCGGCCGAGTTCGCTGGGATCGAAGCAGAGCACCGCTACGTGGATGCGCTGGCGCTGGAGCTGGTACGCGAGCCCCAGCGCTTTCAGGTGATCGTCACCAACAATCTGTTCGGCGACATCCTGTCCGACCTGGGGGCGGGCCTCGTGGGAGGCCTGGGACTCGCAGCGAGCGCCAATCTCCATCCCGGCCGCGCCGGGTTGTTCGAACCGGTGCACGGCTCGGCGCCCGCGCTCGCCGGCAAGGGCGTCGCGAATCCCATGGCCGCCGTGCTCACCGGCGGCCTGATGTTCGAGCAGCTCGGCCACCCGGAGGCGGCGCGCGAGCTCGCACGCGCAGTGCGCGAGACCCTCGCCGCGGGCGTGCGGAGCCCCGACCTGGGGGGCGCGGCGAGCACGCGGGAGGTGGCGCGCGCCGTGGCGGAGCGCGTCACGCGATGACCGCGCCGCGCGAGTTGGCCCGCGTCCTCACGCTCGCCGACCTCGTCCTCATCGTCGTCGGCACCACGATCGGATCGGGCATCTTCCTCGTGCCCGGCGCCGTGCTGCGGCGCTCGGGGGGGGACTTGGGCGTCGCGCTCGTCGTCTGGGTCGTGGGCAGCGTGCTGGCCCTGCTCGGGGCGCTCACCTTCGGGGAGCTCGGCGCCATGCTGCCCGACGCGGGCGGTAGCTATGTGTATGTGCGCGAAGCGTTCGGCGCGCTGCCCGCGTTCCTGCTCGGCTGGACGCTGTTCCTCGCCATCAACACCGGCTCGAGCGCGACGCTCGCCGTGGCCTTTGCGAACTATCTGGGCGAGCTCGTTCCGCTCGCTCCGGCCACCCGCAAGCTCGCCGGCGCCGCGATGATCGTTCTCGTCGCCATGGTGAACATTCGCGGAGTGCGCCACGCCGCCTCGGTCCAGAACTGGAGCACGGCGTTGAAAGTAGGCGCGATCCTTGGGCTCGCGGTCGCGGGCTTCCTGTTGGGGGACGGGTTCCGGCGCGCCGATGTGCGCTGGTTCACGACACCGCTCACGCTGGCGTCGCTGTCCGCGGCCGGCGTGGCGTTGCTCGGGGTGCTGTGGGCCTACGAGGGGTGGCAGAACGTGACCAACTCCGCGGGCGAAGCGGCGAATCCACAGCGCACGTTCGCGCGTGGCATCGGGCTCGGCACGGCGGCGCTCGTCGCGATCTACTTGACTGCGAACGGCGGCTACGTCGCGGCGCTCGGCGCGGCGGGCGTCGCCGCATCGGACCGCGTCGCCGCTGACGCGATGCGGACGCTGTTCGGGGGCGCGCCCGCGAAGCTCGTGACGCTCGTGATTCTCGTTTCGATCTTCAGCGCCGCCAACGGCCTGGCGCTCACGGGCCCCCGCATGTACTTCGCGATGGCGCGCGACCGGGTGTTTTTCCGCTCGCTGGGCGAGGTGCATCCCCGCTTCGGCACGCCGGCGCTCGCCGTGGCCGCGAGCGCCGTGTGGGCGGTCGTGCTCGCGGTCACGGGCGGCTTCGAGCAGCTTTTCACCTACGTCGTGTTTGCCAGCTGGATCTTCGCGGCGCTCGCGGCGGCGAGCGTCTTCGCGTTGCGCCGTCGTCGACCGGCCGTGTCGCGGCCGTTCCGGGTGCCCGGCTATCCCCTGACCCCGGCGCTGTTCATCGCCGCAGCGCTGGCGATCGTCGTGAACACGGCCCTCGCCCGCCCGGTACAGGCGCTCGTTGGGCTGGGCATCGTGGCGACCGGGATCCCGGCGTATCTCGTGTGGCGCGGGCGCGCAGCCGCCGACCCGCGCCACGGACCCTAGCCGGCGCGCCG
>WNFJ01743500.1_pt1 | contig 18132 bp, 18 predicted proteins | sample 5400461 | NCBI WGS metagenome assembly WNFJ01 (sample SAMN13153349, study PRJNA577476) | soil metagenome | isolation source: 115 cm saprolite on Douglas fir-dominated hillslope | place: USA:California | collected 2013-09-17 | reverse complement strand
CCGGCCAGACCGCGCGTATCAGCAATCTCGAACAGGCCCCCGACGCCATCGCCTGGTCCCCCGATGGAAAAATGCTCTCCTTCTCGGCTCTCGTTCCGGGCAAAGGTCCGCATATCGCCGATCTGCCTGCCACGCCTTCCGGCGCAAAGTGGGCCGATCCTCCCACCGTTTACGATCGTTTGGTCTACCGATTCAATGGCACAGGCTATCTGAAGCCCGGCTACATGCAGGTTTTTGTCGTCAACTCAGAAGGTGGCGCCCCCCGGCAAGTCACGAACGGCGACTTTCCCAACGGCGGGAATGAATTCGGACCCTCGCGTGCCTCTTGGACCCCCGATGGCAAGTACTTGCTCGTTTCCGTCAATCGGCATCCCGAATCCGATCACGAGTACTTGGACTCGGAAGTGTACGAATTCAATGTCGCCGACGGCTCCCTTCGCCCCCTCACCAACCGGAAAGGTCCGGACAATTCTCCCGAAGTTTCCCCCAACGGCAAACTTATTGCCTTCACCGGTTTTGACGACCGTTACCAAGGTCATCAAACCACCAAGCTGTACCTCATGAATCGCGACGGCTCCAATCCGCACTCCCTCTCCGACAAACTCGACCGTGACGTCCAGGACCCGCAATGGGCTCCCGACAGCACCGGCATCTACTTCCGCTACGACGATCAAGGCGATTCCAAAGTTGGCTTCTATCTCGTCGACGGAGCCTTTAAGAAAATTGCCGATCACCTCGCTGCCACAACCGGCGCCGGCGGCAGCGGCACCTTCTCCCTCGCACGTACGGGCATGATCGCCCTTACTTACGGGCGTCCAGACAATCCCGGCGATGTCGCCATCCTCAACAACGGTGCTATGAAAGTCCTGACTTCTCTCAATGAAGAACTCCTCGCGCAGAAAAAGCCCGGTCACGTCGAAGAGTTCTCGTTCGAATCATCGAAAGACAATCGTAAGATTCAGGGTTGGATCGTCCACCCACCGGATTTTGATCCGACAAAGAAATATTCCCTTGTTCTTGAGATTCACGGCGGCCCGTTCGCCGACTATGGCGACCGTTTCGATTTCGAAAAGCAGGTCCTGGCCTCTCGCGGCTACGTGGTTGTTTACACGAATCCTCGAGGTAGCACGAGCTACGGCGAAGAATTTGCTAATCTCATCCATCACGCTTATCCGGGTGACGATTATTCCGACCTCAACAGCGGCGTCGACGCCGTTATCGCCAAGGGCTACATCGACACCAACAATCTCTTCGTCACCGGCGGCAGCGGCGGCGGCGTTCTCACCTGCTGGACCATCGAGCACACTGATCGTTTCCGCGCCGCGGCTGCGCTCTACCCCGTCATCAATTGGTACAGCTTTGCGCTCACCTCCGACATTCCATTCATCACGAAATACTGGTTCCCGGGTCTTCCCTGGGACAACACCGACAGTTACATGCAGCGCTCGCTCACCAATCTCGTCGCCAAGGTCAAAACACCCACTTTGGTCATGACCGGAGAAGCCGACTATCGCACTCCCATTTCCGAAGCCGAGCAGTTCTATGAAGCGCTCAAACTCCTCAACGTGGATACCGTTCTCGTCCGTGTCCCCGAAGAGCCCCACGGCATCGCCCGCCGCCCCAGCCACCACATCGCCAAAATGCTCTATATTGCGGGCTGGTTCGAACAGCACAAATCAAAGATGTAGCCAAACCCCGCGTATTTATGTTGCGTTTATGTTCTTCGTTATATAGCTGTTTACACTGGGCTCAAGCAAGGAATAGAAAACCAATGGGAGAAAACATCATGCGTAAGCGTTTACTCACCGTCCTCGGTTCACTCGCAGTTGCGGTAATCTTTTCTGCCGTAGCATTCTCGCGCGCGGCCACGCCATCGCCCGGCGCGAGCGGTTATCACGTCATCAAAACCGTCCCGGTCGGCGGCGAGGGTGGTTGGGACTACGTCTACGTAGACAGCGACGCCCGCCGTGTTTACGTCTCGCGTGGCACTCACACGATGGTTCTCGATGCGGACACCTACGCCGTCGTCGGCGACATCCCCGACACCCAAGGCGTGCATGGCATCGCTGTCGCTTCCGACCTCGGTCGCGGCTTCACCAGCAACGGCCGTTCGAACGATGTAACCATCTTCGACCTCAAAACGTTGAAATCCATCGGCACCGTTAAAACAGATGCGAATCCCGACGCCATCATTTACGATGCCGTCACCAAGCGCGTCTTCACCTTCAACGGCCGCGGCAAGAATGCCACGGCGATTAACGCCGCGGATGGCACCGTGGCCGGCACGATTGATCTGGGTGGCAAGCCCGAATTTGCCGTCGCTGACGGCAAGGGCACGATCTATGTGAACAACGAGGATACCTCCGCGCTCCATCATCTCGATGCGCAGAACCTCAAGGAACTCCACCACTGGCCGCTCGCACCCTGCAAGTCGCCTTCAGGACTGGCCATGGATTTGAAGACCCGCCGCCTGTTTTCTGTCTGCGATGAAAAAGTCATGGCCGTGGTGAACGCGGATACCGGCAAGGTCGTCGCCACTCCGGCCATCTGCGAAGGTCCGGATGCCAGCGCCTTCGATCCCTCGACGGGCTACGTGTTCGCCTCCTGCGGCGATGGCAACCTTACGGTCATCCACGAGGATTCCCCGGACAAATTTACAGTTGTCGAAAATGTCCCTACGAAGAAGTCCGCCCGCACCATGGGCCTCGACCTCAAAACCTACAACATCTTCCTCCCGGCCGCCGACTTCGATCCGCCTGCTCCCGGTGAACGCCGCGGCAAGATGAAGCCGGGCTCGTTCGTGATCGTCGTGGTCGGCAAATAGCCTAGCATCGCGCGCGGCACGACGCTGCGCCTGCCAAAAACAGAAGCGTCCCGGTGAGGAGGGTCACCGGCACGCTTTCCGTTTGGGCGATTGAGGGAACTCTTAGTGCACCACGCCGACGTTATGCGCGCCGGACGCAAACGACATACTCGCGCCCGCCGCCTGTGGCAGCCACCAAATCTTCCGTACCCAGCCATGCTGGCTCACCGTCATACGCTTGCCCAGGAAGTCCATGAACGCCGGGCTCACCTGCGTCGCCGCATAAATCGCGCTCGAGTTTGCGAAGGGCCGCATGAACGGATTCGCCTCCCGCCCGTAGCCGCCGGAGACTGCACGGTACGTTGACCAGGCGTCGAAGGCCGCGCCGCTGTGTCCCGCCAGCGCCAATCCGTACCAAATCTTTCTTTGCCGCGGCGTTTCGCGCGGCCGGGTAAATACCGGCTTCACCGGCCGAAAAGGTTGCGCCGCCGGGTTCGGTGTGATGGGGTCCGGATCGGCATTCACCTTGGGTGCGGGCGCGGAAGGCAGGGATGCAACAGGAGTAAAATCTTTTGCCGCGCTATCGGAAGCAACTGCGGGAGAATCGTTAACCACTTTCGCCGTGTCGTCCATCTGCGGGATGGAACAGATCAAGAGAAGCGCTGTAATAACCATTTGCCACCTCAGTATTGCCCGTGGGTCTTGCAAGTCCGTCCCCACTCGCAATGAGGCTAATTTACTGTTCAAAGGGTCAGGCAGCACTGGCCTATCGGTCTCATTCTGATTAGTACGCCCTCTAGCCCCTCCGTTTGCCTCTTTTCAAACGGCAGTACTAAGCCATAAATGTGAAAACATTTTTACATTCCTGGCCCCTGCGGTACCGCCCATCGAGAGCGCGCGGACCGCAGATGACTCTTCCCGTGACTCTGCTATAATCCGCCCGTTGACCTCGGCCCTCCCGCGAGTCACACGAAACGATGCCCGGCAACGACTCTTCCGCCGCCAAGCGCGCTCGCCTTCCGCAGCGCGGTCCGCAGCTTCCCCGTTTCATCGTTATTGAAGGCCCTTTGCGCGTCGGCAAAACCACTCTCGCCCGCATCCTCGCCGAGCGCCTGCATGCCCGCCGCATCTACGATTGCGAGGACAATCCCTTCCTCGCCGACTTCTACAACGCCAAGCCCGGCTCCGCCCTTCGCGCCCAGATGTATTTTCTCATCGAGCGCCGCAAGCGCCTCCGCGAAGCCCTCGCCGTCGAAGCTCCCGGCCCCGTCCTCTCCGATTTCCTCGTGGAAAAGGACCGCATCTTCGCCAATCTCAATCTCGACGACGAAGAGCTCAAGCTCTACGAGCGCTATTACGAAGCCCTCACCGCGGACATTCCCGCTCCCGACCTGGTCATCTATCTCCAGGCCAAGCCCGAAGTCCTCCGGGCCCGCATCGCCAAAAAAGCCTCCCGCGACGAATCCCACATCTCCCCCGAATACATCGAGGAAGTCGCCCGCGCCTACGAGCATTTCTTCTTCCGCTACGCCGCCTCCGACCTTCTGGTCATCAACACCTCCGACATCGATTTCGTCGAGCGCAGCGAAGACCTCCAGCTCCTGCTTAAACGTCTCCAAGAGCCCGTCAAAGGCACCCAATACTTCCTCCCCCTAGGCGCCTCCGAATAAAAGCCCGTCCTCTGTGGTTGTCCGTCCTTTGAATTTGCCTATGTAGGGGCGAGCTTCAGCTCGCCCTGTTTTTGTCTTCGAATTTACCTAAGTAGGGGCGCAATATATTGCGCCCTCTCTTGATCCGGTGATGTTTTTGTAGGGCCCGCCTTCTGAGGCGGGCCGATCTTCCTGCCTTAATTCTCTAGAGAGAGCGGCGTGCGGAACGTATGCTGTTCTCGATCTCTAAGCGTTTCTTTGACGTTTCATCCCGGTCAGAACGCGAAGCTCGCCCACAATCAACAGTTCGATGTTTACAGCCTGCTCGTTCCGCACCAGGTGTACATCCCGGTCGGAACGGTCGGCGCCTGTCCGGTATCCTTCGATGCGCAGGATCACGTCTTTTTCGTGTTCCAGCCGCCCTGCGTTCTTCACCGTGATCAAAAGTTTCTTGGAATCGTAATGCACCGTCATCTGTTTCGATCTGGCCGCGCACCAAATCCGAAGATCTCCAATCGCCGTTTCTTTGCAGGTAAGAGTCTCTTCCTGCGTCACCGCATTCCACTCACCGCACTTCTCGAAAATGGAATCTTTAACATTCTTCCAAACCAGGGGAGCGCGCGCGACCGCCAATACCATATTGTGCTTCTCTTCGTAAATCTGCTCTTCTTCCGTGAGCTTTGCAGCCAAATATTCCTGCGCCGCCTGCTTTGTGCTCTCATCCCTCATTGGACCCGTCCCCCGGTAAATGATTTTACACGACCTCGATTGGCACCCCCCAGTGATTTGCCAAGCGGGATGGGGCACGCTGTCTTGACTCCCTGTTTGTGTCATCCCGGCGCGGCCTCGTAAAATTGTCACCTACGAGTCAGTGGTAGCCCTTCCTTGCGGATTGAGCTGCTTGGAAAAACGGCAAGGCTTCCACCCCTTTTTAGTGGAAGCCCCGTCGCTCGTGATTGCCAGGAATCGGGAATGTCCCGATTCAACGGTGGAGCAAGCTGCGCCTACCGGCTATAGGAAGATCGGGAATAGATGAACTCCTGTCCCGTGCTGTCTCCCGGATAAAACCACACTTTGAGGGCCATGGGCGAGTTGCCCGCGCGCTCCTCAAATTCGAAAATGGATTTATCGGGTCGTTCAGAGCGAGTGTTTGGAATGGTCATGGTCGTTGCCAGGATTTGCGTTTCATCCGCATTCCAAATCTGGACGATGTGCCGGTCGCTCGGGCTATCGGCCAATTTGAAGACGTAGGTTCCCGCGGGCAGGACCTGCCCGGGGATTTCCACCGAATCGCTGAAGGTAACAATGGTTTTTCTGTCCCACTGATCCGCTCTGGCGCCCGGGGCGAGTGTGGCCCCAAACAGCATAGTGATCAGCACAGTGCACAACGCAAATACAACTACTCTCAGAGTTTGCATGCTACGACCCTCCTAGTTGGGTTGTCTGGACCAAACGGGCAGGGATGGCGCCTGAGGATGAAGCTGGGGCGGCTGAAGCCAGCGACCCGCACACGACTGCACAATCGTGCAGTCCTACCCGGTCTTCGTTGTCTTCTGCCTCGCCCATGAGGATGCGCCTCCCCCACCCGAGGTTGCGCACAATGTTTTTTTCTTTAATTTTGTTTTGTAGGGGCACGATATATCGTGCCCCTCTGTTCGCGACACTGCCATTCTTGGCTGTGCTTCACCGCGTCTGACGCAAATTGCCCCCACCGTCATTTCGAACGGAGCAAGCCGACCTAAGTTGTTTAGATGCAACACTTACAAAAAACAGGGGGCTGGGAGTGTTATGGTTAGCCACGCACCCAGCCAAGGGTGTCTGTCCCGAGCGGCCATCGAAAGCGAGGGATCTCAGTTTCAGAGGTCAAGAATCACGGGCCACGGACCACTTTGGGGTCGCACCTATGTTGACAGGCAGCCTTAAGCAGCATACCTTTCGGCACCGATGGAATCCTTCGCCCAGCGCCGATGAAAAACAAATTCCTGGCAGCGGCCATCCTGACCGCCACCATCGCCGTTGCGGCATCGCTCCTCGCCGGCGCTCAGATGCTGCCGCTGCCCTCGCTCGTCCCAACAACCCTGCGCTGGCTCGCGATCCTACTTATCGCCGCCTATGCCACATTCCGCCGGTCGCTAACGGCTTGGATCTTCGTCGGCCTTCTGGCCGGCGCGGAATTCGGCCACGACTGGCCCTCGGTCGCAGTAAACCTGCAACTCCTCGGCACCATCTTTCTGCGCCTCATCAAGGTGATCATCGCGCCGTTGCTTTTCGGCGTTCTCGTCGTGGGCATCGCCGGTCACTCCGACCTGAAGAAAGTGGGCCGCCTCGGCGTCAAATCCCTCATCTACTTCGAAATCGTCTCGACCATCGCCATGCTCATCGGCTATGCGGCCATCCATATCAGCCGCGCAGGGGAAGGCGTCCATCTCCCTCCGTCCTCCGCAGCCCAATCACTCAATGTCTCACCCCACACCGCCACGCAGCTCATCACCGACATCTTCCCGGAGAACATCGCCAAATCCGTCGCCGAAGGCCAGGTGCTTCAAATCGTCGTCTTCAGCGTCCTCTTCGCCATGGCGCTCGCGCTCGTGCCGGAGCCCAAGCGCCGCCCCATTCTCGCCTTCGCCGAGAGCCTCTCGGAAACCATGTTCAAGTTCACCAACCTGGTGATGTACGCCGCGCCGCTTGGCGTCTTCGGCGCCGTTGCCTACACCGTCGGCCACCTCGGCCTGGGAGTCCTCTTCCCGCTTCTGAAACTCCTCGCAACCATGTACGTCGCTCTCGCCTTCTTCATTTTCTGCGTTCTGCTGCCCATCGCGCTGTGGGCGCGCATCCCCATCAAGCGCTTGCTCAACGCCGTCGCCGAGCCCGTCACCATCGGATTTGCCACCGCGAGCTCGGAGGCCACTTTGCCTCGCGCCATCGAGCAACTCGAGTCCTTCGGCGTCCCGCGCGAAATCGTCGCCTTCGTCTTACCCACCGGCTACAGCTTCAATATGGACGGCGCGAGTCTCTATCAATCTCTGGCCTTATTTTTTGTGGTCCAGGCCGCGGGGCTGCACCTCAGCGTCGGTCAGCAAGTTATGATGATCCTGACGCTTCTGATCAGCAGTAAAGGAACTGCCGGCGTGGCGCGCGCCTCGCTGTTGATTGTTTTCGGCGCGGCAACTTCGTTCCATCTGCCCATGGAACCATTATTTCTTCTCTTCGCGATCGATCAACTCATGGACATGGGGCGAACTGCCGTCACGGTTCTCGGCAATTGCGTCGCCTGCGTCGTGATTGCCCGATGGGAGGGCGAATTCCCCGCGAAGCCCGCTACTTCCAGTTAGGGTGGCGGCTCGACGCTCAAGCCCCTCCGGCGCGCACCGTCAACGAAAAGTTTGCGGGCGCGGATGAAGCGGTGCCACCTGGCTCCACGCGCATCTCCGCGATCGATCCGAAAACCGGTAACTCCCTCTGGTCGGACATTCGAAAGACGGATAACGCAAAAGCGGCAGCGCACATGCTTGACGCCCGGCGCGAGGCCTTCGACCAAAAACAAAAATAACGCAACGCAAGTTAGTCCTGATCTTCATCTTCTCTTTTTCATTGCAAACTTCAGCTTGGCTATTTTTTTATTCCAGATTCCCCGTCCCACCTCTTCGAGTGTTGTATAGTGCCTTCCGCACACTGAGGAGGCTCTTCAATGCAACTGTGGTCACGCCGTAAATTCTTTCTTACTTCGCTTATTGGCAGCGCGGTTGCGGGTGCGGGCAAACTCTTTGGCCGCACGTTGTCCGATTCGAATGGCGCGGCGGCAACTGCGCCCGCATTTCCGCGCAGTCCCGCGCAGGGCAAGCGTCCGCTCATTATTTCCAGCGCCAATGGCCTGCACGCGCTCGATAAGGGCATGGACATCCTCAGGAAAGGCGGCGACACGCTGGACGCCGTCGTTGCTGCAGTCACCGTCGTCGAGGATGATCCCAACGCTGACTCCGTTGGCTACGGCGGCCTGCCCAACGAAGAAGGCGAAGTAGAGCTCGATGCCAGCGTCATGCACGGACCGACGCACCGCGCCGGCGCGGTCGCGAGCGTGCGCCGAATTAAAAACGTTTCGCGCCTCGCGAAGACGGTGATGGAAAAAACCAACCACGTGATGATCGTTGGCGACGGTGCGCGGAGATTTGCGGTGGCGGAAGGATTCGAGGAGATGAATCTCCTCACCGAGCACTCGCGCAAGATCTGGCTCGCGTGGAAGGCCAAATCTTCCTTCAATTGGCGGCCCGGAATCGATTCGCCGGAATGGAAAGAACATATTTCAGCAATCTTCGACGGAGATGAAAAACAGATCGCGTACGCCGAACGCGTTATTGCGCATCCGCCGACGGGCACGATTCCGTGCTTGGCCGTTGATTCGAACGGAGACATCTCCGCCACGACAACGACGTCCGGCCTCTCGTGGAAAATTCCCGGCCGCGTCGGGGATTCGCCGATCATTGGGGCGGGCTGCTGCGTGGACAATGAAGTGGGCGCGGCGGGTTCGACCGGCAAGGGCGAGGAAAACATCAAGATTTCCGGCGGCCACACCATCATTGAAATGATGCGCCAGGGCAAATCGCCGACGGACGCGTGCCTCGAAGCCATGGGCCGCATCGCGCGCAACTACAAAAACGACAAGAAAAAACTCGGGACCTTTCACATCTATTTCTACGCCATCAACAAAGACGGCGTGCACGGTGCCGCGTCGCTCTGGCGCAACGGCTACGAACAAAACAAACAGGCTTCCTACGCCGTCCACGACGGGACTGAATCGCGTCTGGTTGCATGTAATTCGTTTTTTGACGCACTCGGCGGCGACCAATAGCTGAGGAAGCTACTGCAAATAGGAGAGGAGAGACTTCAGGAGCCCGATTTTCAGGGCAAGTGATCTGCTATTTTCCTATCCCACTTTTCGATATTCTGATTTCATGGACCAGGCCAATATTCTAATCATCGGCGGTGGCGTCGTCGGCTGCGCGATCGCGCGCGCTATTTCCGAGCGCTGGCAGGACGTTTTTCTTGTCGAGCAATTTCCAAAACTGGGCATGGCTACGAGCACGCGCAACAGCGGCGTGAACCACTCCGGAATCTACTACCCGAAAAATTCGTTGAAGGCACGGCTCTGCGTCGAGGGCAATCGCCTCACCTACGAATTCTGCAAGAAACACAGCGTCCCGTTTCGCCATTGCGGAAAACTGGTGGTGGCTGCCGATGCTCACGGGGAAGCTGAACTCGCCTCCCTTAAGAAGCGCGGTGAGGATAACGGCGTGGAAGGGCTGCGGCTGATCGGCGCTGACGAAATTCGCAAGAGGGAGCCGCATATCAAAGGTGTTGCGGCGCTGGACGTGCCTTCGACCGGCATCGTCTCCGCGGAAGAACTTGTGCATGCGTATGCGCGGGTGGCGACAAATCAGGGAGCGAATATTGTTACGTTCGCACAGGTCACGTCACTGGAGCCTTCCGGTGAAGTGATTCGCGTGGGGCTGCGCATTGGAGATGAAGAAGATGCGCAGAACGAAACGATCGAGGCGCGATGCGTGATCAATGCGGCGGGACTCTATGCGGACGAAGAGGCGGCGATGCTGGGGAATCATTCCTGGAAGATTTATCCGGTACGCGGCGAGTACTGCGAGGTACGTGGTCCGCGTTCTTCACTGATCAACAATCTTGTTTATCCATTGCCGCACTCGGACGGGCTCAGCCTGGGCGTGCATTTTACGAAAACGCTGTGGGGGACGTTTCTCCTGGGACCGACGGCGACGTACGTGGAGGGGAAAGACAACTATGAAAAGAACCGGTTACCGATCGCGGCCTTTGCAGAGAGCGCGAAAACATTGTTGCCGGAAATTGAGGAGAGCGATTTGCAGCTGGGGTATTCGGGATTGCGGCCGAAACTTGCCGCTCCGGACCACAAGGGGATCGTCGATTTCGTGATTACGAGAGACTCCAAAGTGCCGCAAGCGATTCATCTCGTGGGCATCGAGTCCCCCGGCCTCACCGCCGCGCCGGCCATCGCGCAATACGTTTTCAAAATGGTTGCGGAGAATTTTGACTAGGGACAAACGACAATGATACGGAAAAATGATTTCTTACCCACACGAATTTCTTGTGAGCTTGGTTTGGTGAGGTCTAGCTTGCTGGTTGGGTCTTGTAAGGTCTTACCGTCTATCTCGAAGCCACCTTGTTTGATAAGGCGTTCCGCTTCCGAAGTAGACGGAACCAACTCAAGGGTCGAGAGCAACCGCGACCATTTTTCTTGTCTGGTCGACAAACCTGTTGGGTCCATGGCTCTGACGAGTCTTCCGTCAAACAGAAACTGGATGGCCAAGTGTGTTGGATTTGGCTTGATGACAATCTCAGACATGGATGTAGGCGCCTGGCGGTCGCGGAAGACGTGCTGGAAATTTTCGGCGGCTTTGTGGCCGGCGTCTGCACCGTGGAAGCCGGTGATGACTTCCTGTGCCAGGCGCATTTTTGCGTCCATGGGATGCAATTTGCCGTCGGCCACTTCTTGTTTCAGCGCTGCGATTTCCTGGGGCGCGCGGTCGGTCACCAATTCGTAGTAGGACCACATCAGTTCGTCGGGAATGGACATTATTTTGCCGAAGATTTCGCCGGGGGCTTCGGTAATGCCGATGTAGTTGCCGAGGCTCTTGGACATTTTGCGGTGGCCGTCGAGGCCGACAAGGATCGGCATGGTCAGGGCTACTTCAGAGGCCAAGCCGTACTCGTGCTGGATGTCGCGGTGGACCAACAGGTTGAATTTTTGCTCGGTCGCACCGATTTCCACGTCCGACTGGAGGACCACGGCGTCGTACGCGGTCAACAGCGGATATAGCAGCTCGTGAACGGAGATCGGCTGGCTGTTGTCCAGCCGTGAGCGAAAATCTTCGCGTTCCAGCATGCGGGCGAGGCGATAGTGGCCGCAGAGGCGGACGACTTCGTAGCTGGAAAGCTTGTGGAGCCACTCGCTGTTGTAGCGGACTTCGGTTTTTTGGGGATCGAGTAGTTTGAAGACTTGCGCGAGGTAAGTCTTGGAGTTTGCGTCGACCTGCTCGCGGGTCAGCGGGGGGCGAGTTTCCGATACGCCCGTGGGGTCGCCAATCATCGCGGAGAAATCGCCGATCAAGAAGATGGCGGTGTGGCCAAGGTCTTGAAAGTGTTTGAGCTTGCGAAGGACGACCGTGTGTCCGAGATGAATGTCCGGGGCGGTCGGATCCACGCCGAGATAGACGCGGAGAGGCATGCCGGTCTTTTGTGATTTTTCCAGCTTGGCGGTCAGGTCGGCTTCAGGGATGATTTCGGCCACGCCTTTTTTGAGGTAGGCGAGCTGCTCGGCGACGGGTTTGAAATTCGAGTTGGTCATGAATTGTTTTCAACTCGTGCGAAGCACGCGGCGGCCTTCGATTTTGTATTTTCCTTCGAGCACGATATTCACCGCTTGAGAATAAATCCGGTGTTCTTCTTTCAGTATTTTTTCTGAAAGAGTTGTTTCCGTGTCTCCGTCGAGCACGGGAACGGTGGCCTGCAAAATGATCGGGCCGGCGTCGAGATTTTCGTCGACGAAATGAACGGTGCAGCCGGCGAATTTCACGCCGTATTCGAGCGCCTGGCGCTGCGATTCCAGCCCGGGGAATGAGGGGAGCAGCGAAGGGTGAATATTCAGGATGCGGTTCAGAAATTTTGCGACAAAAAAGGGAGACAGAAGGCGCATGTATCCGGCGAGACAGATCAGCTCGACTTGGTGTTGGTCGAGAACCGCCGCGACCTGGCGGTCGTACACTTCGCGCTCCAGACCTTTCGAAGGAATCACGCTGGTCTTGATTCCACGCGACTCGGCGCGCTGGATGCCGGGCGCGCCATCGCGATTGCTGATGACGACGGCGATCTCCGCATTCGGAATCCTTCCCGCCGCAACGCTTTCCGCCAGGGCTTCGAAGTTCGAGCCGCGGCCGCTTAGCAGCACGCCTATGCGCTTCTTCATAAACGGAAAACGTTAGCACACACGGCGGCTGGGGCAAAACATTCGAGGATGGAAGGGAAGGGGAGGTATCTAGTTGTCGGTTTTCAGTGGTCAGTAAAGAGGAGAAGGGTGTTGGTTGTTGCGGGAGCGAGCCGCTGCGGAACCAGCAAAACGGGAGGCGAAGGTTCAAAGTTGAAAGCTAAAGGTTGAAAGCGAAGAGGCTGAGGGAGGAGGTGAAAATTCATGGCTCATTGGTTGCGCGGGAAGAAGTCTTGAAGTAGGCGATGACAAAGAGAAGGCCGAGCAGCAGATCCGTGCCGGCAAAGAGCAGGTCCGGCTTGTGCATACGTCCTTGCAAGACGAGGACAATCACCGCTACGCCGAAACTGACTTTTTCGAGGATGCACGGAATCATCAAAGGCCGAAAGCGCCCGGGGTCTGTCGCGATGATGATAAAGGCGACCTGCCAGGAAAGGCCGTTGCCCACGAATCCATAGAAGAATCCTGGATGCGTGATGGGAGGTGGATCATTGCGGCCGATGAGATCAAACATAAAGTAAAGCGGCGTGAGGACCAGCAAGCCCCAGATGCCAGCAACCCAAAATACGATCTTCGCAAATCTCATGGCTTCCTCGAGGAGGTCAGGTGACGGCTTTCCCGTGGAACTTGCGGAGGCCGGTGACAAGCAGCAAGGCGTTGAAGAATAGCAGTCCGGCAAGGGCTGCCGATAAGGGGAGATGCGGGAATTGCGGCACCATGGTCCCACGGAGACCTTCGCTGGCATAAACGAGGGGATTTACCAGCACGGCTTTTTGCAGGACCGGGAACTTTTCCAGCGCGCTCCAGGGATAATACGTGCAGCCGAAGAAGATCATGGGAGCCACGATGAGGCTGAACATGAGGCCGATGTGGGTCTGCTGCATGCTGCAGCCGAGCGCCAGACCGCCGGTTGCGGAGAAAAGCGCCACGAGCACCGCCACCCCAGCAAAAAGCAGCGGGTGAGGTACGTTCAATTCCACGCCGGGGCGGAGCAGCAACCAAGCGGCGGGGATGACCATCAAGCCCGCAGCCAGCGCTTGCAGTGTGCCGGCGACAACCTTTTCGATGGCCAGCCAGGAAATCTCCATGGGGGCGAGCAGACGGTCTTCGATCTCGCGGGTGAACTGAAACTCAGCGATCAGGGGCATCGCAACGGCCCAAATGCCGGTGCCGACCATGCAGATGGCCATGATTCCAGGGAGCAGGAGACTCTTGTAGGAAGGCGGCATGTAGCCGCTGCCGACCATCACGCGACCGAAGATGAACACGAACATCAGCGGCTGCAAAAAGGTTTGAAACATCAACGCGACAAAGTTACGGCGAGCGACATGGGCGTCCCGGGCCAGCATGGCCAGAAAGGCTTTCCAGTTCATTCGCGCAAGCTCCTTCCGGTATGGTGCAGAAAGAGATTCTCCAGGCTGGGCTCTGAGATGTGAACGTCACACAATTCGACGCCGGCAGCAGAGGCGAGACTGGCGACCTCGGCAACCAGCGAACCGCTACGGTCGGCGTACAGATCGGCGCCGTTGCCGTCGGTGGCGCGCACTTCCCGGACACCGGCCAGGCTCCGGAAGCGCTGGAGCAGATCCGGGGAAGCAAGTCCGAAGCGGAGGCGCAGGAGGAAGCCGCCGGGAACGGAAGCCTTCAGCTCCTGCGGAGTTCCCAACGCGATGACGCGGCCATGATCAATGATGGCGAGGCGCTTACACAGCGCGTCGGCCTCTTCCATATTGTGAGTGGTCAGCAGAATCGTTTTGCCGCTCTGGTTGTATTCGCGGACGATTTCCCACAAGAGCAAGCGGGTCTGCGGGTCCAAGCCGGCACTGGGTTCGTCCAGGAAAAGGACTTGTGGATCGTGCATCATGGCGCGCGCGATGGCGAGGCGCTGCATCATGCCGCCGGAGAATCCGCGGACCATCTGGTCGGCGCGATCGGTGAGCTTGAAGCGCTCGAGAAGAGCTTCCGCGCGCGTGGCGCGTTCGTGAGAGGAAAGGCCGAAATAGGCGCCGTGGAAGGCCAGAATCTCACGGGCTGTAAGCGAGAAATCAAGATTGGGACGCTGGGCAACAACGCCAATCAAGCGCTTGACGGCGACTTGCTCCTTCCAGACGTCATGTTCGCCGATGAAAGCCTGGCCGCTGGTTGGGCGGACGCGCGTAGTGAGAACGCCAACGGTGGTGGACTTGCCAGCGCCGTTGGGCCCCAGCAGGCAGAAGATTTCCCCCGGCAGTATTTCAAGCGAGATTCCATCGAGCGCGACGATCTCCGGTTTTGGCTGCTTACCCTTAGCTTTCGGTGCGCCGAACGAGAAGCCCCCCGTGCCAGCGGCCACGGGGGGTGCTGAAGTGTAGATCTTGCGCAGGTCGCGTGTGCGGATGCCAGCCACCATGCCGGAGTTTTCCTCAGCGTGCCTACACATGAGCGCTCAGGTGCCGGAGCCGTGGACCAATACGGCCAATGGGTGTAGGAGCGCCCTTGATAGTTCCAGAGTAGTGGGAGGGATGTCAATTTCAAGAAAAGAGTGAAATCGCGGCATGGCATGCAGATGCCACGATGCCATCGAGCCGGGCGGACAATTGCATTATTATTCGCATGCCCAGTCGCGCTAGAATGCCGGGTCGATTTCGGGCGAACCGTTCGCGGGAGAAAAACGCATGGGAAATGGATCAAGCAGAACTTGCAGTTTCGGCTTAACAGGTTTGACTGGAGCGGTCGTCGCGCTGGGGCTGATGGCGATGCCTGCTCTCGCGCAGCGGGCCGTGTCCCGTGATCCGGCGGAGCCGGCGCAGGGGAAGCCTCAGCCGAAGCTGCTAGCGCGGCCTGCGGGAGTCGTTGCGCGGCAGGCGGTGGATGAAAAATCGATGCGGGCGCTGATCGGGAAACTTGTTGCGTGCGGGACGAGGCTGACGCTTTCTTCGTGGACGGATTCGAAGCGGGGGATTGGTTGCGGACGCGATACGATTGTGGCGCGATTGAATGAGATCGCGAACGATTCCGGGGGGAAATTGCAGGTGGTGGTCGATAAATTCGAATCCACTTCGGAGCGAACTTCTGGAAAACCGATGCCGCTGGAAAACGTGTACGCTATTCTTCCAGGCTCCGACCCGAAGCTGGCCAAGACCGTCTTCATTGTCTCCGGGCATTTTGATTCGCGGCCATCGAACGTGATGGATCCGAATGCCGATGCTCCGGGAGCGGACGATGACGCATCGGGTGTGGCGGTTAGCGTGGAATGCGCGCGGTTGCTGAGCAAGGCAGGGGCAAACGGGCGCGGGACGTATCGCGCGACGATACTTACAAGGGCTGCTGGGCAGCACGCACCTTTTCGAGTGGGCGAAACAGCAGGGCTACACCGTTGGCGGAATGCTGGATGACGACATCGTAGGCGTGGATCCCGCCGCCGGTGCGCCGCATCGCGTACGGCTCTTTTCCGGCAATGGCGAAATCGACGATGCGGATTCGCCTTCGCGGGAATTGGCGCGTGCGGTCGAAGAGATTGATGCACGCGCGGCGATTCGAATGATTTTCCGGTTGGACCGGTATGGGCGCGGCGGGGATCACTATCCATTCTACAAAGCAGGGCTGCCGGCGGTGCGATTTACCGAGCCGCTGGAAGATTACAATCACCAGCATCAAACGCCGCGCACGGAAAACGGAATTGAATACGGGGATTTTGAGAAGTATCTCAACTTTACGTTTATGGGCGACGTGGCGCAGGACAATGCGGAAGCGCTTCGGCAGTTGGCAATGGCTCCGGCTCCGCCGAAGGACGCGAAGCTTACGGGGCGGTCACGCCGGACGCCAAAGTGTCGTGGTCGGCCGAAGAGGATGCCGAGCGCGCCGGTTTTGAAATCCTGTGGCGCGAGACGAACGATCCTCGCTGGCAGGTTTATGATTTTGCGGCTTCGCCCGGTGAAACGGTTTTAAAGGGCGTTTCCACGGACAATCACTTTTTTGCGGTGCGCGCGGTGGGCAAGAATGGCGCTCGGTCGATTGCCATGCCGACGGAGATGGAGCAGCGGCCGCCTCCGCTGCCCTCAACGAGTAAACAGTAATCAGGGATCTGTAGAGAGAAATCCGGAATTAGTAAGCAATAAAATTGGACACGCTGACGCTATCGCGGCCCCGCCATTTTCGCGGACCCTGTAAGACTTGATTTGCGCGCTGGCTGTTGCGGGTGGCAGGATTGGATTGTCTCCAATCGCAACGAGAAGCTACATCGTAACGAGAAGCTGCCTCAATATGGAAAACGGCTGACAGCATCTGCTGTCAGCCGTTCCCTTTCTCTGTTGAATAATTCAGGGCGAACTACCGATGTCCGCCGCCGCGGGATCCACCGCCTCCGTTGCCGTGGGAGCCTTCACTCCCATGACCACCATGGTAGCCACCGCCACCTGAGCTGCGTCCGTCACGGCCGCCATTACCGTATCCACCACGCCCGGAGTAGCCGTTGTCACGTCCGGAGTAACCGTTGTTGTGGCCGGAGTATCCATTGCCGCGCCCATAGTTGCGGTCGCTGCGACCGTTATACCCGTTGCCACGCCCGGAGTAGCGGTTGTCGTTGTAGCCCCGAACATAGCCACGACCGGAGTAGCGGTCGTTGTCATAACCCCGGGCGTAGCCACGCCCGCGTCCGTAGTAGCCGTATCCGCCACGGCCATAGTAGCCGCGGTACCACGGGCCGGCGCCAATAAAGACACCGCCGACAAAGTAGTCAGTACCGTAGAAGCCATACGGCGCGCATTCGTAGGGGTAGTAGTCGTAGTAACCGTAGGAGCAAACGGGACCTGCGCCGACGTAGCCGTAGCCCGGGCCGATACCAATGCCAACGGAAACTTGAGCCTTGGAGTAACTTGCGGTAAGCATGAAAATGCCAAGTAAAGCGAGAGATCTTAGATAGCGCATTTTTAGACCTTTCGTCAGACCCGGAAAAGCTGTCCAAATCCTAACTGGATCTGAGGCCTACTGGCGCCTCAGGTTAGTCTGAAACGCCCCCTGTAGTTGTTAAACCCCGAGACGAGGAGAGAGTTGCAGGCCTTTCGTGTTGCCGGGAAGGGGCCATATCAGCGGCGATTGAATGGTGGCTCGGTGACATGATGCGTTCTAGTGCTGCGGAGCGGCCACGGGCTGGGCGAAAGTGATGAAGTGGCCGCCGGGGTCCTGGACCGCGAATTCCTTCATGCCGTAGAAGGCGGTGCGGACGGGCATGACGATTTTCACATCTTTCATGGAGGCGAGCACGGCGTCGAAATTGTCCACCTCGATGTAAAGATACGTGGGACCCTTTCTGGCTTCGGCGGACATGGATGGGGGGGCGTCTTTTTCCACACTGGCGTAAGTCTGGTACATCACCTCGGTGGTGCCTTTCTGAAAAGTCACAAAACCGAGTTTGTTGCCATCGGGGACTTCGATGGTTTTTGCGAAGCCGAGGCGATCGACCCAGAAAGGGATGACCGGCTCGATCTCCTTGACGAGCAGAACGGGAGTGATCCTTTTGATGTTCACGGACTTTTTCTCCTGCGTTTGAGTGGGGTGCATGAAAGTTATACTGCCGAACAGCGCGAGAGCAGTGATGACGAACCGGCGCATGGCGAATTTTCTCCTTGCTCTTGATACTAGTCTCAATTAGACTAGTCACAGTAACGAAGGCAAAAAAC
>WNFJ01599765.1_pt2 | contig 18151 bp, 19 predicted proteins | sample 5400461 | NCBI WGS metagenome assembly WNFJ01 (sample SAMN13153349, study PRJNA577476) | soil metagenome | isolation source: 115 cm saprolite on Douglas fir-dominated hillslope | place: USA:California | collected 2013-09-17 | reverse complement strand
ATTTATTCCCATGATGGTCTGCGCCTGCTCATTCCTGCCGGCACGAAGGTTCTGGGAGAAACGAAGCGAGTCGAGGGCTTCGGTCAGACCCGCCTGGCCGTTGCTTTTCACAGGCTCATCATGCCGGACGGCTACGCGGTGGACCTCGATCAGTTTCACGGCTTGAACCAGATCGGCGAGACCGGACTCAAAGATCAGATCAACCATCATTACCTGCAAATCTTCGGCGCATCCATTGCAGTCGGCGCGCTAGGCGGGCTGGCGCAAGCGGGCACGAATACCAGCAGCCTAGGCCTGCCGCAGACCACGATGGATGCCTACCGGCAAGGCGTGGCCACGAGCTTCGCTCAATCGTCAACGCACATTCTGGATAGGTTCTTGAACCTACTCCCAACCATAACCATTCGAGAGGGCCATCGCGTGAAGGTTTATCTCACGCAGGACTTACTGGTCCCGGACTACGCCCAGCACGAGATGCCCTCAAACCTTTAGGAGTTTTTATGAAACACCGCATCGCACTCATATTGCTTTTGCTCGTTCTCACGCTCAGCCCTGCCGTTGCCCAGCTTGGTAACGGGATCGTTTTCGACCCCACCAATTACAAGAATGCCGTCCTGCGTTACCTCCAATTGCAGCAGCAATTACAGCAGCTTCAGCAGACTTACAACCTCCACATGCAGCAGTACCAATTCATCGTGGGCCAGGCCCGGCAGCTTCAGAACATGCAGGATCGCTACCGCGCCCAATTCTCGCAATGGTCGAACCTGACGGCTGGCAACACATTGGGAAACACTTCACGGTGGGTGAACGGCATCAATTCGGGTGACTACGGAACTGCGAGACAGGGCTACGGGCAAGTCAATAAGCCACTGGGCAGCCCTGCAGGAGTCAACACCTATGACAGCCTGAAGCAGGCTTACGGTCTGGAAGAGCTTTCGGACGGTTCTACCATCAACGGCATGGCCACCATCGGCCAAATGAGACAGAACGCGCAGCAGCTTGAACTTCACATCAAGCAACTCGAAGACGATTCGCTCTCTTCTTCTCCCGACCTGAATACCCAGACTGCCGTGCTGAATAAAATCAACGCGGCCAACGTCCTGCTCCTGCGCACGATGCAGGACACGAACAAGCTCTTGACCGCGCTGCTGGAACAGCAGCTCGTTACGACAGAACGCAACCGGACCTCAAGCGTGGGCAGTATCAACGCGGAACTGTACCGCCAGCAACACCTTGGCGAAGTCATGAGCTTCACAAGCTCGACGCCAACCCGGCTGAAAACGCCCACGGGAAATTGAGGAAGATAGGAGTATGTCATGTTGGTTCCCGTTCAAGATCCGCTTACTTCGATTGAAGACGGTATTCGTGCCCTGATGACCTCGAAGCTCGACCTGTTCGTGGGGATGGGCCTGAACCTGTTTCGGGGGTTCGCCACCATTCTCATTGCCTGGTTTGGAGTGCAATCGGCGCTTTCGAGCGCGGAAGGCGGCGAAGGATTCAACTTTGCCCGCTTCAGCCGTCTGCTTCTCGTAATCGCTTTTTGTTTTGCCATGGTCAAGTATTACCGCGACCCGATTCCTGGGTTCGGGCAGAACTTCCCTGATTTAGTAATGCAAGAGGCGTCTTCGCTATCAAACAGCATTGGCATGGATCAAGCGCGTCTGATCGAGACCAAAGTCACGCAAGTTGAGCAGGGGCTTGAGCAGCCCAGTTCCTTCAATTTTCACGAGACCCTGACGTTCGTTGTGCTGTACGTGATCCTGGCTACTATCCAGGCTGTAGTCCTCATGATTATCGGATTCGGACTGATAGCCCAGGCGGTGCTCCTACTCGTCGGGCCGATATTCATTCCATTCTTAATCGTGCCCAAGATGGATTGGCTGTTCTGGGGTTGGTTCAAGGCATTTCTTCAGTACTCGTTCTATCAGGTCATTGCCAGCGCCTTCGTTTACATATTCGCCAAGCTCCTGCTGGCCTTCTTCGCTGTTGATATGAACGGAATGACAGTCGATCAATGGATGACGGCATTTCCTGCGATGCTGATCTTTCTGCTCATCGCAATTTACGGGCTGCTGAAGATTCCGACTTTGACGAATCATTTATTCAGCGGGGCAGCTGGCGCGGACTCCGGCCTGGCTGCGGCGGTGATCGCCTATGTGAGCCGAGGTTAGCGTATGACTACAGAAACAAAGCAAGACCCAACATTCAGTGCTGCCAAGCAGCTCTATGCCGAACAGTTCGGCGATGCCATTGTCACGAACACATACTTGAAGATCGCACTGCTGGTCATGGCCCTGGTCGCCGCGGGCCTAATCTACGTGAACGTCAAGACGGTTCGCATGGTCGAGAACTTCAAGCCCCTGGTTATCCGCATCAACGACATTGGCCGGGCGGAAGCGGTTAGATACGACACACTCGGCTATAAGCCTCAGGATGCTGAAATCAAGTATTTCCTGAGCGACTTCTGCCGGATGTATTACGGCCGGAACCGTTACACAGTTCGAGACAATTTCAAAACGTCGCTACTGTTCATGGAAGCGCAGCTTGCCAACAGCGTTGCTGAGGCGTACCGGAAGAACCACACGATAGAGAACTATCTCCAGGACTCCAGCGGGCCTGACATCGACATCGAGGTCCAGAAGGTTTCAATTGAAGACCTGCGCTCGGCTCCTTACAAGGCGACCGTTGATTTTTACGAAATCGCTTATTCCCCGCTCGATCATGTCGAAACCAAGCGCACGCTCTATACCGCGCACTTCGTCTTTCTCTTTCGGGATTCAGTTTCCAATGACTTGATTCAGGTGAACCCGCTCGGCCTGGCAATCACTTATTTCCGTGAGGACGAGGCATTCAAATGAAGAGTACAAACCACAATGGGAATCACAATCAGTCCGAACGCTATCAAGCGCCGCCTTCGCCTCTCCTGAAAGACGCGTTCGAGCCGCTGCTCGACAGCGAGGAGGCTGCTGCTCTCCTGAAGATCCATCCCAAGACTCTGCAGAAGCTTGCGCGAAACGGTGAGGTAGAAGCAATCCATATCGGCAAGCTGTGGCGTTTTCGCGCTTCAGCGCTCAACCGCTGGCTGGAAAAAATCGCGAGTTAAACTCTTGTGCATCGAAGGCGAAAAAATAGCGAACATCGCAGGGATTTGAGTTATGATGTGTCCAGGCGATCGGCGTCCGTTAAACGAGGAGGTTTATTGTTTAAACGGACGACGTATCAACAAGGAAGTTTGAAGCTCGAAGAGCGGAAGAGAGGGCCACACGTCTGGGTTTACCGATGGTGGGATACCGATGCCCATGGCAAGCGCGTATACCGCAAGCATCAGGTCGGAGACCTCAGCCAGTACCCGAACGAAACGGCGGCCAAGGCCGCAATAGACGCTCTTCGGTTGACAATTAATAACCAGTCGCAACGCAATGGCGTCAGTCAGATGACGGTGCAGGCTCTCTGGGATCACTACTCCCGTGAGGAACTGCCCTTCAAGGACTTCTCCACGCAGGACGGATACATGTCGTATGCCAAGAACTGGATTCTCCCGCGTTGGGGTTCTGTGCTACTCCAGAAGGTGAAAACGGTCGATGTCGAGCGCTGGCTGCGAGAAGCGACGGTTTCAAATGGCACAAGGGCCAAGATTAAATGCGTCATGTCGGCTCTGTTCTCACATGCTGTTCGTTGGGAGTTCACTTCCAACAATCCGATCTCCTCAGGGATACCTGTAGGCGCGGGTGGGAAGCGCGGTCCCAGCGTTGGCGTTCGCGTGAGCGCAAAGCGACAGAAAGCACCAATCGTTTTATCGCCGGAACAAGTGAAGCTTGGGCTTACACAACTTGAATTCCGGGATCAATTGTTGGTTCTCTTGGATGGCGCATTGGGAACTCGGCGGGGCGAACTTGCAGCTTTGCGGTGGCAGGATTGCGATTTTGAAAATGACACCTTTCAGATTGAGCATTCCTACTACTGGCGGCGTGGTGGCATTCTGAAGAGCAAGAAGACAGAAGCCGCCGCGAAGCCACTTCCGATGCATCCGGCATTGAAGCACGCGTTGCTGGAATGGAAGACACAAAGTCATCGCAATCAGCCCACGGATTTCGTGTTCCCCTCTCGACTCTACGGTGGTCGGAAAGCTCTCGATCTGGCGGCGGTCTTAAAAAGAAAGATTCGTCCGGCATTCGATAAGCTTGGGATCGCCGGCGTGGGCTGGCACACATTCCGGCATACAGTCGGAACGGTGCTGGCTGAGTTGGGCGAGCATCAGTTGACGATCCGCGATTATTTGCGTCACAGCAATCTCAGTGTGACTAACAAGTATTTGCAGGCGGCATCGAAGACGAAGCGCAACGCCCAGGCGAGACTGGTCGAGGCTATTCTTCCGGTGCATCTGCTGCCCGCAGGGAAAACCGCCGAAACGGTTGCACCCTTATTGCACCCAGATTCCAAAAGTGCCAACTTGTAAGTTGTTGAAAAAGCTGGCGGGGACGACGAGACTCGAACTCGCGACCTCTGCCGTGACAGGGCAGCGTTCTAACCAACTGAACTACGTCCCCAACTTGTTTTCTTCAGGTTTGCTGGAAACCAGCGTATTTGCTGTCTTTCCTCGTTCTCCACGGTTCCCACTGCTTCCATCATTTCCACCCTGTATCACCGATTTCGGGCGTTAATGGATACCATGGATACCATGCAACTGCAGAACATCTGTCCATGCCCTGCGAATCAAATTGTAACAGAGGCTCTTTTGATCCGTCAGTCTGTGCACGAAAAAGAGTTCGCTCTTCCCGCCAACAACTTGGAGCTTCCATGCCTGCAGTTCACAGTGAATCAAGCCAAGCTCTCGACCAGAGGGCGGGGATGGCTGAAGGGTTACGACAGCCAATTGGCAAAACTGCAGAGATCAAGCATGTGCAACATTGCTATTGATTTGACAGATGCCTGGTGGCAACCCGTGGCAAGCCGCGGTTTCGCCGTGGTAAAGTCATCCTTCTCATCTCGTTGAGTTTTTTGCGGTTGCCTGGGTTTGGGACGCTCAGCGCTAGCCGGCCTGAAAAGCAGAACCTATGACTATGCCGAATATAGCCCCGAAGACGACAGGCAAGGTGCCGACGGCGCTCCTCGACTTCGACCCGAACAATCCTCGCCTCGTTGAGGACGGCATCAAAAACCCAACTGAATCACAGATAATCCTTGCGCTGGCGGACACGGCAGATTTATCGGAGGTCGTGGAATCGATTGCCGCCAACGGCTACATCGACATTGAACCCATCATCGGCCAGCGGGTGGGCGACCGCTGGCGTGTGCTGGAAGGCAACCGTCGTTTGGCCGCAATCCGTCTCCTTCAGCAACCGGCGCTGGCAAAGGGTACCGGCATAGCGGTTCCTGAAATCAGCAAGGAAAATCTTGACACACTTAAGGAAGTGACGGTGTACGCCGTCGCGAATCCGGATCAGGCACGGGATTTCATCGGGTTCAAACACATCAACGGGCCGCATAAGTGGGACGCAATCGCCAAAGCTCGGTTCGCTGCGGACTGGTATCGCAAGGAAAAAGATAGTGGTCTTACGATAGAGAAAATTGCACGTCGCCTCGGGGATCGGCACGACACGGTTGTGCGCCTCGTCAACGGCATGTTCGTTCTAGATCAGGCTGAAGCGGCCAAGGTATACGACGTGAAAGACCGATATCCAGGAAAGCGCCTCGCGTTTTCACATCTGTACACGGCGCTCACGAGACCCGGATACCGCGATTTTCTCGGGCTGCCAGAGGAATGGCGCGACGATGATCCGGAACCAAACCCGGTTCCGGAGGATCACCTTGAAAATCTTCGAAAGATGCTGATCTGGCTCTATGGTTCAAAATCAGACGACATCAAACCGGTCATCAACTCGCAGAACCCGGACATCAAGGATTTGGGAGCCGTACTCGCTAATTCCCGGTCACGCACCATCATGCTGCTACGCAATGATCTGCGGGAAGCACGTGCGCAGATTGAGAGCAAGGGAGCGCGTTTTGAATCTGCACTCGTGAATGCCAAGCAGGAAGCGGAAGTTGCGATGTCACAGGTCACGGGATATGACCCGTCCGATTCGACGCTGCTTGAAATCGGGCGTGATCTTCGCGACACCAGTGAACAACTTTATTCAAGCATGTCTTCCATGACGAAGAAAGCTGCTTCGAAAGGCAAAAAATAGCTCTGTGCTGGCAGTTCCAGATGATACCGTCCATCGGACCAAGGTTGCAGATTGGCTCGAACTGAAGGCGATTTCGTCGCCCGATGGCCGCGTTGGGTTTGGCACACTGGTTTCCGCCACGGCTCTCTCCGAAGAAGAGCAACCAGAGGACATGGCGGACGAGGATATTAAGGAGGATGCGCTCGTCCTGTCGGCGCAAGCGGAAATCGCGCGACGGCTGAAGAACATCGGCAATGATTACCCCTTCCGCATTGACGACAATGGCCGCGCGATGCGGTTCATCAACCCGGTTTCCAAAATAGGTGCAGTCTACCTCTTCTGTCTGTTCCTTTCGCACGCTTTCGACCGCACCATCATGCCGAAGCTTCTCGCGCCGAAGCTGTCGAACAAGACACGCGACCTGTTTCAGGCTTGTGCGACGGTTGCGGCTGGAGGCTATGTCAAGGGGCCATCGATATCTTTCGGATTCCCGCGACCTAACGCTGAAACGTTTTTGAAGGCGTTGCACCGGGTTTACAAATTGTTTGGTGACGGGAAGCCACGGAAGAAACCCCGGGCGGCGGCAGCGAAGAAGATCAAGGATAACGGCATAGACATCATTGCCTGGCGTCGGTCCATCGACAACCTGCCTTGTACGCTCTATCTGATCGGGCAAGTGGCATCCGGCTCTGATTGGGAAGGGAAAAGTGTCAAGCCTGATCAGGAGCATTTTCACAAGTATTGGTTCGAGGATGTCCCAGGATCTCAGCCCTCCGATGCGATGTTTATGCCCTTCGAGCTTGAACCGGAAGACCCTGAAGACGGCACAGCGTATGACGACGTGTTGAGAGACTATATGCAGAGCGTCGGACACCGCTTCGGAACGTTGTTCTACCGTGACCGGATCGCGAAGCACTTGGCCGATGGTCTTCAGCTCGTCGCTGACGGTGAGATGAACATTGAGCGTGTTGGGGATATTGGTAAAGTCGTAACATGGGTCAAGGAGTACACAGAAAAGCTACAGGCTGCCTTGATGAACTAGCTATATCCCTCTCAGTCACTGTATCGTTACTTAGGTGGTCAAGAGTGTGGCGATGCGAATCCTCGCTGCCAATTCGAGACCGGCCTCCTACTCGCTACGTCCCTCTTGGCTAGGTCGATTAGCTCTTGGTCGTCCAATACGACTTGGTGTGAATTGCCATTCCGCGTGTCCAAGCCCCTCGTTCCAGACGACACGACCAAGGAGGCGAATATCGATGGTTTTCGCTGATCGATCCACCACGATCTCGGCAACTTTCCCAAGCTCAATCTCGAGATGCTGCTGGGAAGAAAGCTTTTGAAACCTCACGTATTCACCGTCAGCGCTCTCAATCCGAAAGTCTGGATATGGGTCTGGTTCTTTGGGAGACAAGCGGACCTTGAAACCCTGTTTCATAAGATCGTCGAGTCGCCGCCGCACACAGGATCCACGATGTTCGCGGAGTTCTACGGCTCGCATTTCCACATCACAGCCAGGGCATCGGACGACCGACGGACGACCTGGCCCTGGGTGAGGAGTCTGCCTGCGACCATTTCTTCGGGCAGCTTCTGCGAGTAAAATTTCGCTCGGCAAGGCGGCGGTGACCGAAGTCGCGTTCAGGTGGCTCTTGCACACAGGGCATTCGACCGTGAAAGTCTCAACACTCATTTCCTAAAATTAAACCGCTGTAGTTTTATTGTCAATGGAATTGCACAAAAGACGTAATATATATCTATACCTCACCCTTATAAGTTATATATACTTACCTTATATTTGGTATAGACCATGCCTAAAACTCCAAGGGTTGACAACGAATCACTTCTAGCAATAGGTCTCGACATGATGCGCCAGGAGGGAAAGGCCCTCGCTAAACTGCAAAGTTCTGGACGCTCGATGCTGTACGCCCTGCCCAACGGAGAAACTGTGCGGGTACGAACCTGCAACGACCACATCTTGATTGTGTTGGCTGACCGCCCGGATGACAGCGCTAAATTAAACATTGAAGGCACAGACTGGTTGCTCATCGTGATGCCGGAAATCGAACGAACGCCGGGCCGCGTAATTGCGGACCTTGTTCCAACGACGGTAGCAGTCGGGGCTGCCCGCCGCACCCACCAAGATTGGCTGAGTACGAAACCAGACACCAACGGGACCAACACGACATGGAATCTGTGGTTTGACAAAGATGGGCCTGCCAAGGCCAATGACTTTGGCATGACATGGAGCACATACCGTCTTGCAGGCGAAGGTGCGACTAACCAGCCTGTTGGTTTGGGTGAGACCTCCGAGCCAGGCAACATCAAAGCCGAAGTGGAGGTTGCGCGCCGGCGTATCTCAAAAGCGGCCGGCGTATCTCCAGCCGCCGTCAGAATCACAATAGACTTTGGCGCGTAGAGGTACGAGTTTCATTCAGCAGGAAGCGTTGGAGAGGCAAAAAAAATGACAACGACAACCAAACCAATTTCGGCCGAATTGCTCACTCTCTTGAACGCCGTCATCAAAGCACCTTCACTCGATGCGGCAAGAGAACTTGAATCGACGCTGGAGGGCGCGGGATTTCAGGCACTCGTGTTCGGCCGGTATAATCAGCGCGCATCAATCGAGGCAAATGCCGAGAGTGATCGGGGAGTCGCCGAAAGACTTGCCAACGCATTCGATGCTTCATTGACTGCTGCCCGAGTGGCCATGGGCCAGAAGAGTGAGCGGTCGCTGACGCCGCGAAACGCGGCCCAGCGGTACTTCTGTCTGGACCCGACCAAGTCTGATTGGCACCCTCAGCCTGAAAGGTTGGAATCGATCCATACGCCTGTCGTGCAATTCTGGGAGGAGGACCCGCGAGCTAAGCAGCGGTACAGGAAATTCAACCCCGGCGACGGCCTAGCCGCAGTATTGGTGCGGGACTCAGGGATAGGCCTCACCCGGGATGAGATGGCGAAGACTATTCTTGCCCTCAACACCGATGCAAAACTCCGCACATTTGAAGCCATCGGGCAATTCGGCCACGGCGGGAGCAGTTCGCTTTTCTTCTGCGAGTCTGCCCTGGTGATGACAAAACCGCGGTTTGACGCGGAAAACGACGATGTCTTCTGGACCCTAATTTATCCCGAGAAGGATACGGACGATTCTAAGCAGGACCTGGTTCGCATGTGGTTTGCGGACGGGGACGGACTGCCGTTGAGGGTGCGACAAAAGGACCTAATCGAACCTGCTGCATTCCCAGGAACCTCAGTTTGGCATTTCGGATATCACCGCGGCGGCTGGATCAAGAGGATCGCCGGCCCGTCGCAGAGTAATCCTTGGGGACGCCTGGGACGACTGTTCTTTCCTATCCGCTGCCCTTTGAAGTACAAGGCGACTTGGCCCGTACTGACGAAGGACAATACAGGACGATTACGAGTCCATTCCACCGGCTGCTCAAGGAAAAGGCCAAGGGTAAGGTAACGTACTTCGTTGCTGAAAAACGTGAATGTTTGATCGTGGATGGCACCCCATATGGAGAGTTCAGCGTCCTCGCTTTCGTATTACCTGAGCCGAAGGATGTCACGAATTATGTTGAAAGCGCTCATCCGATCATTCTGACTCTGAACGGTCAGAATCATGGGGAAATGACCGGCACATGGCTGGTGAGGGCGAACCTTCCAGAACTGTCATCCACCATGATCGTTGAGGTTCGTTTGGACGGCGTTGAGCAAGAGGCATTGAGTCACATTATTACGAACTCGCGCGAGACTCCGAAGAGCACGGTGTTCACAAGTGCCCTTCGCGAAAGGCTAGTCGCGCTACTGAAAGATGACGACGGGCTGCAGCAGATTGAACGCGGACGGTCCGAGGAGAAGGCCAACAAGTCAAACCGCGAATTCAATAGAACGCTTTCGGACTTCTTGAAGAGAATTCTTTCAGACGCAGCTGGGAAACCAGCACCTACCGGGGGCGACGGCGGAACTGGCACGCGTACTGGTGGCGCAACACCATTGCCTGAAGTTCCACCCAACGATCCACCGACTCTACTCGAATTCATGGAAGGCACAACCAGGCTCGCAAAGTTTAGGAGCGACGCACGACCTCCTAAGTATGCGTTCTCAGGTGACAACCCCCGGTTATTCGCTTCGTTTGAAACCAAGAACAAGATCGGGGAAGGAATTGCGATTATCGGCCAGGCAGAAATCAATGATCGCGGTTATGGGTCCCTCTCTGTCCACTGCCCCGAGATCGCAGACCCCGTGGAGGAAGAGATCAGTGCTGGGACTCTTCGGCTGAAGTTGCAATCAACAACTGGTATCGAGTTGTCGGCGAATGTCGAGGTGGTGCTCGCTCCAAAGCCCCAGCCTAGAGAAAAACTGCAGATGCCCGAAGTTGAAGTGAACATCGTGTTCTGTGCTCCGGGGGGAGACCCCGATGGTAGCTTGTCAGCTGTGCTTGGGGAGAACGTCACCGAATTTGGAAGTTATTTGGAGAAGTACAAGAATGCTTTACCTGAACTACCCCAGCAAGACTACACGTACTGGGGCGAGAAGTATGACAAGGAAGGCGTGAGTGTGCTGAACGTTGAAATCAACGTCTCCAACCCGGCCCTAATAAAGCTTCTCAACGATTGCGCGAGCGTTCAGGAGCGCACGGTTGCCAAGCAACGATACTGTGAAGATATTGTGCTGGACTGTTATCAGCACTGCTTCAAATTGCACAGTGTTCCGGAGCAAGTTTGGGAAGCGGCACAGGAGCAGGAGAATGAGGGCAGGAAGGCATCCGAGATGTACCTCAATCACGATAAGGCAATTCGCTTTGCCGCAAAGGAACGCGACCGGATCCGGAGAAGTAAAGTTGTTGAAGGTGTGAGTGCATAGGCCAGCCTATGCATCACAACAAGCGATAGTTAGGCTCTCATGTTCGTTCGAACCGCATGTTTGTCCGACTTTTGCTTTGGCCGGAGCGCCCGAGGATTGAACCATGAAAACTCGCGACTGATCAGCAGTTCAACCTTTTGGGAGTGATGACTCGTGCGCATGTAAACACGTCTGGTCTTGAAACCAAATTCGCGAGCTAGTGCTCTCACCTCAGCGGTGTTGTCATAGGTCATCAGCACCTTGCCTTGAACAGTGGCAACGAGTTCAAACAATTTCCGATGATCGATTTCTGAGTGCGTGTACAAACGCCGCCCGGCAACCGTGTAGGGGGGGTCAATGAAAAATGCGACAGTCTCATCTGCAGACTTGTTTCGAATGTATTCTAGTCCGTCTTGTTGGAGAAAAGTGAGTTGATCGCGATGGTCCGCAATCTTCTCTATTCTTTTTTTCAACGTCTCAGGGTACCAGCGAGATTTCACGCCTCTGCCGTTCTCCCCATACTTGAGAAGGCTAGCGCCCTCGGTCATAATGCCGCCGCGTCTGACGCGATTCTTAACGATGGTGGCAAAGGCGCGGGACTGAGCAGAATTGCACCGGCGAGCCAGCAGAGCTTTCACTGCCTTCTTAGAAATCTGAAATTCGGTAATTCGCGTGGCCAGATCTGCTGAGCCGCCATTGAGAACCGTCTGCCAGACGGAAGCAACGTTGCGATCCAGTTCAACGAGAGTCACATTGTCGGCGAGATTCTCGATGGCCACTGTAAGCCCTACGTTCGCACCTCCGGCAAACGGTTCGGCAAAATGAATGGGATGGTCCAAGTCCCGCAACCATTGACGAACACAGGGAATCAGCCAACTCTTCCCTCCTGGATAGCGGAATGGACTCGGTTTTGGGACGCAGGAAATGTTTATTACGGGTTTGTCGTTGCCTTGCATTTTCGGGTACCTCCTCAGGTTAATTGGTTGAAAACTCTACGTAAAGTGTCACGCTGTAAGACCCTTGTCGTGGTTGGTCGTTTGGCTAGGTTTCGCCGCTGTCGTCGGATTTCCCCTGGGAGAACCCGATCTAAGGGCGCGGCCCAAACAAAGGCATCAGCGGGTTCAGGATTTGGGGAATTTTTGTGAGGAGTTCTCACGAGCTCGATATAAGATTGCGCCGTGATAGGAACCATCGCCATAACTGATGAAGGCTGGTACGGCTTCTGTGCCGAACACTCAGAAATCACCGAGCTAAATTTCTGGACCCCGTCGGCACGCCGGTCGTTTCGCGCTTTGGCATTCTCCCCGTTTCTGTTCAAGCTCAGAGCACCCCATAACGCCATCTGTGGCTTCGCTTATTTTGTTCAATTTTCTACACTTCCAGATTGGCTGGCCTGGGACTCCTTTGGCCTTGGAAACGGCTGCCTTTCCCTGCAAGAAATGCAGTCTCGCATTTCAAGTATTCGAACGCGTATCCGATACGACGAAAACACCGGTTCTGACGAGATTGGCTGCATTCAGCTCATCTCACCCGTCTTTTTCCCTCGGGAAGAATGGATTCCTCAGCCCACAGACTGGAAACCGCGGACACAGACACCAGTAAAATTTGACCTGACAGTTGGTGAGGGCCGGCGCGTATGGGAGTCGTGCCTTGCGAGAGTCGCGGCGGTTCAGGCTTCGACGCCACTTGCATTTCCGTCACGGGTGGAGGCTGTCGCCCGCTACGCGGATCCGCGACTAGTTCAGCCCCGATTGGGCCAAGCGACTTTCCGTATCGCCGTTCTCGAAGCTTACGGCCGCGCCTGCGCCGTCACGGGAGAACATTCGCTTCCTGCGATCGAGGCTGCCCATATCCGCTCCTACGCTATGGACGGTCCCCACGAGATTCGAAATGGGCTTTTGCTCCGCGCCGACCTACACCGGCTATTTGATACGGGCTATGTCACCGTCACGCCGGAGCTATGTCTGGAAGTCAGTCCGCGGCTTCGCGAGGAGTATAAGAACGGGAGAAGCTATTACCCGCTTCACGGGTCACGACTAGAGGTTCCGATAAACGAATCGCATCGACCAGAACGACAGTTTCTGGAGTGGCACAACCAGCAAGTGTTTCGTGGTTAGCACGCGATTGTGCCTGATTCTTTCGGTCGTTACCACGCCTCCGCTACGACAGAGTGCAGCGTCTCGTCCTTTGCGATCCGGAAATGGCGCCCGGCAGCATCGGAGAATTCACTGTTCACCGTGACGACGATCAGCTGCCGATCCAACAGATCGTTGAACAACCCTTTGAGCCGTCGGCAGTTTGACGGGTCCATGTGTCGCGTAGGCTCATCCAGAATCAGGAAATTGACGCCTCTTGCCGCAACACGGAGCAAGCCATATCGCAAGGACAGGGCGAGGATGTCCTTCGCCGCCCCGCTCAAATTGAAAATCGGGGCCTCACTCCCATGCAGCTGGACAGCAACGTTTAGATCTTCGTCAATTCGCACGGCAGTGTCATTGTCACCGTCGTGAAACCGTGCCAAGAAGTCGTTCATGCCGACGGCCAGTTGCTGGACGAGCCGGCCCCTGAGCAAACGCCGGAACTGGTCTATCGTTCCTTCGAGTCTCTCCAGAAATGCAATCTCCCGTTTCGTTTGTTCGATCTGCTGGGGCTTCTTGCCGAAGGCCTTCGATTGCCTTCGAAGCTTTGTAAGGCGCTCTTTGCCTCGGCTCAGCTCAGCCACGAGTATTTCGTGTCTGGCCTTCATTTCACGGATTTCCGTCACGGTTTCATATGAGCTTGTATAATCAGCCTTCACAAAGGCGAGTTCTTGTTTATCAAGCGCTCGCTGGATCTTACTGAGTTGCTTCTTCAGCTCTCCAATCGATGCTGCCAAAGCAACGAGTCTGGACTTCTTCAAGGCTGCGGGAATCACTTGCGTGCACGTCGGACACTTTCCCTTCTGGACACCTTTTCGAAGGAATTCGTCCGTGTGCAACTGGGTTTCCAGTTCGAGATGTCTGTCCTGCAGTACTGCCACGCGACTCTGCGAATCACTCTCGGTCCGCCGGAGCGTACGCAAGTCCTTCGGTGCTACGGCCTGACGGCTCCGAATAGACTCCTGGAGGTCGCCCACTTGCTCTTTCTTGAATTCAATCTCTTGTTCCAGCTCTTCAACGTGGCTCAAGAAGACGCCGAGCCGTCCCGAACTGAGGTCGTCCAAAAACTTCTCGAGGCTACGCCGCGCGGAGCGCAGCAGTTCCGCCCTTGTCTTCCATTCTTCGACTCCCATTAAGTGTTCAATAAATACACGCCGCTCTTCGGGAGAGAAATCCAAGCTTCTGCGGAGCTCATCCTGATCTGAATAGAAGATGTTTTGGAATAGCTTTGCATCAACTCCTATCAGAGAAATCAGTTTCTCAGTTACGGTACGAATTCCAGACGCAATCACGTGGCCGTACTTTGCGAATGTGACGCTCTTGGTTGGCAGAGTCCGGACCAGTGAATATGGAGTACCGTTCACTTCGAAACAAAGTTCAACGCTACCTTCCGCGGTATGCTCATTGACGAGATGCTCGGCGCGCACAGCAGTTCCGACCACGCGTTTCGGAAAAATATCAACGCCGAAAAGCGCAAAGCCAATGCCATCTACGATGCTGCTCTTTCCTTGCCAATTGTGGCCGAAGACATAATTTTGTCCCCGCTCAAATTGAAGCTGGGCCACAGAAAAAGAGCGGAAATTCTTGAGTTTTAGACTAGTTATGACCAGAGAGAATCTCCTCCCGAATCGCAGTAAACAGTTCCTCCCCGCCAGGGGACGCGAGGTAGCGTCTAGCTTTTTCCAGATCTCTTCCCTTGAACGACGCCAGTAGCATGCTTTCAATCGTCGAACCTGTGTGCACCGCTTGCGCCGCTGTGCTTATTTCCGTTGAATAGCGGAGGTCGACGAAATAGTCGAACAGGTCGCGGTCTCGCATCAGCGAAACAATCTCTGCTCGCGACAAGCACTGGCCAGGCCTAACCGTTCCGGAAACCCTAAGATACACAAACCCTCCACACAACTGTTGAGGCGCTCACAATTCTAGCTTCTGGCCTGGCAGAAATGGCGACAAATCCAACGAGTATCACGTCCCAGCATTTGTCATACCCCTACTGCCACCTAGTAAGCTAAGCAAAGGCGGCCGCTAGAATTAACCGAGTTGAAGTTCTAATGCCTCTATTCGACCAAATCACGCGGATCGAAACGCGCCCTAGGCGACAGAACGAGGGCGGTTTCGAGTATATGAACAGTTCCGCGCGCCCGGGCATCTGCTCCATTCGAGACCTCCTAGAAGCCTGGTTCTCTCACATGCCGGACGTTGCTAGGGCTGACATAAGCGGCCGATTTCGCTCTCGTGAAGATGCGCAGCACCAGGGTGCTTTTTTCGAGCTTTTGTGGCACGAACTGTTACGATCCAGTGGTTGCGATGTTGAGATTCACCCAGCGGTAGCGAATGTCGCGACCAATCCCGATTTCTTGGCTTGCCGCAACGGGCTCCGCCAGTTTTATCTGGAGGCTACACTTGCAATGCCCCCTGGAGACCCTGGTGCTGATAGAAGGTTCGCGGAACTGCACGACACTTTGGACCGCATGAATTCGCCTGATTACTTCCTCGAGTTTCAGTACAGGGGTAGGCCGGAGGGGAATATTCGGGGGCGTGCACTAAGAGAGCGGCTGGAGAGGTGGTTGCAACAACTCAATTTTGAGGAGATTTCCCAGTCATACCAAGATCAGAACTACGGAGCCGTTCCGAGGTTTACCTTGTCTGAACAAGGCCTCTCACTGACATTTACGCCCCTTCCCAAGGGCCCTCAATTACGAGGGCAGCCCGGCGCTCGGCCTGTGGGAGCTGTCATGCCAATGGAAATGCGCATGCTGCGCACGCAGGACGACATACGAGCTGCAGTTGAAGAAAAAGCAACGAAATATGGTGCGCTCGACCTTCCACTCGTTGTTGCAGTGAACATAATGGACGACTTCTGTGACGACATCGATGTTTGGAACGCTCTCTTTGGCGAAGAACAGCTAGTTGCCACCCGTCAAGCCGACGGGCAATGGCGGGATGAATGGGGCCCACGGGTTCCGAACGGGGCATGGCACGGCCGCGGTGGCCCACGCAACACGCTTGTGAGCGCAGTCGCGGTCACGCATCAACTTTCACCCTCGAATCTTCGAACTCATGCGGTGGAACTCATCCATAACCCGTGGGCTGCCCATCCTTTGTCGGCAGAATCATTGCGTCTGGCCCAGCGCACCGTTGCCGTGCCGAATGGTCAAATTCATCGGCGAGACGGCGTGAATGCTGCCGACCTCCTCGGCATTCCCGAGCCTTGGCCGGTCCTGGACAATGAGTAAATCTGGCTCGTTCCACGTAGAGGTTAAAAACGGTGTCTGGACACCCTTGCGCCTGTAAATATACTCGCTGGCGCACACACGTAACTGCCTCGATTTGAGACGCGAAATACGAGCGCGGAAAAGCAGACACGCCAGTGTTACGCACTCTGACATTTCTTGTGCGTTGCATCTCGACTCAATCGCAAGAACGAGAAGAGTGGATCGCACAACCATCCACGCGGAGGCCTAGGAGGTTGCGGAAAAAGTCGTTTTTCGAATCTTTCTCGTTATTAGCGTGTTTTCGGAGTCCGCGCCGCTTGCGGGTTTCCCACTGCTATTTAACGAGGTTCTGTTGCCGAACTTGGTATTTTTCCGCAAGCTGCTAGGTGCCAGCCTGCTAAGATCGATGCGTGTTGGCAGTCGCGGTATTTCCTCCGAGGCGCGGCAGCAACAGCTTTCTTGCAATAGATTCGCGCAGCTTTCCACTCAATAAAAACGACGTAAAGTCTTCCGCCTGGAGCAGTAACACGCCCCGCTCCTCAGCGAGGGGACGCGCACGGTCCGTAAAGCCAAAAACCGATACGTAACAGAACTTAGCATCGCCAACGTACTGGAGGTCAGCTTCGATTGCGACCCAATCAACTTCTTTATTTTGCAAACGCTTTACTTGTACACGCCAGACCGACTCCGGTATCTCGCCATGGGTAAATACCGCCTCCACATCGATTGTCCCTCGGGAACCACCGACTGCGCTATCGTCCACTTGTGCGCCTTGCGCCTTAAAGTAATCAGCCACGAGAAATTCCCAGTCACGCTCGTTCAACGCCTCCGCTCGATTCACCACTAGGCTTCGTAGACGTGTAAAGGTTTCCCGAATCTCAGGATCTGATGCGATCAGTACGTGAGGTAGGAGGCCCTTGGTAAGTTGATCGATCGTGCTGAACTCGTCGTGCAATTCCCAGAACGTTCCGCGCGGGCCAAGCAGCTTTCCTTTAAGTGCACCATATAGGTCAAGAACGGGGATGGGCTCTGTAGCAAACTCAATCTTCCGGTAATGCCAAATATCCACGTCATCCCCTGTTGTGTCTTTGGCTTCGAGATCAAACTTTCTATACTCAGGGCCAGACAGCACACGGCAGATTTGCACGCGCTTCTGTCCCGGATCATAGTAAAGAACATAGTCGCCCTCAGCACAGGCCTGGCCAAATCGATATAGCGAACCTGTCCACTGTCCGAAACCCCCTTCATTGTCCTTGTATTCAGGCCTGACCGTCAGATTGTTGTAAATCTCCTCTCGAGTCCCGCTAACAATTGCTGTCGAGTCTACGTTCTTCCAACCCACACCTACTATGCTATGTTCCTCGCAGAACGGAACGCAGCGCCCTCCGCTGCCAAGCTTGATTGCCCACGCACGCTCGGCCATAATTCACCCCTCGTTCGAAGCTTTCAGTGCAAACAAAGCATATTTTAGCGAATTTCGCAGAGCAGGGGCTCCAAAACGGGGACTTATGAGGGAAAGAGATCCTATATACCAGGCGAACACCAGCTCATTGCTTGTGTGAGGCTCTGGTTCGTATGGATACAAGCGGCTCGTAATGCACATGCCGCTCCGGGCCGGAACCACTGCTCCCCTAATTTCGCCGGTACGACCGATGGCGGCCTGGTCTGGGCGGCGGAGTACGTCTTGCACGAAAGCGCTGCAGGATTAACTCCCGGTCATTCAAGCGAAACCCGTATAGGCCATCAAGCGCCTTCTCAACTTCCTCCGAGCTGTCGAACCAAACGATTCCATACC
>WNFJ01365098.1_pt2 | contig 18163 bp, 21 predicted proteins | sample 5400461 | NCBI WGS metagenome assembly WNFJ01 (sample SAMN13153349, study PRJNA577476) | soil metagenome | isolation source: 115 cm saprolite on Douglas fir-dominated hillslope | place: USA:California | collected 2013-09-17 | reverse complement strand
AATCAACTCCGGGAAGAAATAGGGAAGAATCTAATCCGCGGGATGCCAGGCAAAGACGCTGACTGCGCCTCGCATGTTCAGCATCGACATTCCTAGACAGTGTCACCAATCAGTAGAGGTTGCTCCTGAACCCGTAGGTGTTTCCGCCAATCGCCAGCAATTGTGGGATTGGCGACAGCTTGCGCCATCTCCTGGAGTGCCCCATTCTCCAGCTAATCCAATTCAAGCCGGCAGCCATCGCCAGTCCGGTCGCATAATAGGCAGGTGCAGGGAGCCTCGCGAACGGTCTTGCCAGAGGGTCGGTTTCATGCCACCAGGAATTCTTCCTCGCTTCAAGAGTTTGATGCATGTCAGCCAAACCCGCGCCGTAGACAGCCGCACTGAGAACGAAAAACTTTTTTTTGGAGAACCGCCCTGCGGATTTTGACTTTGACTCAATGATTCCCCTTACCGGATTTCGCCCGCGCGTTGGTGTTTTCAAGTCTGATGCTGTCCATAGCCTAGTGGCAGCGGAGAAATTTGGTACTGAATCGGGTGCAGTCGTTTGTGCCATGCTGGCCGACGCCAACAACGTCGCTGCGAACATGGCTATGATAAAAGCGAATCGATAACTCAAGGCGTCTCGCTCTTCCGCTAGAAACCTCGGGAAGAGCTGGCAATTGCCTTGCCAACCGATTGGCGCACACGAGCTCGCGTTGGCCGCACCGCAGGCGTCGTTCCGGCTGAAGTCTTCTCTTTTGCTCTATTTGTGGTTGCAGTTTGCTCTTACGCGGTCTTTCGCCAGGATTTCTCGGCCTTCTCGCGCCGCTTCAACCACGAATCGCATCGGACCATTTTGGAATTTATTGGCTCCGGCATTTCAGATGAGGACAAAATCTCGTGGCCCTAACCTGGATTCCGTCGTTACAGCCCTATTCTCGCGCGGGTGAGATTTCTGGGTATGGCCGCCCTCTCAGGGATTACCCGTGTCGTGAGCGGACACAACGCGGCCATATTCGGAAGCGCGGCTGAGCCGGTCGAACATTTGGTAGGCCGCGTTGGAGATGCGGATGATCGCTTCCCCACCGTCGTGTTCGCGGCGAAGATAGGTGGTCATCACGCTGATCACGTACGGGCGCTTGGCAGCGAAGACGATGCCGGAATCGTTCCGCACACCCTCGAGCTCGCCGGGCTTATTGGCGACGCGAAGATCTTCCGGCAATTCCCTCGGAATATAACTCTCCTTGTGAATGCTGAGAAGATTGAAAAACTCCTCGGTGAATTGCTTGTTCAGAACTTTTCCGCGATACAGATCTTCCAGCAGCTGCATCATCTCGCGCGGGGTGGCGATGTTCTCGCGGCCTTCTACGGCGGCCTTCACGTCCATCATCTTCCGGCGAAGACGGGTATGCGTCAGGCCCAGGGAATCGAGAAGCGCATTCACGTTTTCCATGCCGATGCGGTCGATGATGACGTTAGTCGCGGAGTTGTCGCTCACGGAAATCATCAGCGCGGCCACATCGCGCAGAGTAAGACGCGTGATCCCCGGAGTGAGCGCGCCGGCAACGCCGCTGCCGCCAACAAGATCAGCCGATTGCAACGTGTAGAGGTCGTTCAGTGTGAGTTTGCCCTGCTGCGCCTGATGATAGAACTCCGCGAGTATAGCGATCTTGATGGAGCTGGCCGTAGGAAGCACTTCATCAGCGTGGAGCAAATATTTCTGACCGGTTGTGAGATCAAGGATGGCTACGCCGAGTACGCCGTCAAGATTGCGGTCAACCCCGCCGATCGTCGCTTCAAGCTTTTGCCACAGGACTTGCTCTTTCTCCTGCGGAGCTTTTTCTTGTGAAACCTGTTGCGCGCAGGACGGCACTGGAGTGAAGGCTCCGACAGGGAGCAAAGCGAGGAAGAAAAATGGTTTCAGCACGGTGACCTCCGGGTCAGCGGGATTATAAGGCGTAAGCGCATGTCGCACGAGTGAAGAAATTCCCGCCTTCTGAAGAGTGCGGCTACCCGCCGTGAGACTCGTAGATGGGTGTACTGAATGGGTCACGCGGATTTCACGTTCTTGGAATGAGATAGCCGGAGGGAGAGACAATATATGAGTCACCCGCCTGCCTGCGGAAGGCCGAACCGGCCTATACGGGGCAATCTAGGTAAGAAAGATCGGTGGGCAACGCCACTTTTGGAGAGATGACTTATGCGCAAAATGATATCGAGCCTGGTGTTCCTGGCTTTGGCCGGAACGCTAGTGATCGCCGCACCACATCAAGATCGCGATGACCATCGTGACCGGGACAACCGCCACGACAACGGGAAGCACAAAGGCGATGACAAACACGGAGGCGATCGTGGCGATCGGCATGACAACGGAAATCACAAAGGCTGGGACAATCCGCACAACCCACACGCGAACTGGGATTCCGACCACGACCGTATCCGGCCCGGGCGGTCTTATCCTTACGGCCGCTACGAACACGTGAGAAGTGAATTTATCGCCCGGCGAATGGATTTCCGGACTCGCCGCGTCGTGCTCTATGACAATTCGAACTGGGTGGTCGCCTCGTATGACCTGGATCGCTGCCGCGATTGGGAATGGGAGCGCGACCGCGTCTATGTATACGACGACGATCATCACCCCGGCTGGTACTTGCTCTTCAACGCGCGCCTCGGGCGCTACGTCCACGTTGAGTATTCCGGCGTGCACTAGAATTCGCGGCCCCTGCCGGCGCTCGCCACAGCCATGAATCCGCCGAGTGAAGCAGTCGCTCCACCCGGCATTTTTTCGTAACCAGGGTTTTGCGAATTGTGCGTTAGATGGGGACGCGATCGAGCGGAACGATGAACTGGATGCCAGGAATTTGCATGGAATGCAGCCGTGCCTCGTTGGTGATGAAGAGATCGGTTCCCGCCGCTGCCGCACACGCAAGCTGGATCGTGTCGGGAGCGCGCAGCGACTGATCCGCCCTCAGCCGCGCGTAAACTATTGCCGCTTTTTCTGCGAAGGGGATCACCGTAGCCGTTGTCGCGATCAGATTCTGGTAGTACGCAACGGCCTTCGCGTCGCCCCTCTGAATTGGTTTCACGAGGATTTCGCCCAAGGTCATCGCCGAAGTGAGCAATTCATCTCCCCGTGTGAGCATCCGGTTCCTAAGCGCCAGCACTTGGCCTGACAATTTACCGAAATCTTCCCAAAGATAGACAAAGAGGTTTGTATCCCAGAAAACAACGCTCATTCCCAGCCCTCGCGCAGCCGGTTCACGTATTCATCCGCTGGTTCATCGGCCCAAAGATGCACTCCTGACCCTTGCGACTTGAGCAAGGGATCGTTCTCGATCTGTCGGCGCGCCGCTTCCTTGGACCAATCCCGATACCAACTCAGCAGCCCGCTGTACCCCGGAGGAAGGTCTTCCAGATCGGGAGTCACTTTAGAGCCCTGCCGTCCTGGGTGAAACACGTCTCCAGCGCGAAAGAGGCGCCGTCGGCCTTCGGCTGTTTCGAAGAGCATCCGATATCGTCCCGGGTTTGGCTGGCGGTTGGCGACGCAATGGAGAACGACGTGAACATAAACACCGGGACGCAGGGGTTCATGGAGGCCTTCGCGACGAGCGCGGTCAACGATTTCGTCGATCAAAAAATCGGGAGCCCCCGGATCTTCACGATGAAGGAGTGCTGTGGCAATCCAAACCTCATCAGCGACTTTGACCTTGGTAAGAATTTGGGGTTTCATAGATTCTCCCCTCAATGTACTTACATCATAACTAAGTATTACAGTAAATTCCAAGTCGGTGTCAAGAGAATTCCTAAGGAATGCCCCAGATCACACTATTTCTAGCAGAGTCTATAGGTTATCGAGGAAGAATTGCGTGATGCGCTGCATTAGGACGCGACGGGCAGGAGGGTCACTGACCCCGTGACCGCGGCCCGGAAAAGCCAGAACCTCGACGTACTTCCCCGCCTCGATAAGATCGTTGATCACCGCGAGGGGGTTCGCGAAGTGCACGTTGTCATCTCCGGTGCCGTGAGCGATAAGCAGTTTGCCTTTGAGCTGACTGGCATATTTCACCGGCGAAGAATCCTGATACCCCTTCTCGTTTTTCTGGGGCAGTCCGAGGTAGCGCTCGGTATAGATCGAGTCGTAGTAGCGCCAGTCGGTGACCGGGCCTCCGGCAAAACCCGCTTTGAAATCATCGCCCGCTTCAAACATGGCATGCAACGTCATGTACCCGCCGTAGCTCCATCCCCAGACGCCAATGCGATTCGAATCCACGTAGGGAAGGGCCTTGAGATATTGCACGCCGTCGCGTTGATCGGAAAGCTCTTGTGCGCCCATACGGAAGTGCAGCGGCGTTTCGAAAGCATGGCCGCGGCCCCCCGAGCCGCGATTGTCCAGCGAAAAGATAATGTAGCCCTTTTGTGCCATGAGCTGGTGCCAAAGGAAGTTGGCGCCGCCCCAGCCGTTTCGAACGACCTGAGCGTGCGGCCCCCCATACGTGTAAACCAAAACGGGATATTTCGTTTGCGGATGGAAGTCCGTCGGCTTGATGATGCTGGCGTTGAGCTGCCCTCCGTCGCGAGATTTCACGGTGAGAAATTCCATGGGAGAGAGATGGTAGTCCGCAAGCTCGGCAATTTTGTTTTCGTTAATAGTAGCGAGGCGCGCTCCATCGGCGCGGTAGAGGTCCTGCCGCGGCGGGGTCGCGGCGTTCGAATAGGTGTCGTAGAAAGCGGCGGCGTTAGGTGCAAGAACCGCGGCGTGCGTGCCCTCGTCCTTGGTGAGCCGGGTGAAGCCGGTCCCGTCGAGGGCGAGGCGGTAGAGGTGGCGTTCCAGAGGAGATTTTTCCGTGGCGGTGAGGTAGACAAGACCCTTCGCTTCATCTACTGCATCGACCGCCGAGACTTCCCACTCACCCTTGGTAAGCTGCGCAAGTTGTTTGCCCTCGAGGTCATACAAATACAGATGGCGATACCCGCTGCGCTCGCTCGACCACAGGAAGCGCTTGCCATCCTTGAGGAAATAAAGGTCGTCGCTGACGTTGATCCAATTGGCGTCATTTTCGCTGAGAACGGTGCGAGTCTTGCCAGCGGTGCTGTCGGCGATCAGCAGATCAAGCGCGGTTTGTGTGCGATTGAGGCGCTGAATGGCGAGATGTTTGGAGTCCGTGAGCCAGTTCACGCGAGGAACGTAGATGTCGGTTTCTGCTCCAATGTCCATCGCGCGAGGTTCGACGCCGCTTAGCGAGGCCACAAAAACGCGGACGATGGGATTGGCGCCGCCTGCTGTAGGATAACGCTCCATCTCGGCTTCTCCGCTCGGCGAGGAAAAATCAACCAACGGGTATTGCGAGACTTTGCGCTCGTCCATTTCCAGATAAGCGATCGCCGAGGAATCCGGAGACCACCAGTACGCGGTCTTGATGTCTAATTCTTCGGGATACACCCAATCGAGTTCGCCTTTGCGAATCTCTTCGGTGCCGCCCTGCGTGACCGGGCGCTCTTTGCCGTCGGCGAGATTCATGGTCCAGACGTTGTGATCGCGCACAAAGCTCACGTTCCGGCCATCGGGAGAAATCTTGGGGTCCACAAGCGTAGCCTTGCCGGAGACCAGCGTGCGCGTCGTTTGCGACTTCACATCCAGCCATGCAAGCGCCGTGGGCCCTTGAAACAGAATGCCCGCGCCATCGGGCGCCCATTGATATTGAGAAGGCGCGCGACGGCCAAGGCCAGTGGCTTGGGTAGGTCTCGATGTGTCCACCGGCGAAATGGATTCGAGTTTGTCGGAGGCAACAAGAAGCCGGCGCTCTCCGCTGGCAGCGTCCATCACCCAGAGTTCGGTCTTCGCTTCCTTACCGGAGCCTTTTGTTTCGAAATAACTGAGCGCCTTGCCGTCTGGAGTCCAAACGAGACCCCGCGTCAACCGCCCGCTCAAGCTCGGCTGCGAATAGATGCGTTCGACCGTGAGAGCTTTCCCTGGCGCCGCGGCGGCTTGCTGAGCCGCGGAAGAAGGAGAGAGAATGGCAACGAGTGCAATGGCACTGAGAAGCACAGACGACCGCGAACAGTGACGCAGCAGGGACATGCGATCCTCCTGAGAACGGACGCTAGTTTAAGCTGGAGCGGTGCGAAGAACAAAACCTTTGGGCAAACACTAACCCGGGGGCCAGCGGAAATTACGGCCGCCGAGCAGATGCAGATGGAGATGGAAAACGGACTGGCCCGCCCCGCTGCCATTGTTTATGACGGTGCGGTAGCCTTCCAGAAGATTGCGTTCGCGGGCAAGCTGCGCTGCGACCAACTGCAGTTTGCCAAGAACGGCTTGATGCTCGGGTGCGGCCTCGTTCAGCGATTCGAAATGTTTGCGCGGGCAAATTAGGATGTGCGTGGGCGCCTGTGGACTGATGTCTTCGAAGGCAAAAAGATCGGGATCTTCGTAGACGATCTTTGATGGAATTTTCTTCGCCGCGATTTTGCAGAACAAACAGTCGGCACTCATCGATTCTCTCCTGCGGGCGAGCCTTCGTCGAGACGCGTAACAAGCGGAGTAAAGCCCTCGCGGCCGCGGAGTTGCTCGCCAAACTGGCGCGCCGCGTCTTCGCCGGAAATCCTGCCGACGCGCACCCGATAAAACACGCCGTCGGGAGAATCATATTGCTGGATGAAGATTGGCGAATAGGAGACGTTGAGGCGGTCGCGAAGACGTTCTGCGTTAGCGCGCTCGCGGAAAGCACCGACCTGCACGGTGAAAAAACCGGCGGTAGGATCGACACCGCCAAGAACTTCCACGCGCACCGGCACGACGCCAGGACCAACCGATTCCACTTCTCGCGCAGCGGCAAGCGAGAGATCGATGATGCGATTGTCGACAAACGGGCCGCGGTCGGTGATTCGAACGGACGCGAACCATGGTTTCGAATGGCAGCGTGCGGTGCGCCGCGGTGAGTTTGTACATGTCGTAGATCTCGCCGTTCGAAGCGTGCCGCCCGTGAAACGGCACGCCATACCAGGAAGCGTTGCCTTCCTCCGTGTAACCGGAGGGAGCAGGCACGGGAGCCGGCCTGTTTTTTTTGGGAACAGGCGCCACGGCCGGTGGAGTCGTCGAGGGGTCGGGTACATCGGTAGAGCGCTTGGCAGCGCCGGCGGTTTCCGGCGGCGTGGAGGATGGTTCGAAAGGAGGAGGCTGGCGGCGATCGGCGATCGGTTTGCGCGCCGCGCAGCCGGAAGAATAAACACAGAGGAGACCGAGCGCGCAGAGAGCAAACAGTGGCGCACGTGAAAAGTTCGAAATACAACCAAGTTGCGGGTGGAAAACGTGTCTGCACGAATCCAAAGTGACGGAAACTGCTTCCGGTGAAATCTTCAAGGCGCCGCCTGCGTCATGAAGATCGCGGATTCTGCGCATTCCGCGCGGCATTGCGCGCTTCGATCCACGCCGCCGCCTCGGAGAACTTTTCGGAAACCTCGCGCAAAAACTGCGCCGTACGCTTTTCCGTTTCCGGCGCGACCTCTTCCCTGACAAAACTCTTCACGCGCGCAAGTTCCTCGTCCACTCGCTTGCCAAAATCTTCGAAGTTTTTAATGCTCTTAATCCGCGTGAACTCTTCGTCCATGCGCTTGCCGAACTCTTCGAATTTATCCATAAGCGATACGTCCTCGTAAAAATCGTCATGCCGAGAAGAAGCGCGGCGACTTGGGTATTATAGGAACGCGGCGTGCGGGCCGCAAGGAGGAGAATTGGCGCTTCCCTATCGGTGGCAGTGGCACGTGGACAAATGGAAGAACGCGATGCGTGGATTTTTCGGTGGCGGCGACCAGCAGCCGCGGCCGAAAATCTGCCCCTCGTGCGGAGCGCTGGTCGGAATCAGCGCGACGCGCTGCCACGAGTGTGGAGCCAGCATGCAATTTTCCCTCGCGGCACTGACCAAAAAACTTTCCGGACTCTTCGGTGAGCAAGAAACTCCCGCGACTTCCGCCCTGCTGGTCGCAAACATTCTAATGTTCGGCGTGAGCTGGATGTTGACCATGCAAGCGGGCGAGGCCGGCGGCCTCCGCACGCTCTGGGGTATGAGCGGCGCAGCTTCCTACCAATTGGGGATGAGCCTTCCGTTTCCCTTCTTGCTCCAGGATCATCAATGGTGGCGGCTGGTTACGGCGATGTTCCTGCACGGCGGATTGATTCACATCGGCTTCAACATGATGACCCTGATGCAATTTGGTCCGGCGTTGGAAGAACTATATGGGTCCGCGCGCTACCTGTTCCTGTACGTGGTCACGGGAGCGCTTGGCTTTTTGGCCAGCGCGTTGACGGGGCATTTTTCCATAGGGGCTAGCGGCGCCTTGTTAGGGATGATCGGCGCAATGCTGGCGGTTACCACGAAGCGCGGCGGGTCATTCATGCGCGAATTGCGGTCCCGGCTAGTCACTTCTGTGGTGATCCTGTTCATAATCGGATTTTGGGGCGGTCTCGGCATCGACAATTCGGCCCATATTGGCGGCTTCGCCGCCGGATTTGTCATGGGCAAGATTTATGAAGATCGCCGGCCGATGAATCCTGCGGAGCGGAAACGGGCGCAGGCACTCGGTTGGCTCGCGGGAATTGTAATTGTCGCGAGCTTCGTGCTGATGATCCTGCACTTTCGCGACCCGCTGCCGGGGCGATAGTCAGATTCCGGCGACGCGTCGAGAAAAAGTGCGATACTGTATTCATCGCAAGGGGCACCACTCGTGGATCCGCACTCCATCGTTGTCGTCAGTCTCCACACACCCAAGGAAAAAGTGTGGGGCGAACTCCTGGCTATCAACCCTTCCGGAATTACGATCCGGGGCGTCGATCTGAATTCCTTCGACCACTTCATCCGGCAGATCAATGAGCCCGACGGCGAGCGCGTGGGCCTCCCCACCATTTTCTTTCCCATGAACCGCCTCGAGCGCATCTCTCTCGACGAAGCCTCCGGCTCCATCCCCTCGATGAACGAGCTTTTCGCGCGCAAGGTGGGACGTTCCCTTTCCGACTATCTCGCGCAATTCGCCTGAACTGGGTTATCCTCAAGGACAATGCAAGGCCGCATTTGGACGGTACCCAATCAAATTACGTTTCTCCGGCTCGGCTTTCTGCCGTTGTTTCTGATACTCATGTCGTACGAACGGTACCGGTGGGCGCTGCTCGTTCTGGTGGTTGCGGGACTATCGGACGGAATCGACGGGCTTCTCGCTCGACGCCTCAATCAACGTTCCGCTCTCGGCGCGTATCTCGATCCCATCGCCGACAAGCTCCTGCTCTCTTCTTCTTTCCTAATCCTGGCGTTCAAGAAGCAATTGGCCTGGTGGCTGACGATCATTGTTCTTAGCCGCGACGTACTGATCCTGATCGTCGCTGTTGTTATTTTGCTTGTCTCCGGGTACAGGCCTTTTCCGCCCAGTATCTACGGCAAATCCACTACCGCTACTCAGATCATTCTTGTTTTCACCGTGGTTCTCGCGGCTGCATATCCCAATCTTAAGCTCGGCACATTTGTCCGCGTCCTCATTTACATAGTTACAGTGTTGAGCGTGGTCTCGAGCTTCCACTATTCGTTCACCACCGCCCGGCACCCCGGTGGTTCCACTCCAGAAGAGAAATGAAAATACGATCGGGCGGTGAGGCGACAGCTACTTTTTGGCGGCTTGGTAAGCGCGGCCGAGCCAGCCGAGGGCGCTCTGCGTGGCGCTGGGTGCGACCAGCTCAAAGAAAAACCATCCTGCCCCGGGCATTCTCGAAACTGTGTCAACTCTGGAATCTTTATTGGCAGACTCGAGGATGGCTGGTGTCGCGGATGCAACCTTGAACATGATAGACCTTGGCGATTTCATGGCGCGGGAACGAGGGAGCGCCGCAAAGATCACGCCGCCTCGATAAAGACCTTGGTAACCGAACATGGGTCTCTTTGAGACCCCGGGCCAGTCCGAGACTTCTTTTTCGAGCATGGCCGAAAGCTCTCTCATCTCGCCGTCGACGGGGAACCACTTCGGCATCTTCGGGCGCTTGGATTTCGTCTTGGCAGCTTTTTTCTTGGGTTTCATGTGGCTGGCTCTTGCTGAGAACAATTGAATCCTACACGGGCATGGGCTGGGGGCCGCCGGGAGGAATAAGGAGTTTGGGCTCGGTGAGGGACTGGACTTGTTCGAGCGTGGCGTCGGGGGCGAGCTCGCGGAGGAGGAGGCCGTCGGGCGTGACGTCGATGAGGGCGAGTTCGGTGACGATGTGGTCGACCACTTCGACGCCGGTGAGTGGAAGCGTGCATTTTTTCAAGATTTTCGGCTTGTTGTCGCGCGTGGCGTGTTCCATGGCGATGAACACGCGGTTGGCGCCCGCGACGAGGTCCATCGCGCCACCCATGCCCTTCAACATTTTGCCGGGGATGGCCCAGTTGGCGAGAGTTCCCTTTTCATCGACCTGCAACGCGCCGAGAACGGTGAGATCGACGTGACCTCCGCGGATCATGGCGAAAGAATCAGCGGAGGAAAAATAAGAGGTCCCCGGGAGTTCGGTGACGGTTTCCTTGCCGGCATTGATGAGATCGGGGTCGACTTCGGATTCGAGCGGATAGGGGCCGACGCCGAGCATGCCGTTTTCGGATTGCAGGATGACGTCCATGCCTTTGGGGACGTAGTTGGCGACGAGCGTGGGCATGCCAATGCCGAGATTTACGTAGTAGCCGTCGCGGAGTTCGAGGGCGATGCGGCGGGCGATGCGTTCGCGTTTTTCCTCTTCGGTCAGGCACATAGAAAGTTCACAGTCGACAGTTTACAGCCAAGTCAACCGTAAAATCACGGGTCTAAAGACCCGCCACTACAACTTCAGCGGAACTTCTTCTCGAAGCGTGGCAAGGTTGCGGCCAGCACTTGGCCAACAATGGCAAGGCTTCTGGGGTCGACTTTGTCAAGCGTGTCTTGCGGCGTGTGCCAGTAGGTGTCCCGGACGGAAAAGTCGATGAGGTCGCAGCCGGCCACGCCGCGGCGGATGAACGAGAAATGATCGTCACCACCTACGGGATAGTCTTCGTTGACGAAGTTGTTTTTGTATCCGAGTTGAGCCGCGGTTTCCCAGATGAAATCCGTGAGCCAGCGAGTCGAGCCGGTGTCGCGTGTGATTCTGACGTTCGCGGGGCCAATCATGTCGGCGAGGATCATGGCTTTGAGGCGCTTCAGTTCACCGGAGAGCGCCATTTGAGCGGCCATTTCGCGGCTGCCGAAAGTGTTGTTGCTATTATCGTTTTTCCATTGAATGCTGGCGGCACCGGCCCAGTTGCCTTGCGCTTCTTCGCCATCGAAGAAGGCAACCCACACGTTGAGAAAATTTGTTCGTGTGCAGAAGAGGCGCGCGAGCTCGAGCATGGTGCCGGTACCGGAGCCGCCATCGTCGGCACCGACAAAATTAGGGATGCGCACCGTGTCGTAGTGCGTGGTGTAGAGAACGATGCCGGAGCTGGTGCCGGGAAGTTTGACGACGATATTCTTCATGGCGAGATCGCCGAGCACCGTTGAAGCGTGGAAGCCGTGCTGCTCGACGGGGCAGCCGTAGCTCTTCAGTTGGCCAATGATGTAAGCCTGAGCACGGTGGATTCCGTCAGACGCGGGCGGCCTTGGCCCAATTTCCACGAGGTGACGGACGTGCTCGTACGCGCGCGCACCATCGAACTCCGCGGTATTGGCGGGCGAATTGACAGGGCTGCCGGCGAGCAGCGCGGGCAGTGAAAAGAGCGCAATCAGCGCTGCTATCAAGATGCGGCGGGCGATGCGTTCGCGTTTTTGGCCTTCGGTCAGTGGCATTAGAAGTTCACAGTCGACAGTTTACAATTAACTGTCAGACCTAAACATAGAACACCGGTGTAAAGACCGGCCACTACAATTTCCGCACGGTGCGGCGCTCGATGCGCTTTTCGTACTTGGGGCCTTTGAAAATGGCGTCGATGAAAATTCCGGGCGTATGAACTTGATCGGGGTCGAGCTGGCCCAGTTCGACGAGTTCTTCGACTTCGGCGATGACGCGGTCGGCGGCGGTGGCCATCATGGGATTGAAGTTGCGCGCCGTCTTGCGATAGGTGAGGTTGCCCCAGCGGTCGCCTTTCCAGGCTCTGATGAAAGCGAAATTGCCCCGGATGGCGCGTTCCATGACGAACATGCGGCCGTCGAACTCGCGAGTTTCCTTTCCATCGGCGACCATGGTGCCGTAGCCCGTGGGTGTGTAGAACGCGGGAATGCCAGCGCCTCCAGCGCGGAGGCGCTCGGAGAGCGTGCCCTGCGGATTCAATTCCACTTGCAATTCTCCGCTCAGGACTAATTGCTCGAACAGTTTGTTTTCGCCAACGTATGTGGAGATCATCTTCTTGACTTGGCGCTGCTGGAGCAGGACGCCGATGCCGAAATCGTCCACCCCGGCATTGTTGCTCACGATGGTGAGGTTCTTCGTACCTTTGCGGCGTACAGCGGCGATGAGGTTTTCCGGGATGCCGCAGAGGCCAAAGCCGCCCATGAGGATGGTGGCACCGTCGTGGATTTTCTCAATGGCGACGTCGGCGGACGCGATACGTTTGTCCATACATTGCTCCGAAGTGTTCAGGGCAGTTTACTTCATCCGGCATTGGAGCTGGAGCGTAATACGAATCGAGGTGACTGATGACCCTGCGAAATTTGTAGAGTTCGTAGGCAGCCTCGAAGCCAGCTTCGAGTTTGGGGTGGACTCATTTTCAAGCAATCCGTGTTAAAACTCGGAGGCGATAACGCGGTTGGAGCTAGTGGATGCCAACCGGGAAAGACCCCTCCCAATGATCAAGCACACCTCACAGAGCAGTCACGCGCTAATTCGCAACATCTCTCTGCGTTACACGATGGGGATGTTTCTCGCCCTGCTAGCGTGGTGTCCACCGGGCCGCGCGCAAGCCAGCGATCAGGCTCCGGCATCGGCCGAAGAGGTTAAACAATTGCGCGAGGTGGTGCAGAGCTTGCTGACACGCGTAACGGAATTAGAAAACGAGCTGAAACAACGGCAGCCCTCTCCCACGGAGGGGGCTGAGAGAAATCTCACAGTTTCCATCGCTGCGCCCCCCGCCACCACAGCTACAGTAACGACTACGCCGGCAACCGCGCCCGCGCAGAGCGCTTCCTTGGAAGCACCTGAAGAACAGGCAATCGCCGGGGATCGCGGGATTCTTGACTACCTGCACGGAGCAACGCTGAATTTTGCCCTGGATGAATATTATGGATACAACTTCAACCGCCCCGTGGGCCGGGTGAACGCGCTTCGAGCGTACGACGTTCTGAGCAACAATATCAGTTTGAATCAGGCCGGTTTGGTTTTCGAGCGCACTCCCGATGCCGGCGCTGGACGCCCGTTTGGAGTCCGCATCGACTTACAATTCGGCCAGGCCACGGACACCTTGCAAGGAAATCCCGCGAACGAACCAAGGCCGCAGATCTATCGAAATATATTTCAGGCTTACGGTACGTACGTCGCACCGCACGGCGGCGGGCTGACCCTGGATATCGGCAAATGGGGTAGCTCCATCGGAATCGAAGGAAACTACACCAAAGACCAGATGAACTATTCCCGGGCCTTGCGGTTCGATTTCCTGCCGTTCTATCACATGGGCGTGCGCGCCAGCTACAAACTCAACGATCAGCTGACATTGAACTACTGGCTGGTGAACGGCACGAACCAGGCCGAAGCCACCAACGGCTTTAAAGACGAGTTGTTCGGATTCACGGCCACGCCGCGCAAAACGATCACCTGGAATATGAACTATTACCTGGGACAGGAGCATCCCGACCGTCTCCCCGTATTGACGAGCGGACGGATACCGGTTCAGCCGGGGCTGACGTTTACTGCGATCCGGCCAGCTCCGGACGGCAGGTTGCACATTTTTGACAGCTACGTGAGCTGGCAAGCAACCCCGAAGCTCACATTGGCATTGGAAGGCGATTACGTAATCCAGCGCGAGTGGAGAACTTCGTCCCCAGGGCGTTCCTCGGCGCCTTCCCACGTCATCGGCGGCGCAGCCCTACGGGCGGTACCAATTCACGCCGAAGATTGCCATGGCGGGTCGGGCAGAGTATCTCTCCGATCGCGGCGGTCTTTTCAGCGGGCTCACGCAGGCCCTAAAGGAAACCACCGCCACTTTCGATTACAAATTTGCCGAGGGATTCCTGATGCGGTACGAGTGGCGCCGGGACTTCTCAAACCAGCAGTCATTTCTAACCAGCATGGACGGCGTGCTGAGCAAAGAACAGCAGACTGCCACGGCCGGGGTTATCTGGTGGGTTGGGAGGAAGGAAGGCGTTTGGTAGACGGAATCACCGGCGACACGATAGACGACATGGTGTATCGCGTTCGCCCGAAAAAAGGATCATGGCGTTAGAGGCTGCGGAGAAGCTTGTAGAGCTCGTTGGCAGCGTCGAAGTCGGCAGACGCTCGCGGAGGGCGTCAAGGCGGCGTGCGAAGAGATCGAGGGCGGCGGAGAGGACTTCCTGGTTGGTGAGGACGATGTCACGCCAGGTGGAATAAGGACTGCCGGCGAGACGAAGCGAATCGCGGAGGCCCGGGCCGGCAAGGGTGATGGGAAGGCCGTTCTCGTCGAGGCGGTCGTAAAGAAATCCTGCGAGGGCGACAGCGGCGAGTTGCGGGAGAGGTGAGGCGGGGCCGACGGCGTAATCGTGCTGCGGTGCGCCGAGCCAGAGCGGGCGGGCTCCCATCTTTTCGAGAATTTTGACGAAGGCACTGACTCGTGGATCGCGGGCCGGATCAGTTTCTTTGGGGATGGGAAAAGAAGGGGTCTGAAGACCCGCCGCTACGGTTTCGAAAGGTTTGGCGATCAGGGCGTAGGTATTTTCGCGGAAAAGATCTGCGTCGGCGTGCGCCATTCCGGGGAGTTCCCTGCCGGCCATGGGATGGCCGCCAAGGAAGAGCGGGCCCTTTTCGCCGGGGAAAAGTTCGGCGGCGGCTTGGGCGATGCGGACTTTGGTGCTGCAGGCGTCGGTGACAAGGGCGTGAGGAGGAGCGTGGTGCGCGATTTCCGGAAGAAGATCGATTGTCGCGGCGATGGGAAGCGCGATGTAGATCAAATCGGAGTTATGCAGAGCAGGCGCTAGGTCGCCGGAGAAGGCTTCGTCGACAACGCTGCGACTTTGCGCTTCACGAATGATGTCGGGGCGGTCCCATCCGGAGATGTGCATCTCGGTGGTGTATTTGCGGAGCGCGAGGGCGAAGGAGCCGCCGATGAGGCCGGTGCCGAGGATGGTGACGCGGGAGATGAGGTGGGGGGACATTGAGAGTTTTTGTTGTCAGTCGTTAGTTCCCGGTCCGAGAAACAAATCGGAGGACAAATGCTAACGCAGAGACGCCTAGGGCGCAAAGGTTAGCGGAGAAATCAGAGACGCGAATACAAATAGGTGCAAAGCCAGGATTGGCGATGCGAGTGTTGACGGCAGGCCGCGGCCCTCTTGATTCCGGAACTAAAAACTAACAACTTATAACTGAATACTGCCTCAAGCGATGCGGCGGCCGATGGCGGGGGCGATGATACGCAGTTCCGCCATAAGCTGGGTGAATGTGGCGGGCTCAAGCGATTGCGCGCCGTCGGAGAGCGCGTGGTCGGGATCGTTGTGGACTTCGATGAGCAAGCCGTCAGCTCCGGCGGCGACGGCGGCGCGGGCCATGGGCGGCACTTTGTCGCGGCGGCCGGTGCCGTGCGAGGGATCGGCGAGCATCGGCAGGTGAGAAAGTTTTTTGATTACGGGAATGGCCGCGATGTCGAAAGTGTTGCGGGTGTAAGTTTCGAACGTGCGAATGCCGCGCTCACAGAGAATGACGTTGTAATTGCCGCCGGCGAGGATATATTCGGCGCTCATCAGCAGTTCTTCCATGGTGGCGGACATGCCGCGTTTGAGAAGAACGGGTTTACGGATTTCGCCGAGCGCGCGAAGGAGATAGTAGTTCTGCATGTTGCGCGCGCCAACCTGGAAGATGTCAACGTAGCCCATCATCATCTGGATTTGCGACGCGTCCATCACTTCGCTGATGGTGAAGAGGCCGAATTTGTCGGCGGCTTCGCGCATGAGCTGGAGGCCCGGTTCACCCATGCCCTGGAAGGCGTAAGGAGAAGTGCGCGGCTTGAAGGCGCCGCCGCGCAGGATCTTTGCGCCGGCCTTGGCGACGCTTTCAGCGATGGAGAGAATTTGTTCGCGAGATTCGACCGAGCAGGGGCCGGCGGCGACTACGACATCCGGTCCGCCGATGCGGACACCCCGGCCGAGATCGACGACAGTGCCTTCGGGCTTGAGAACGGCTGGGTGATGCGCATGACTTCGCGCACGCCGTCGAGCAATTCGAAGTCGCGATGATCGAAGTCGCGGTGAACGCCGACGGCGCCGAGGACGGTATGCGATTCCCCGGTGGAGCGGTGCACGTTGAAGCCGCTGGCGACGAGGCGGTCGATGACATGCTGGATTTGGGCGTCAGTGGCCCCTTCCTGCATCACGATGACCATGAGAGTTTCCTGTTTCCTTCTCTAAGCGATTCGAAGCGAAAAGCACGGGAGTAAAGTCCCGCCACTACAAATGCTCTAACCGCAAATGCCGGGCCAAAACCCGCCCTCTACAACAACCCTACCCCTGCATACCGCGATGGCCGATCATTCATTCCCGACTTTGCGGTGACTCTCGCCGGAATGCATGGCCTCGCGTTCGGCGGCGCGCGCTTCGTCGATGATGCGCTCGAAGAGGCGGCGAACGGCGGCGTCGGTCAGCGGACCGGAATTGTTGCGCTCGGCATTGGCGAGCACTTCGTTCTCGCGATCCGGCTGGTACAGCGGAATCTTCGCCTCGTGCTTGAGCTTGCCGATTTTCAGAGCGCAGTGCGAGCGCTCATTCAAGAGCTCGACCAGCTTCTTGTCAATCTCATCGATTCGGCGACGCCAATCACTTAGATTCATGGCGCGACCTCGCCCCGATGCATCGGGGCCTCGCGGCGGGAGAGGCCGTTCCGGGCGGCTTGCTTCAGCGCGCGGATGCGGTCCCCGAGGGCAACTGCTGCGGCATCGACGGATGACGCCTTTTCAATTTCGGAGACGAGAGCGGAGCCGACGACGGCGGCGTCGGCCAGGCCACCAAGAACGGCTACGTGGCCGGGCAGCGAGATGCCGAAGCCAACGGCGATGGGGAGCTGCGTGACGCTGCGGGTGCGACGGATGAGCGCGGGCAGATCGTCGGGCAAGGCATCCTTCGCGCCGGTAACGCCAGTGCGTGAAATCAGATAGAGGAAGCCGGAAGAACAGGTGGCGATTTTCGCGAGGCGCTCGTCCGTGGAAGTGGGAGCGCCGAGAAAAATAGTGTCGAGATGGTGCGCGGCGAGAATGCGGCGATAGTCTTCCGATTCTTCGGGCGTGAGATCGGTGGCGAGAACTCCGTCCGCGCCGGCAGACGCGGCGGAAGATGCGAATTTTTCAATTCCCATTTGCAGGATGGGATTGTAGTAGCTGAAGAGGACCAGCGGCACTTGCGATGACTGGCGGATGCGGCGAACAAGATCGACTACGCCTGCGAGCGATGCGCCACCTCTGAGTGCGCGTTCGGAGGCGCGCTGGATCGTCGGGCCGTCGGCGAGCGGGTCGCTGAATGGCACGCCCAGTTCGATGACGTCTGCGCCTGCATGGCCGAGTGCGAGAACATATTTCAGCGTGGCGTCGAGCGAGGGATCGCCCGCGGTGATGTACCCGACGATGCCGAGTTCGCCGGACGCGCGCAGTTCGGCGAAGCGTTTGGAAATGCGCGTCGAGTTGGAGGCAGCGGCGGTCATTAGGGTTGGAGAGAAAGATTAGAGCAGGCGGGAGTAAGTGTCCATGTCCTTGTCGCCGCGGCCAGAGAGATTGAGGATGACGAGGTCGTCTTTCTTCAATTGAGGGAGACGCTCGATAAGACCGGCGATGGCATGGGCGGACTCGAGCGCGGGAATGATCCCTTCAGTGCGCGAGAGGAGGCTCGCGGCATCGAGAGCGGCCTGGTCGGAGACGGCGGAATATTCGGCGCGGCGCTGGTCGGCGAGCCAGGCGTGCTCAGGGCCGATGGCGGGATAATCGAGGCCGGCGGATATGGAATGCGTCGTGGCGATCTGGCCGTCTTCGTTTTGCAAAACGTAAGTGTAAGTGCCCTGGAGAAC
>WNFJ01084060.1_pt4 | contig 18163 bp, 15 predicted proteins | sample 5400461 | NCBI WGS metagenome assembly WNFJ01 (sample SAMN13153349, study PRJNA577476) | soil metagenome | isolation source: 115 cm saprolite on Douglas fir-dominated hillslope | place: USA:California | collected 2013-09-17 | reverse complement strand
TTGGTCTACGACTGGAACGAGGTTGGCGCCGCGTTCGACTGGGCCCGCGCCAGGGTCGATCTCGACGACGAAACCTTGCGCGACGGGCTGCAATCCCCCTCGGTGCGCGACCCGCCGCTCGAGGTGAAGCGGCGCCTCTTGCACCTCATGGCCGAGCTGGGCATCGCGGCCGTGGACATCGGGTTACCGGGCGCCGGGCCACGCGTCGTGGAGCAGGTGCGCGAGCTCGCCCGGGAGATTCGCGACGGGCGCCTGCCCCTCGCGCCGAACTGCGCCGCCCGCACGGTGATCGCCGACGTCGAGCCGATCGTGCGCGTCGCCGACGAGGTCGGGATCAAGATCGAGGCGGCGACGTTCATCGGCTCCTCGCCGATTCGTCAATACGCCGAGGATTGGACCCTCGATCGCATCCTGAAGGCGTCCGAGGAAGCCGTGACCTACGCCGTGAAGCGCGGCCTGCCGGTCATGTACGTCACCGAGGACACGACGCGGGCGCGGCCCGAGACGCTCAAGGCGCTGTACGGCGCCGCGATCGACTGCGGCGCGACGCGGATCTGTCTGGCGGACACCGTGGGGCACGCCACGCCCGCCGGGGTGCGGGCCTTGGTGCGGTTCGCACGCGAGGACATCGTGCGTGGGAACGCCGTCAAGATCGACTGGCACGGGCATCGCGACCGCGGCTTGGGGCTCGTCAATTGCCTCGCCGCCATCGAGGCCGGCGTGGACCGTGTGCACGCGACCGCCCTCGGGGTGGGGGAGCGCGTCGGCAACGCAGAGATGGACTTGCTGCTCGTGAACCTGAAGCTGCTCGGCGCCCCCGGCCCGGCACTCACCCGACTGCCCGAGTACTGCCGCCTCGTGGCGGACGCGCTCGGAGTCCCGATTCCGGTGAACTACCCGGCGCTCGGCGCCGACGCGTTTCGCACCGGCACCGGCGTCCACGCCGCTGCCATCATCAAGGCCAAGAAGAAGGGCCATGCGTGGCTCGCCGATCGGGTGTATAGCTCGGTACCCGCCGCCGAGCTGGGACTGGCGCAGCGCATCGAGATTTCGCCGGTCTCGGGGCTGTCCAACGTGAAGTACTGGCTCGAAACGCACGGCTATGACGCCGAAGACGAGGCCGCCTGTCGCGTCTTGTTCGAAGCGGCGAAGCGCGCCGACCAAGTGCTCTCCGACGAAGAGTGCCAGCGCCTGCTCAGGCAGGTGGCATGGCGCTAGGGTCGTTCCGAGATCTCGAGCGCTCGTACTTCGACCTCCGTTGGCATCTCGATCCGGTCGCCGCGACGCAGGCGGGCGTGAAGACGTATGACGACCGCTACGGGCGTTTCAGTCCGGAGGCCTTGACCCCCCATCTCACGGCGCTGAAGGCCGTCGCGTCCGCCCTCGAGGAAGCCACCACCGATCAGCTGGAAGACGAAATCGACCGCACCGCGCTCCTCAACGAGATCCGCGTGGCGGTGCGGCGACTGGAGCGGGAGCGGCCCCAGGCGAAGAATCCCGGCTTCTGGTTGTCGCACCTGCTCAGCGGCCTGCACGTGCTACTGAGTCGCGGTGACCGCAGTCCCCAAGAGAAGGCGGTCGCCCTGGCCGGGCGGCTCGAGGACGTGCCGCGGCTACTCGCCGACGCGCGCGCCACGCTGGCCGAGCCGGTGCGGGTGTTCGTGGAGACCGCCCTGCGCGTCAACGAGGGCGGGCGCGTCCTCGTGCGGGAGGTTGGCGCCGCGCTCGCGGCGGCGACCGGAGCCCCGGCGGAGCGGCTCGCCGCGGCGGTGGATGGGGCGAGCGCGGCGCTGACGGAGTTCGGAGCCGACCTGGAACGCTGGCTCGAGTCGGCGTCCGACGCATTCGCGCTGGGGGAGGAGGCGTTCGACTTCCACCTCCACTACGAACACGCGCTGCGCGATACGGCGCCCGAGCTGTGGCGGTACGGGCTGCACCTGAAGGCCGAGCTGGAGGCGGACTTAGGGCGCCGGGCCGCCCGACTCGACGGCGGCAGCACCTGGCAGGACGTGGTCGACCGGCTGCGGGCGGACCACCCGCCCGCGAGCGGGCTGGTGGACGCGTACGCGCGCGAAATGGCGCGGGCTCGCGATTTCGTGGCGCAGCGCGGGCTAGCCCCCATTCCCAGCGCGCCGCTCGATGTCGTGCCGACGCCGGCGTTCATGCGCCCGGTCATTCCGTTTGCCGCCTACGATAGTCCCGGCCCGTACTCGCGGGACCGCACGGGCTGGTTCTACGTGACCGTGCCCGACCCGCAACTCTCTGCCGCCGCGCAGGAACGCATCCTGCGCGATCACTGCCGGTACGAGCTCGCCGCTACCGCCCTGCACGAGGGATACCCGGGCCACCACCTCCACCTCGTGCACGCGCAAGAGCAGCCGTCGGACACGCGCAAGAACGTCTGGACGCCGCTCACCGTCGAAGGATGGGCGCTGTACTGCGAAGACATGATGGGGGAGGAGGGGTTCTACCGCTCGGAGGAGGAGCAGTTCTTCCAGCGGGTGCACCTCCTGTGGCGCGCCGTACGGGTCCTGCTGGACGTGGGGCTGCACACCCGCGGGATGAGCTTCGAGCAGGGCGTGGACCAGTTGGCGAGCCAGCTCCACGTGGACCGCAGCAATGCGGAAGCGGAGGTACGCCGCTACTGCGCCGAGCCCGGCTATCCGTTGTGCTATGCCGTGGGCCGACGCGAGATCCTGAGCCTGCGCGACGCCTTTCGCACGGCGCACGCCGCCAGCTTCACGCTGCGCGGCTTCCACGACGCCATCCTCCGCTACGGGGGCTTGCCTGTCACGCTGATGCGCTGGGGCCTCGGGCTTGGCGAGTAGCAGCCCCGGCGCGCCCGCCGTGGGCCCCGCCCGGGGGCAGCGGCTGCCGCCCCAGGCCACGCTGTTCGGTCTCGTCTCGCTGCTCAACGATTTCGCCAGCGAGATGATTTACCCACTGTTGCCCGCCTTTGTGACGGGGGTGCTGGGCGCCGGCCCGCAGGCGCTCGGCGCGTTGGATGGTGCCGCGGAATTCGCCGCGGCCATCGTGAAACTCGGGGCGGGGCGACTCGCCGACCGGGTGCGCCTGCGTGGGCCGCTGATCGTGCTGGGCTACCTGCCGGCCGTCCTGGTGCGCCCCGTCATCGCCCTCACCGGCGCCGCGTGGCAGGTCATCGGGCTCCGCGTCGTGGATCGGCTCGGCAAGGGGCTGCGCACGCCGCCGCGTGACGCGCTGATCGCGGACGTCACGCCCGCGGCCCTCAGGGGGCGCGCGTTCGGCCTGCAGCGCGGTCTGGACCACGCGGGCGCGGTGCTCGGGCCGCTGGTCGCCTGGTACCTGCTGGCCTCCCGGCACGCGAACCTGCGCCAAGTGATCGCCGGGAGCATCGTGCCCGGTCTCGCCGTGATGGCACTCGCCGTCTGGGCGGTGCGAGGGGACGGTCGCGGCAACGGCCGCGCGCCGCCACCCCCGGCGACCCCGCCGCGCCCGCCCGGGGTGTCGTCACTCGGGCCGCGGTCGCCGCTCCCCGGTATAACGGTCTTCTACCTGCTCCGCATGCCCGACACGCTCGTCATCCTCCGCTCGCAGCAGCTCGGCGTGCCGACGGCCGCAGTGCCTCTGCTCTGGGCCGCAGTGCATGTCGTGCGGTCGTCGGCGAGCTTCGCGGGCGGCGCGCTCACCGACCGGCTGGGTCCCAGCCGCACCATGTGGATGGGCTGGCTCACGTACGCCATCGGTGCGCTGGGGATGGCCCAGGCTCGCTCGGTCGGGGCGGCGTGGGGGCTGTTCCTCGCGCTGGGGCTCGTGGCCGGCCTGACCGAAAGCCCCGAGCGAGCGCTCGTGGCGCGGGGCGCGGGGGAGCGTCAGGGCAGCGGGTTCGGCGTCTATCACGGCGTCACTGGGGTGGCGGCCTTGCTGGGTGGCGTGGGGTTGGGCGCCGCCTTCCAGGCCTACGGGGGCCGTGTCGCGTTTCTCGGCAGCGCGGCGGCTGGCCTCGGGTTGGCGATCGCCTGGCCTGCCCTGGCCTCCCGTCCCACTCGATCGCCATAGGAGAGCACATGAACGCTACGGTAGTGGCACTCATCGCCGCGACGGCGGCCGCGAGCGCGGCGCGCCTCGGGGCGCAGCAGTCCCAGGTAATCACAGCACCGGGCATGGCTCAGGGGCTGCCGTTCTCGCCGGCGGTGCGCGTCGGCCACATGGTTTACTTGTCCGGTCAACTCGGCACCGTGCCGGGAACGCGGCAACTCGTCGATACCGGGATCGCGGCGCAGACGCGCCAAGCGCTCGACAACGTCACGGCGGTGCTCGCCGCCGCCGGCAGCTCCCTGGCGCGCGTCGTGAAGTGCACCGTGTTCCTCGCCGACATCCGCGACTACGCCCCGATGAACGAGGTGTACGCGACCTTCTTCCCCAAGGATCCGCCGGCGCGCTCGACGGTCGCGGGCAGCGGGCTCGCCCTGGGAGCGCGAATCGAGATCGAGTGCTTCGCCACGACGCCATGACAGCGGGCGGGGCGGGCCCACTTCGGTAGCTGGGCCGCCGCCGGGCAGGCGCGCGGCGCGGGCCGATCCCGAGCGCGCGCCGCGCTTGGTTCGCGCCGCGTAAGTGGCGCCGCGCCTTGCCGATGGGCAACTCTGCACATAGGTTCGAAAACCTTGACAGCCCCTTCCTGGACCATGGCCCCGCGCGAGCTGGCGCGGGTCGGCGCAGCCGCCACTGAGCCGCGTCCCGAGCCGCGGCGCCTGGCCGAAACCGTGCAGGGCCGGGTGGTCATCGTCACCGGTGGCGCGACCGGCCTCGGCCGCGCCACGGCGCTCGAGTTCGCCCAGCATGGCGTGGCCGTAGCGATCAACTACGTCGACCTTCCCGACCGCGACGTCGCCGCCCAGGCGCTGCTCACCGAGACGGCCATCCGCGCGCACGGCGTGCCGGCGTATTGCGCCCGCTGCGACGTGCGCCACCGCGACGCCGTGGAGGCCTTCGTCACGGCGGTGCGGGAGCGGTTGGGAGGCGTCCACTACCTCGTTAACAACGCCGGGGTAACGCACGATGGGGCGCTGTGGCGTCTGACGTCGGAAGCCTGGCACGAGGTGCTCGACACGAACGTCACGGGCGCGTTCAACTGCGTGCAGGCCGTGGCCGGACCGATGCGCGCCCAGCGCTACGGCAAAATTGTCAACGTCGCCAGCCACCAGGCGTTCCGGCCGGGCTTCGGGATCGCCAACTACGCCGCCAGTAAGGCCGCGCTGATCGGACTCACCAAGTCCGCCGCCGTCGACCTCGGCCCCTCCAACATCAACGTCAACGCCGTCGCCCCGGGCTTCGTCAAGACCGAGCTCTTGAGCAAGCTGCCGCGCGAGGTGCTGGAACGCGCCGAGCACGAGTCGGTCTTGGGACGGGTGGCAGAGCCGGAAGATGTATCGCGCGTCATCACGTTTCTGTGCAGCGACGCGGCGCAGCACATCACGGGACAAGTGATCGTGGTGGACGGTGGATTGACGCTCGCTTCTTGAAAATCACCGGCGCGGCGACGATATTGCCCGCCGTGACTAATCCTTTGAAAAACAACTACTTAGTGCGTGGCCTCTGGCGGCTCGCCGGCGCCGCCGCGCTGGCCGGCTGTGGCCGGCCGCACGCCGGGACGCCGAGCCCCACGGCGCCGCTGCCCACCGCGGGGATCGCGGCGCAGTCGGTGAGCGTCCTCCCCCTGACGCTGCTGGGCGTGGACGAGTCGTTGCACTGGGCCGCGTCGCTGGGCGACCGGCGCGCCGCGCTGGCGAAGGCCGACAGCGTGCTCGGCACGCTGCTCAAGGCTCGCGCGCCCGAGGTGACGTGGGTGCTCCCCGACGAGCTGCGCCGCGCCGCCCGCCGCGCGCCCGGCATCGCCCCCGATCCGGACCAGATGGGCACGGCGGTCCTGTTCCGCGCCGTCAAGGTGGAGGTCGTCCCCGATCCGTTGCGGGGCGAGCTGCGGACGCTCACGGCGTTGGCGGGGTCGGGGGGCGGGCGCTACGCGCTGGTGCCCGCCGGGTTGGTCTTCCGGCCGTCGGAGCGCGCGCTGCCCGAGGGGCCGGCGGCGCCGGGACCGCACGGCGCGGGTACCGCAGAACTGACCGTGGTGATGGTGGACGCGCGGACCGGGCACATCGGGTTCCGCACCGTGGCGCGGGGCGAGGGCGACGATCCCTGGGCGGCCCTGACGCGCGCCGTCAAGAGCCTCACGCCGGGCCTCCCGTGAGGCGCGAGGCGACGCTCATCCGCGGCGACGGTATCGGGCCCGAGATCACCCAGGCCACCCTGCTCGTGCTCGACGCGTTGGGCTGCACCTTCGAGTGGGACGAGCAGTACGGCGGGATGAGCGCCATCGAGGCCGCCGGCACCCCGCTCCCCAATGCCACGCTCGAGAGCATCCGGCGCACCGGACTGGCGCTCAAAGGCCCCCTCACCACGCCCGTAGGCGACGGCTACCGCTCCGTCAACGTGACGCTACGCCAGGAGTTCGACCTCTACGCCAACGTGCGGCCGGTGAAGTCGATCGTCCCGGGCGGCCGCTACCCCGTCGTCGACCTCGTCATTATTCGCGAGAACACCGAAGGGCTCTACATCGGGATGGACCGCACCTTTAAAGTGGGGGGCGACCCCAAGGCCCTGGCCCAAGCGATGTCGGTGATGACTCGGGACGGCTGCAAGCGGATCGTCCGCTATGCCTTCGAGTACGCGGAGCAGCACGGTCGCCACAAGGTGACTGTGGTTCACAAGGCCAACATCCTGAAGGCGACCTCCGGGCTGTTTCTCGAAACCGCGCGCCTGATCGCGCAGGAATACGAGGGACGGATCGCCTCGGACGACAAGATCGTGGACAACGCGGCGATGCAGCTCGTCATTAACCCGGCGCAATTCGACGTCATCGTGACGACGAACCTGTTCGGCGATATCCTGTCCGACGAAGCGTCGGGCCTCGTGGGCGGGCTCGGGCTCGCGCCGGGAGCCAACATCGGTGAGACGGCCGCCATCTTTGAGGCGGTGCACGGCTCGGCGCCGGACATCGCGGGGCAGGGCATCGCCAATCCCGCGGCGATGCTGCTCGCCGCCGCGATGATGTTGGACCACGTGGGCGAGTTCGCCGCCGCAAACCGGCTGCGCCAAGCGCTGGAAACCGCCATCGTCAAGGACAACGTCCGCACCAAGGATCTGGGGGGCAGTGCTTCGACCACCGAATTCGCTCGCGCCGTGGCCCGGCGCCTCTAGCCCTCCGTGCGCCCGGTGTGGGGAGCCGACGCCGGGGCTCGCGCCGGGCGAGCACTGCGACCGCTGCGTGCGCGCCGTGGCGCGGCGGGCGACGCGGTGGGGACGGGGGGTCGCGCTGCTGACCACGCTACTGCTCGCGGGGTATCTCATCCTTACGCTGCGAGCGGTGCCGCCCGGCTCGCGGCAGACCGCGCGGACGGTGGGAGCCGTGGCGGCGGTCGCCTGGTACCTTCTCACCTATCGCATCGTCAAGAGGATCGCCTTGGAATGGCTACACTGAACGCCGCGTTGACGGGCCTCGCCCTGGTGAGCATCGCTCGCGCGGGGGCGGGGCAGGTATCGCTTTCCATTTATGGTGATGGACGCGTCGTGACGCGGCGCAGCCTCCCACAGACGCTCGAGAAGGGGCGCAACACCCTGACGCTCAAGCTCGACGGCCTCGATCCGGCGACGCTGTTCTCTCCCGATACGGCGGTGGCGCTCGTGTCCGCCGTGGCTCATCCCGCCACCGACCGCGTCACCGCGCTGGCGGAGGCGATCGGCCAGACGCTGGCGTTTGTGCGCGCCAAGGGCGACACCGTGCGCGCGACGGTGCTGCGCGTCGCGCCCCCCCAGTATCGGCTCACAGACGGCCGCATCCTCCTCTCCGAGCCGGGCGAGCCGGCGTTTCCGGCGGAGTTGGTACGGACGACGCCCGACGTGACGGTCGCCCTGGAAGCGGCGCGGGCCCGTCCGCGGACAGAGCTCGCTTACGTGACCCAAGGAGCGAGCTGGCAGGCGGTGTACCAGGTCGTGCTCGGGGCCGGCGGCCGCGCCGCAGTGTCGGGCGCGGCGACGATCGCCTCGCAGACCGTGCGGGCCGACTCGGCCGACGTGGATCTCGTGGCGGGAGCGATTCAGCGGGCGGGGCCCCCGGCGCCGCGGGCCTACGCGAGCGCGGGATTGGCGATGGCCAGGGCCGCGGACGAGGTGGCGGCGGGCGAGGAGGCGGTGGGGGAAACCCACGTCTACCGGCTCCCCACGCGCGTCGCGCTGCAGCCAGGGACCCCGGTCACCACGGCGCTGTTCCCCCGCGCCAGCGCGCCCTACACGCAGGAGCTCGTCGTACCGGGCGCGCTGCCGTGGCGCGGCTTCCTCGCCCAGACGCCGGGCGAGCCCACTCGCGTGGCGGTGCAGGTGTGGTACAGGGTGGCGCGGGCGCGCGGCAGCTCGTTCGGGGCGCGCCCGCTGCCGGGGGGCACGGTCCAGGTGTACCAGGCCGATTCGAGCGGGCGGGTCCAGCTCCTGGGCGAGGCGCGCAGCGACCACACGGCTCCGGGCCGCGACCTGCGCGTGCAAGCGGGCGATGCGTTCGACGTCACCGCCGAGCGGGTGCAGACCGACTACACCCAGGAAGCGCTGCCGCCGCCCCGCCGCGGGATGCCGGCGCGCCAGCGCGCCACCGCCACCTACCGGGTGACGATCGCCAACGCGAAACCCGACGCGCTGACGGTGGACGTGCGCGAGGCGCGCTTCGGCGTCTGGAAGGTGGTGGAGAGCAGCGTGCCGGCGGAGAAGCTGTCCGCGAGCGAGGTCCGCTTCCGCGTGCCGGTGCCGGGGAACGGCGAGGCGACGCTCACCTACACGGTGCAGGCGGAGTCGTGACCGTCCAGCTGCTGCACGTCTCCGATCTCCACTTCGGCAGCCTCGCCGACATCCGTCAGGTGGAGGCGTTGGAGCGCATCGTCCCCGATCTCCGGCCCGACGCGGTCGTGCTCTCGGGAGACCTGTCGCAGCGCGCGCGGCACGGGGAGTTCCAGCGGGCGCGCGCCTTCGTGCAGCTCGCCGCCCAAACGGCGCCGGTGCATGTCATCCCCGGCAACCACGACGTGCGATGGTGGACGCGGCCGCTCGTCCCGTTCGCGAAGCAGCCGCTCTACACGAAGTACGCCCGCTATTTCGGCGCCGACCTCGCCCCGACGCTCACGATCGCCGGTGCGGTCATCGCCAGCGCGCTGACGTCGCACGGCGTGGCGTGGGGCTCGCTCACGTTCCGGGTGGGCGACCTCGCGGTGAAGGGCCACCTGCCCAAGCGCGAGCTGGAGCGGATACGCGCCGTGTTCGCCGCGACCCCGGCCGACCAAGCCCGCGTGCTGGTCGTGCACCACAACCTGCTGCGCGGCGACATCTCGCGCCGCATGGGCCTGGCGCGGTGGCGGCAAGCGCAACGGCGCGTTGCCGCCTCGGGAGCCGAGGTCGTGCTGTGCGGCCACGACCACCAGGAGGGGGCGGAGCTGCTCGATGGGCGCGTCGTCGTCTCCACCGCCGGGACCCTGTGCACGCGCTCGCGGGGCGGCCGCCCGTCGAGCTTCAACTTCGTGACGATCGAGCCCACGGCCGTGCAGATCACGTTCTTCCGCTGGGATGACGAGCGCGGACGGTTCCGCTCCACGGATACCGCGGCCTTCGCGCGGCCGGGCGCGGCGCGCCCGGCCTCCCAGCCGGTACGGCAGGTGGGCTAGGTTTGACGCCCCGGGCCGGTGCCCGGGCCTTGCGATACCGACCTAGAGGATCTCATGCCCCCTAAGTTCCAGGGCGTCGACTTCTACGACATCGACGGACTGTTGTCCGAAGAAGAGCGGGCGGTGCGCGACACGCTACGCGGGTGGGTCGACGACCACCTCATGCCGATCATCGGCGAGCACTATCTCGCCGGCACGTTTCCGAAGCAGCTGATTCCGCAGATGGCGCAGCTGGGGCTGTTCGGCGCTAACCTGCCGGAGCAGTACGGCTGCGCCGGGCTCAACAACGTCGCCTACGGCCTCATCATGCAGGAGCTCGAGCGGGGCGACTCGGGAGTGCGCTCGTGCGCCTCGGTGCAGGGCGCCCTCGTGATGTACCCGATCTTCGCCTTCGGCTCTGAGGAGCAGAAGCGGCACTGGCTGCCGCGGCTGGCGAGCGGGGAAGCGATCGGCTGCTTCGGGCTCACCGAGCCCGACTACGGCTCCAACCCCGGCGGCATGATCACCGTCGCGAAAGAGACCCGGGATGGCTGGCTGCTGAATGGCGCCAAGATGTGGATCACCAACGGCTCCACCGCGCAGCTGGCGGTCGTATGGGCCAAGGCCGGCCGGCTCGACGACGTCGACTCGATCCGCGGCTTCCTCGTCCCCACCGACACTCCGGGGTTCTCGGCCAGGGACCAGAAGGGGAAACTGTCGCTGCGCGCGAGCGACACGAGCGAGCTCGTCCTCCAGGACGTGTGCCTGCCGAAGACCGCGCTCCTGCCGGGCTCGGGCGGCCTCAAAGCCCCGCTGCTGTGCCTCACCCAGGCGCGCTACGGTATCGCCTGGGGCGCCGTCGGGGCGGCGATGGCGTGCTACGACGAAGCCGTGAGCTACGCCAAGACACGGGTGATGTTCGGCAAGCCGATCGGCGGCTTCCAGCTGCAGCAGGCGCGGCTCGCGGACATGCTGACCGGGATCACCCAGGCGCAACTGCTCTGCTTGCAGCTCGGCCGGCTCAAGGACCAGGGAAAGGTCACCCCGCAGCAGGTGTCGCTCGCCAAGCGGAACAACGTCGCCATGGCGACCGACGTCGCCCGGGAAACGCGCCGCCTGCTCGGGGCCAACGGCATCTTGGCCGAGTATCAGGCGATGCGTCACCTCGCCAACCTCGAGTCGGTGTACACCTACGAGGGGACGCACGACGTCCACACCTTGATCCTCGGCCAGGAAATCACCGGGCTGAATGCCTTCAATTAGCCGGTTCGGGTGCCCGGGCGCCGGGGCGATCGCCCCCGGCTGACGCCGGTGCGGCAGTACGGCTGGCCGCTCGTCGCGCTGGCGCTCGTGGGGCGGCCACTCGCCGCGCAGCAGCCCGATACCGCTCCTCACGATACCGCCACCCTCGCCCCGGTCGTGGTCACCGGGGTGCGGCTCCCCGCGGTCGGTGAGCTGGCGCGGGGGCTCACCGGACGCACCGCGACGCTGAACGCGGAGGACCTGGATGCCCGGGGCGTGCGCTCGCTCGCCGACGCCCTGGAACAGCTGCCCGGCGTGACGACGTCCGACGAGCTGGGCGCGAGCGGGCAGCTCGACGTGGCGCTGCGGGGATTCCAGGTGTCACCGGTGGTCGGGGTGCCCCAGGGAGTGACGGTGTACGTGGACGGCGTGCGCGCCAACGAACCGGATGCCCACGAGGTGAACTTCGACCTCCTGCCGCTCGAAGATGTGGACCGCGTGGAGGTGGTGTACGGGCCGTCGGTGCTGCTGGGGCGCAACGCGCTCGGGGCGGCGGTGAACCTAGTGACGCGCCGCGGCGCCACCCCGCCCTCGCGCGAGTTGGAGGCGTCGGGGGGGAGCTACGGCCGCTACGAGCTCAAGGGACGGGCGGGCGCGCGCCACGGCGTGTGGGACTACTACCTCGGTGCCCGTTACGAGCGGGAAGACGGCTGGCGCCAGGATACGCCCAGTCGGATCGCCACCGTGTTCGCCAAGCTGGGGCTGTTGAACGGCAGTTGGGATGCCACGCTCAGTTATTCCGGCGCGACGAATAAGATCTTCCAGGCGGGCAGCCTCCCCGAGAGCCTGGCGCTCGCGCGCCCCGACTCGAACTTCACCTCCGGCGATTACTTCGCGCCGCGGGCCCACCTCGTCATCCTCAACGCGCAGCGCGTGGTGGGGGGGATGCAACTCGCCGTCAACGCGTTCGGGCGGTCCCTCAACAGCGAGCAGTTCAACGTGAACTTCGTGGGCCCCGGGGCGCGGGCGCTGAACGGTACGCGCATCGGCGGCGGGGCCATGCAGCTCTCGGGGCGGCTCCCCGTGGCGGACCGCGAGCTGCGCTGGCTCGTGGGTGCGGATGCGGACTATCAGCACACGGCGGTCCGCATTTTCGCGGTGCGCGGCAACCGCGGCCCGGACTCGCTCACACAGTCGGTGCGCACGAACCAGGTGGACGCCGGCGCGTTCGCGGGCGCGAATCTCGAGCTGGTGCCGCGGCTCACGGCGACGCTGGCGGCACGCTACGACTGGATCCGCGTGCCGTTCGAGGATCTGATCACCGCGTCGCAGAGTGGCCTCAGCATCTTCCGACGCCTCAGCCCGCGCGGGGGGCTCAGCTGGCGCGCGACCGGGCACGAGGTGTTCGCGTCGGTGAGCAGCGGCTTTCGGGCGCCCGCCGTCGTCGAGATCGGCTGCGCCGATCCCCAGGCGACCTGCCCCCTCCCCTTCGCCCTCGGCCCCGACCCCGCCCTCCGGCCCGTGGTCGCGACCACCTACGAGCTCGGCTGGCACTACACCGCGCCGCGCGGTGCCCTCGACGCGAGCGCCAATCTGTACCGCACCGACGTGCGGGACGAGATCTTCTTCGTCGCGTCCACCGTGACCGGGGGATACTTCCGGAACGTCGCTGCGACGCGTCGCTCCGGCCTCGAGCTCGCGCTCGCCTGGCGCGGGCCCGCGGGGGTCCGGCTCTACAGCAACTACGGCTACACCAGCGCGCTGTTCGAGAGTGCAGCGCGCCTCGCCACCACGCGGGACACGGCGGGCGAGACGGTGATCGCGGGTGACGCCCTCCCCCAGGTACCGAACCATCGGCTCAATGCCGGCGGCTCGCTGCCGCTCCTGACCCGATCGGACGGCCTGTCCGTGCGGTTAGGGGTCGACGCCCGCTACGTCGGTCGCCAATGGCTGCGCAGCGACGAGGCCAACGCCACGCGGCGCCTGGCCGACTACGCGGTCGCGGACGGCTCCCTGACGCTGACCTGGCGCGAGTTCGAGTTGCGCGCCATGCTCCGCAACGTGCTCGGCCGGCAGTACTTCAGCTTCGGCACCTTCGCCGCCAACCCCACCGTGGCTGGCGCCCCGGTGCAACGCTGGTTGACGCCGGGGCTGCCGCGCAGCGTGCAGCTCAGCCTGAGCAGGGATTTCTAGCGCGGGCGCCAGCGCCCCGCCGCCCCGCCGCCGGCCGTTGCCAGACGGAATGTGGCGCGTTTGTTTTCCTGCGCCTGCGAGGCGGCCCTGACCCTCCACCCCCACGTCTTGAGGATGCGGTGAAGATCGCCGTCTGCGTGAAACGCGTCCCCGACTCCGAAACGCGCGTCCGCGTAGCCGCGGACGGCAAGTCGCTTGACGAGGCGGGGGTGAAGTTCGTCCTCAACCCGTACGATGAATTCGCCGTGGAAGAGGCACTCCGCCGCAAGGAGCAGGCGGGAGGGGGCGAAATCGTCATCCTCGCCCTCGGCCCGGCGGCGGCGCAAGAGACGATTCGTACCGCGCTCGCCATGGGTGCGGACCGCGGGGTGTTGCTGCAGGTAGAGCGGCCCCCCGTCGACGGCCTGGTGGTCGCGCAGGCGCTGGCCGCCGAGCTGCGGGGCGGCGGGTACGACCTGATCCTGTTTGGGAAGCTGGCGATCGACGACTACCACCAGCAGGTCGGCGCCAGCGTCGCCCAGCTGCTCGACCTGCCGTGCGTGACCGCGGTGGCCCACCTCGAGATTGCGGGCACCAGCGGAGTGGCCGAACGCGAGATCGAGGGCGGTGTCGAGGTCGTCACGTTCCCGCTGCCGGCCGTGCTCACCACCGACAAAGGCTTGAACGAGCCGCGCTACCCCGCGCTCAAGGGCATCATGGCGGCGAAGAAGAAGCCGCTCGACGTGAAACCGACCGCGCTCGCTCCCGGCGCGGTCGAGGTGCTCGCGCTGACCCTGCCCCCGGAACGCCAAGCGGGAAAGATCGTGGGCGAAGGCGCGGCGGCGGTGGCGGAGCTGGTGCGCCTGCTCCGCGAGGAAGCGAAGGTCCTGTGAGTCGTGTCCTAGCGGTGCTGGAGCAGCGGGACGGCGCGCTGCGCAAGGTCTCGCACGAGGTCGTGACGGGCGCGCGACGGCTCGCCGACGCGCTGGACGGCAGCGTCGAGGCCCTGGTCCTCGCCCCGAGCCCCATCGAGGGGGCGGCCGGACTGGGGGACTTCGGCGCCGACCAGGTCACGACGCTGACGAGCGCCGCCTTCAGCCGCTACGCCCCGGAAGCGTGCGCCCGCGCCGTGAGCGAACGAGCCACGGGAGGCGGCTACGCGGTCGTCGTGTTCGCGGCGACGGCCACGGGCAAGGACCTGGCGCCGCGGGTGGCGGCTCGGCTCTCGTGCCCGCTCGCCCAGGACGTCACCGACGTGGCCGTCGAGGCCGGAGCCGTCACGGTGATCCGGCCCGTCTACGCGGGCAAGGCGCTGCTCAAGGTGAAGCTCACGGCCAGTCCCGCGCTCCTCTCGCTGCGGCCGAATGTGTTCACCCCGGTCCGACGGCCCAAGACGGGCGCGACCGAGACCCAAGCCGTGACGGTGGCGCCCGGTCGGGTCGTGGTGACCGAGATCAAGCCCGTTGCGGCGGGCACCCTGGACGTGGCCGAAGCGCCGATCGTCATCTCGGGCGGTCGCGGCCTCAAGGACCCGGCGAACTTCGCCGTGCTCGAAGCGCTGGCAGCGGCGTTCGGCGGCACGGCCGCCGTCGGAGCGTCGCGCGCCGTGGTGGATGCGGGATGGCGGCCGCACGCCGACCAGGTGGGGCAGACGGGCAAGACGGTGAGCCCGACGCTGTACATCGCCGTCGGTATCTCGGGTGCGATCCAGCACCTCGCCGGGATGCGCACCGCCAAGGTGATCGTCGCCATCAATAAGGATAGAGACGCGCCCATCTTCCGGGTGGCGGACTACGGCGTCGTGGGAGATCTGTTCGAGATCGTGCCCAAGCTCACGGAAGCGATCAAGCGCGTCCATGGCTAGCCGGGCTCGGGGCCCCGAGGCGGAGTTCGTCCCCGCCCGCTACCAGCCGGCCCTGCCGCTCGATCGCTTGATCCGTGCGGAAGGGGGCGCCGGGGCGGGCGACCGAGTGGACCTGGACGTGCTCATTGTCGGCGCCGGCCCGGCGGGGCTCGCCTGCGCCATCGAATTGGCCCAGCTCGCGCGGCGCGCCGGGACCGAGCTCAGCATCGGCCTGCTCGAGAAAGCGGCCGCCCTGGGGGAGCATTCGCTCTCGGGGGCGGTGGTGAACCCACGCGCGTTCCGGGAGCTGTTTCCCGAGCTCAGCGACGCCGATTTCCCGTTCCGCGCCGCCGTGCGGGGCGAAAGCGTCCGCCTCCTCACCGCCCGCCGCGCCATCCCCCTCCCGACCCCGCCGACCATGCGGAACGGCGGGAACTACGTGGCGTCGCTGTGCGAAATCGTGCGCTGGCTGGGCGGGAAAGCCGAGGGCTTGGGGGCGACGGTGTTCAGCGGGTTCCCCGCCGCCAGCCTGCTCGTGGCCGGCAACCGGGTGGCGGGCGTGCGCACCGCGCCGACCGGTCTCGACCGCGACGGGCGCCCGCGCTCGGGCTACCTCGCCCCAACGGACCTGGTTGCCAAGGTCACGGCGCTCGCCGAGGGGACCCGGGGCGCGCTGGCGCAGGCGTACCTCGAGTGGCAGGGCGTACGAGCGGCGAATCCCCAGCTCTATGCGCTCGGCGTGAAGGAAATCTGGGAGACGAAACAGCCGCTCCACGCCATCGTCCACACCCTCGGCTGGCCGCTCCCGGCCACCGCCTTCGGCGGCAGCTTCATGTATCCCCTCGAGCCGAACCTCATCGCGCTCGGCCTCGTGGTGGGACTCGACTACCGGGACGCGGATCTCGACGTCCAGGTCCTGTTGCAGCGCCTGAAGCTGCACCCCTTCTTCCGCCGCTACCTCGAGGGCGGCGAGATGGTCGAGTGGGGCGCCAAGACGATTCCCGAAGGCGGCTACTACGCGATCCCGGAGCGTCGCTCGGGGGACGGCGTCGTGATTCTCGGTGACTCCGCGGGCCTGGTGGACGTGGCCTCGCTCAAAGGGATCCACTACGCCATGCAGTCGGGGATCTTCGCCGCACGGGCGATGTTTGCGGCGTTACGACAGGGCGACACATCGGCCGCAGCGCTGGCGCCCTACGACCGTCTGGTCGGCGAATCGTTCATCATGGGTGATCTCTACCGCACCCGGAACCTGCGCCTTGCCTTCAAGCACGGGTTTTACCGGGGCGGCCTGCTGGCGGGGCTGATGACCCTTACCGGAGGGCGCTGGCCCGGTGGCCGAATTGCCATGCCCCCCGACGCCGAGATTCCCCGTCGCTCGCCCCGCCGCGGGGGACCGCCCCTCGTGCCCGACGGGCGCCTCACGTTTTCCAAGGTCGACGCTGTGTTCCGGTCGGGCAACGCAACGCGCGACACGATCCCCACGCATCTGGTGGTGGAGACCGACGTACCCGCGGCGGCGGCCGAGTTCTACGCCCGGCTCTGTCCGGCGGGGGTGTACGAGGTCGCGGCCGGCACGCTACGCGTGAACCCCCCCAACTGCGTCGACTGCAAGGCGACCGACGTCTTGGGCCCCCGCTGGACACCCCGGGAGGGGGGGAGCGGCCCGAAATACAAACGCATGTAGCGGGTGCGCCACGACCGGGCCGCGGGGGAACGACTCCGGGCCCTGCTCGGCACCCGGCGGGGGCGGCCGTGAGCCCTAATCCCCATGCATGTCGCAGGCCGGCCACACCTCGGTGCATCGCGCCGTTCGACCCGCCCCGTTTCGAGGCAGGTCATTTGACCAAACTTTTTGGTCGCACGACATCCCTCGCCAGGACGATGTGATAGCAAACGTCGCCCGCTTGGCGCAAAACCTGCTGACCGGCTGGGGCGAGGGGACCGCGTCACGTGGTGGCAGCGGCCGAGCCCCGCGCGATCGTCGCCCGCGACCGGCGCGGCGCGGCACTGGCGCCCACTCTCGGCCCCCTCCGCAGGCGGGGAGGTGCGCGAGTGTTAGGCAGCGAGCGGCGTCGCGTCGACCGACGACAGAGTCACGGTCGGCGTCTGCAGCGCAATCGCCGGCGCGAACAGGTGCCGGTCGCCGTGGAGCGCCGCAGTGGGATCGAGCGGCGCTCCCCGGTCGCGCGCCGCTCGGGGGTTGAACGGCGCTCGGGCGTCGAGCGACGCCGCCGCAGCTGGCCGCCGCAGCCCCGCCCTTGACGTTGCGGCCCGGCGCGCCCCGCCCGGCGGCGGCGTCGGCGCTCGAGTGGGGGTCGCGTCATAAGCCCGCCAGCTTGATCCCATCCACGATGAACTGCACGGCGATGGCGCCGAGCACGAGCCCCATGAGCCGCGTCAGGACGCGCATCCCCGTTTGCCCGAGCCGCTGCTCGACGCGCGTGGCGGCGGCGAGCGTGACGTAGCACAGCCACGCCGTCAGCGCGATCGCACCGTACAGCCCCGCCCCGCTCACGGCGGTCTTCGAGGCACCCGCCAGGACCATGACGGTGGAGATCGCGCCGGGACCCGCCAGCATCGGGACGCCGAGCGGGATGATGCCCACGTCCTCCTTCTCGGTGCCTTCAGCCGTCTCGATCGGCGTCTCTTTTTGCTCGCTGCGTCGCGCCCGCACCATGTCGAGGGCCGTGAGGCCGATGAGAATGCCGCCGGCGATCTTGAACGCGCCGAGCGTGATGCCGAACAACCGGAAGATCAGACTGCCGCCCAAGGCGAACAGGCTGAGGGTGATGGCGCAAGTCCAGGCCCCCCGGCGGGCCATGAGGCGGCGCACGGCGGGGCTGTCGCGGTGGGTCATCGCGAGGAAGGCCGGCACGGCGGTCAGCGGATCGACGATGAACAGGACCGACGTGAAGATCAGAAACAGCTCTTGGGCGGTCTTCACGACGTGGTCACAGCGCGACCTGGGCGATGCGATCCTTGCCGCCCCGCTTCGCCTGGTACATCGCCTGATCGGCGGTACGGAGCACCGCGTCGCTGCCGGCGTCGGTGGCCGCGACTGAGACGACGCCGATGCTGGCGGTCACCGACGGCGTGCCGCGGAATACCGTGCGGATCCCGTTCGCGAGGCGGGTGGCGGCGGAGTAGGCGACGGCGCCTTCGGTCTCGGGCATCAGCACGGCGA